>CESO01019718.1_pt1 | contig 13513 bp, 14 predicted proteins | sample 356341 | NCBI WGS metagenome assembly CESO01 (sample SAMEA2621812, study PRJEB7988) | marine metagenome | biome: marine biome (ENVO:00000447); feature: deep chlorophyll maximum layer (ENVO:xxxxxxxx); material: "saline water (ENVO:00002010), including plankton (ENVO:xxxxxxxx)" | depth 35 m
TAGAGTATTCTTTATGTTATGAGAAAAATTCCAAGTGTAGACCTCAACGATTTTCTATCTGAAGACGTGGCTTTAAAACAAAAATTTGTATCTGAAATTGGCGATGCTTACGAATCCATTGGCTTCGTAGCGCTTAAAGGTCACTTTCTTAAAGACTCACTTGTTACGTCTCTTTATTCCGAAATTAAAACTTTTTTTGATCTACCGGTCGCTAAAAAGCGACAATACGAAATTTCAGGCATTGGGGGGCAGCGTGGCTATGTATCTTTTGGAAAGGAAAGTGCCAAAGGACGTAAGCAAGGAGATTTAAAAGAATTTTGGCACTTTGGACAATTTGTGGAAGATGATCCTGAATTGGAAAAAGAATACCATCCCAATGTAGAAGTTAAAGAACTTAAAAATTTTAATACTGTTGGAAAAGAAACCTATAGAATGCTGGAAAAAACAGCGAAATATGTTTTGCGCGCATTGGCTTTGCATTTAGACTTAGAGGAAACCTATTTCGATGCCTTTATTCACAATGGCAACAGTATTTTAAGACCCATCCACTACCCTCCCATTACTGAGGCTCCAGAAAAGGCAGAACGCGCAGCAGCCCATGGAGATATCAACCTAATAACGCTTTTAATGGGAGCACAAGGACGTGGACTTCAGGTTCAAAACCACCAAGGCGAATGGATTGATGCCATCGCAGAAGCGGATGAACTTATGATTAATGTTGGAGACATGCTTTCGCGACATACCAACAACAAATTAAAATCAACCATACACAGAGTAAAAAACCCTCCAAAGGAAGCTTGGGGCCAATCGCGTTATTCAATTCCGTTTTTTATGCATCCTATTAGCGCTATGAAATTGGATGTTTTAGAAAGCTGTATTGATGCGGACAACCCCAAACAGTTTGAAGACATCACAGCAGGTGATTTTCTTAACGAACGTCTAAAAGAACTGGGGTTAACCAAAAAATAATGGATTTAAGAGACCAACTTAAAGACTTATTTCCCGAACATAAAGTATCGGAACAACAACCCCCAGTATCCAAGCCTGACTTTTGGTTACAAGACGACCCTCTCATTTGCAAATATGAAAAACGAAAAGGGAAGCCGATTACAATTGTAGAAGGTTATACCGGTGCAGACACAGATTTTAAGAAACTGACTTCAAAACTAAAAAAGAACTTTAGTGTGGGCGGTAGCTATAAAAATGAAGCCATTATTATTCAAGGCGACTACAGAGATCAAATTATGGTTTTACTCAAAAAAATGGGATTTAATGTCAAACGTGTAGGAGGTTAATTGAATCATTATGAGCATTAAAGATTCTGAACTTATTTTAAATTCTGATGGCAGCGTTTACCACCTGCATCTCAAACCCAAGGACTTAGCATCCACGGTCATCACAGTAGGTGATCCAGACCGCGTGGATCAAGTTTCTGCCCACTTTGATACCATTGATTTTAGACAGCACAAAAGAGAGTTTAAAACCCATACTGGTACTTTGAGAAACCAACGCATTACTGTGATTTCCACTGGCATCGGGGCAGACAATATAGATATTGTATTGAACGAGTTGGATGCGCTGGTTAATATTGATTTTAAATCCCGCCAAGTGAAATTGGAACTCACATCGCTTAGAATTGTTCGCATTGGAACTTCAGGAGCTTTGCAAAATGAAATTCCAGTGGATTCTTTTTTATTAAGTACCCATGGCTTAGACTTGAATGGTATGCTTCAAGCTTATAAAACTCAAAGCATTCAAAATAAAGCTTTTGAGCAGGCTTTTGTCAAGCACAGTAATTGGAAAAAAGAACGCGCACAACCTGTTTTAGTAGAGGGTGATAAATCAATAGAAAATCAATTAATTAGCAAAAATATTTTAAAGGGAATTACCGCTACTTGCGGTGGCTTTTACGCGCCTCAGGGACGGAAATTGCGACTGACACCCAGCGATTCTAAATTCTTGAAAAATCTCCAAAATTTTACTTTTGAAGGCTTTAAAATCACCAATTTTGAAATGGAAACCTCTGCCATTTTTGGGCTTTCGAAATTATTAGGACACCAAGCCTGTTCCATGAACGCCATCTTGGCCAACAGGACCAATGGCACCTTTAGCAATTCCCCTGAAAAAACAATTGATGCACTCATTCAATACACCCTGGATAAATTAATAGATTGATGAAAACAGTACGCATTGGCGGGGTTCCAGAACACTTTAATTATGCTTGGTATATTGGCTTAAAAAAAAATGCATTTAAAGCTCAAGGCATTGATTTACGTTGGGTGGACTGTCCGGGGGGAACTGGACAAATGACTGAATTGCTAAAACAGAATTCCATAGATATGGCCATCGTTTTAACAGAGGGTATCATTAAAGCAATCTCGGATGGTATTTCAACTAAAATTGTACAAACTTTTGTTGAATCGCCTTTGATATGGGGGGTTCATGTCGCTACTGGATCAAACTACACCAAAGCTTCTGAGTTAAAAAACACTCAAGCAGCTATAAGTCGCATGGGTTCAGGCTCACATCTCATGGCATATTTACAGGCAGAAAAACTGGGTTGGAATACAACAAGGGAATTACATTTTAAAATCATTAAAAATTTAGAGGGTGGTGTTAAGGCACTTAGAGAAAGTGAAGCCGATTACTTTCTGTGGGAAAAATACACAACCAAGCCCTTGGTTGACAGTGGTGTTTTTAGACGCATTGGTGAGTGCCCTACCACCTGGCCGTGTTTTGTAATTGCAGCTACGGATTCATTCATTGAAAATGAAACTTTCACACTGAGATCGATTCTTGAAACCATCAATCCCATCACCAAAGAATTCAAAAATATTGCAGGCATTGAAACAATCCTCTCCAAACGCTATGGGCAAAAGCGCGAAGATGTCCAAGCATGGCTTGCGCAAACCAAATGGTCTCAAAAGAACATCCAAAAAGAGACCCTCGAAAATGTACAAAACAAACTCTTAGAATTAAAGCTGATTTCTCAAAAATTAGACATTAATCAACTAAGAGCACTGCTTTAAACACCATACTAAAAAGAGTAGAAAAAGCGTTATCTAACGGCTTAATAATTTAAAATTTCAACCATAATACGTGACCAAATAAAATATTTGGTGTCTAATTCGAATACGGTCTTCGAATGTAGGCTATTAAAACAATAATAAAAACCCAAAAACTACATAAAATGAAACTGACAAAATTATCACAATTGGAATTATATCACTGGCAATATCCTTAAGTTCTTGCATGCAAAATAAAGAAAACAAAACCACTGAAAGTTCGGACAAAACCGAACATAAAATTGCAGCAAAAAAGACCTTTTTAAAAGAGTTGATAATGACCGATAAAGAAGATTTTTCAAAAGAGAGAGTAATGCTTAGCGATGCTAATTACAAAGACGAGACTCTAAACCCTTTCGAACCTGTTCTTCCAAAATAAAAATCATTCATTCATTAGCTTTCAAGGGGTAGCAGATGAAAATTGAATTCATCCATCCTCATATTTAAATCACTTCACAGCTTCTAAATGATCGTCCCAGTCTTTAGGCTTAGGGTGGTGCAGTTTGCCTTCAAGTTTGGCAATGAGGGTAGAAACTGTAGCATCTCCAGTGACATTAATAACCGTCCTGCACATATCCAGAGGTCGGTCTACCGCAAAAATCAAGGCCAATCCAATGGCCAGCTTGTCTGCTGGAAAGCCCACAGATTCTAAAACAATGACCAACATCACCATGCCAGCACCGGGCACAGCCGCACTACCTATGGAGGCCAAAAGAGCGGTAAGTACAATCATCAATTGGTCTGCAAATGTCAGATCAAAATTAAGCGCTTGTGCGATAAAAACAGCGGCAACTGCTTGGTAAAGGCTGGTTCCATCCATATTGATGGTTGCACCAACTGGCAGCACAAAACTAGACACTTCCTTGTCAACACCAACATGCTCCTCCACCCGTTCCATGGTCACTGGAAGCGTGGCAGCACTGCTGCTGGTTGAAAAGGCCAGCAATTGCGCGGGACTAATTTGCTTTAAAAACCAAAAGGGATTCTTTTTGACCACAAAAGCCAAAACAAGAAGATAAAAACAGACCATTAGAAGTAAACCGCCCACAACGACATAAGCGTAAAACAAAAGTGCATATAAAAGTTCTGGATCACCTGATGAAACCACAACATTGGCCAAAAGCGCAAACACAGCATAAGGGGCTGTTAACATAATCAAGTCTACCATTTTTAAAACCACATTATTCAGAGAATCAAATACATCTTTTAACGGTTTGGCGCGTTTCTCGCCAATAAGCAATAAAGAAATTCCCAAGAAAATAGACAGAAAAATAACTTGCAACATCAATTTGTTGTTGCTAAGGGCAGAAAACGCATTTTCTGGAACCATATCTACTACAAAATCAAGTGGACCGCTGTCTTGCTGGCGGCCAGCCTCTGCAATCTTGCCTTGCACACTGCTGTTGTTGGCATAGGTTGCCGTTAATTTAGAAATAGTGGCGTCTGAAACCCCATCACCAGGATTAAAAATATTAACCAAAGTCAAGCCAATGCTGATGGCCACTACGGTAGTCAAAACGTAAATAACAATGGTCTTTAAACCAATAGAAGCAAATTTTGAAATGTCTTTTAAGTCTGAGATTCCTTTTATGAGAGATGCTAAAATCAAAGGCACTGCAATTAACTTGAGCAGCTTTACAAAAATAGTTCCCAAAGGCTTGATCCATGCTGCAATAAAAGCAGCACCCGATTCAAAATGAAGCATCAAAAAACCAAAAATCACGCCCAAAAGCATGCCAATTAATATTTTCCAATGCAAGGCCATAGATTTCATAATATTTTTTTTGAAAGACGATTAAGCAGCGTGAAATCTGCCAAGACCAATGCTGTCATGGCTTCTACAATAGGTACGGCACGCGGCACCACACAAGGGTCGTGACGGCCCTTACCATGCATTTTTACCGAATTACCAGCGTTATCAATAGTGTCTTGAGATTGAATCAGAGTGGCAACAGGTTTAAAAGCCACATTAAAATATATATCCATTCCATTGCTGATACCCCCTTGAATGCCACCCGAATGGTTGGTCTTGGTAGTGCCATCAGCATTAAAAGCATCATTATGGGCGCTGCCTTTCATTTTAACACCTTCAAAACCAGAGCCATACTCAAACCCTTTGACAGCATTAATAGACAACATGGCTTTACCCAATTGGGCGTGCAATCGGTCGTAGACTGGCTCTCCGAGCCCAACAGGTACATTTTTTAGGACACAGGAAACGGTACCACCAATAGTATCGCCTTCTTTACGAATGGTATTTATTTTGGCAATCATGGCTTCAGCAACCGCCATATCTGGACAGCGGACGATATTGTTTTCGGTCTTGGATAAATCCAAATTGTGATGGTTCTCCCCCAATGATATGGTTCCAACGGAAGAAGTATAAGCCGTTATGGAAATACCACTTAAAAATTGTTTTGCAATGGCACCTGCAACCACACGACAAGCGGTTTCTCTGGCCGAGCTGCGGCCGCCTCCTCTGTAGTCTCTTTGCCCGTATTTTTCGTTGTAAGTAAAATCGGCGTGGCTGGGACGAAATACATCTTTGATGTGGCTGTAATCCTTTGATTTTTGATCGGTATTTTTAATGATAAATCCTATGGGCATACCGGTGGTCAAGCCTTCAAAAATTCCGGATTGAAATGCAACTGTGTCAGGTTCTTTACGCTGGGTTACAATCTTAGATTGGCCAGGCTTGCGGCGGTCCATCTCTTGTTGAATTTTATCAAAATCAATAGAAACTCCTGCAGGGCACCCATCAATCACGCCACCAATGGCAGGACCGTGGGATTCCCCAAAAGTTGTTAATTTAAAAACATTTCCAAATGAATTTCCACCCATAATGACAAAGCCTTTTGATTAATATTAAGATGTAAAATTAAGAAATTAAGCGCTAGCAGCCACTAAATTGAGATACAATTTTTTAGAGCAGTTTCATAAACCACTTCGTAACTGGAGACGATTTGATGAATGCCAAATTTTGAAGCGACAGTTTTTGCGGCCGTTTTAAAGTTTTGAAGCGTATCAGAATCTTTTAAAATATGAAGAGCATTTTTGGACATACTTTCTATATCCCCCACTGGACTTAAAAAACCGGAGAGACCATCAATGTTGACTTCTGGTAAACCACCAGTATCACTTGAAATTACAGGAACGCCTGACGCCATGGCTTCCAGGGCAGACAGTCCAAAACTTTCAGTTTCTGAAGGCAAAAGAAATAAATCACTGGAACACAAAATTTTATTAACCTCGTTGCTGTTACCCAAAAACACCACGCGGTCTTGAATTCCAAGTTGTGCGCAGAGATGTTCGGCAGAAGAACGCTCGGGTCCCTCTCCAACCATCATCAATTTAGATGGGATTTCTTTTTGAATGTTGTTGAAAACATGAATCACATCTGGAATGCGTTTTACGGGTCTAAAATTACTCACATGGGTAATCACGCGCTCTTCAGCGCTTGCCAAAAGTCCTCTCGGACATAAATTCACAGTCTCCTTATATTTATTCAAGTCTATAAAATTTGGAATAACGTTGATCTCTTTTTGGGTCTGAAATAACCTTTGGGTTGCGTCTTTTAAACTTTGAGATACTGATGTAACGGCATCGGATTTATTAATGCTAAAAGTTACCGCAGTTTTGTAAAAAGGATGGCTTCCCACAAGGGTGATGTCCGTACCGTGTAAAGTGGTAACAATTGGTAATATAATACCTTCTTGATACAACATTTGTTTAGCCATATAGCCCGCGTAGGCATGTGGGATGGCATAATGCACATGCAACAGATCAATTTTATAAATTTTAACCATGTCCACAATCTTACTAGACAATGCCAATTCATATGGCTGATAATGAAATAATGGGTAATCTGGTACATTAACTTCGTGAAAATGAACATTTTCGCTGATCAGTTCAAGCCGTACAGGCTGTCGGTATGTAATAAAATGAACTTCATGCCCTTTTCGGGACAACTCTAAGCCGAGTTCTGTAGCAATCACGCCACTGCCGCCAAAGGTTGGGTAACAAACAATTCCTATTTTCATTTTAATCTGTAATGGCTTCTTGAATATACCGTTGGATTTCAGTCCGAATATTGTCCTCAAGCAAGCGGTTGTTCTTGGAATCAGGATATGTTCGGTTGGACAAAAATACATAAATAATCTCTTCCTCAGGATCGGCCCAAGCAAAGGTACCTGTAAATCCCGAATGCCCAAAACTTTGCATGGACACACAACCACAAGTAGGGCCATCTTCCTCCAGTTGGGGTTTATCAAAGCCCACTCCTCTTCTATTATTTTCATCACAATAATAACAGCTGTTAAAAGCAGTAATGGTGTGAGGTTTGATAAAGTTTTCTCCGCCATAAGTCCCATTTTGCAAATACATTTGCATCAGCTTGGCCACATCATTCGCCGTACTGAATAAACCGGCATGCCCCCCCACTCCATTTTGCATAGCAGCGCCCATATCGTGCACATGACCATGAACCTTTTCAAAACGAAAATAATTGTCCTGTTCTGTAGGAATGATTTGAGTTTTATCGAAGCGATTTAAAGGAAGATAGGTGGAAGAATTGGCGCCTAAGGATCTGTAAAAGTGTTGTTGAATCAAATCATTTAATGGAAGTTCGTAATGGTTCTCAATGAATTCCTTTAAAATATAGTAAGGCAAGTCACTGTAGCGATATTTGCGCTTTTCTAAGAGCTCGGATGCAAAAATATTTTTATGAATACTATCGGTAAAATCGGCGCGAAGAAATGTATTGTCCGAAATTTGAATCGGGAAATCCAAGGATTTTTCAGGTCTGAAAAAATCTGGATGAGGTTTTTGGGTGACGGAATCTAAAGTAGCGAAGTAAAACGGGATCCAAGGTTTTAGTTGGGCAAAATGCGACAACATTTCTTTGAGGGTTATATGGGCTTTATTAGAATTTTTATAGCTTGGTAGTAAAGTTTCCAAGCGGTCGTCTAAAGCAAGTACTCCAGCATCGACCAACTCCATAAGCAGAGGCAGTGTAACTAAAATTTTAGTCAGTGAAGCCACATCGTACAAGTCGTTGGGGGAAACCTTTATCTTATTTTCATAAGTATGGTGACCAAAACTTTTGTGGTAAACGACCTTGCCTTTACGTGCCACAAGGAGTTGTAAGCCAGGCGTCATCTTTTTATCTATTGCTAAATGGGCCATAGAATCCAACTTTAGGAGCCGCCTGGAACTCATGCCTACACTTTCAGGAACACCATAAGCCAATCTTCCCAATGCTTGAGTTTGGGTCCCTTGACCAACCTTGAAAGATGTATTTGAAATACTTACTGGCAATTTTCCTTTGGCGGGCAAAGCACCAAAAATAATTTGAGCTGCAACTTGCTGAGAAATTTCACTATTTTGATAAGCCAACAAAATACTTTCTATTTTTGAAAATGATTTTAAAGTATTTAAAGCATAGGGTTTGGCAAAAACCGTTAAAATTACATTGTTTTGGCGTGCGATTTCTTGCAACCAAACCAATTCCTTATTTGAAAATTGATAAGCTTTCCATGGGCTTAAATTGGATTTATGGAATCCGATTATTACAGAACTGTAAGATTTTAAAGAAGCAACCACCGCATCGAGGTTTTGAGATTCAATTTTATCCACCTTCTTATATTGTTGCAATGCATTGTAAAATGCATCGCCTGAAACGTCCCCCATCGGAAGGTAGGCAACGTTCTGTAATTGCAAATCTTTTATTGGGATAGATGAATTTTCATTTTTAACAATTGTGTGTGCGTTTTGCATCAAACGCTCATACAAAACATCGTCTATTGGACGGTTCAATTCTTCAATAAGATTTTCAGTCGCTACAGGCTGATACATATGCAAACCTACTTTATATTTAGCGCTTAAAATCTTTTTGACAGAATAAGCCAAACGGGCCTCTGTAATATCTCCAGAATCATAGGCAGCTGTTATTTTTTCGATGCCTTGACTGACATCTTCAGACATCAACAACACATCGTTACCCGCCCTGAAGGCTTGCAAGTCAATGGCACCCGCTGTACTATAATTTGAAACGCCTTTCATATCCAATGCATCTGTAAAGATCAATCCCTTAAAGTCGAGCTTTGATTTTAAAAGCTTGCTTACAATGCGTTCGGACAAAGAAGAGGGATATTGGCTTTTAGGTTCCAGTGCAGGCACATTTAAATGAGCCACCATGACACTGGACAATCCATTTTTAATCAAAATTTTGTAGGGATATAATTCAACGTTTTGAAGGCGTTTTTTTCTAAAGCTAACTGTCGGTAAAGTTTTATGAGAATCTTTATCGGTATCGCCATGACCTGGAAAGTGTTTGGCATTGGCCAAAACACCCGTGCTTTGGAGACCGTGCATAAAAGCCAAAGCTTTTTCTGTAACATTTTGCTTGTCTTCACCAAAAGAGCGGTTGCCAATAATGGGATTTATGGGGTTTGTATTGATATCAACAACTGGTGCAAAATTAAAGTGTACTCCCAATCGTTTACAATGTGCTCCAATGTGCTGACCTGTTTGTCGCACCAATTCCAAATCTGTTATAGCCCCTAAAGTCATGTTCCAGGGAAATGCATAAGTTGAGTCAAGCCGCATGCTTAAACCCCATTCGGCATCAATACCCACCAATAAAGGAAGCTTGGAAACCGCTTGTAGTTCATTGTTTAAATGCGCTTGGCGGACAGGACCTCCCTTTGAATAAATCAAACCTCCAATCTGATGTTGCTCAATAAGGTTGATGAGTTTGGCCTTGTTGAGATTCTTTTTATCAGAAAAAACTTGAACCATGAAAAGTTGACCTATTTTTTGCTTTGTACTCAAAGTGCTGTAAACACTGTCAACCCATTGGTTTTGTGCTAATGAATCTGGAACAGTTAGGGGCGATTGCGCAGCCAATAAACACATATTGAGGCCTAAAAAAAGGGGAAGGATAGAACGCATAAATAAGTTTTCATTATGGTTGAAAATACCATGCCAAATTACTGTTTTTTGCTTAAAATTTAACACCCATGACCCGTATAATTTATTAAAAACAGGTGGTTTATTTAAATAAAAGCCCTTTGGCATGTATATTGAATGTATGATTTAAAAAAACAAATACCATGAAAAAAATCACGCAATGGTAGTTGAGGTTGCTGATGCTGAGGATGCTGAAACCAAAAGCGGTATTGAACCCCCACTGATATTGAGTTTTCATAAATTAAACTGGAATGTCAAATAAGTGTGAAATTTGCGCTCAACTAAAAAAACGGGCATGCCAACTATCAATTGCAGGAACTTCCCAGTGGTCTAAATATTCTGCTTTTGTTTGAACCAGATGGTTAAAGACAATGGTGTTTTTAGAAACTGCTTTGTCTTTAGCCATTTTTTTAAAGTCTTTAAGTGTTTTGTAGGCGACATAATCACCTTGTTTGTAGGAGACGTTTAATTTATCCAAAAGGTCTACTTTATAGGTTGTTTCCAACTGCTTTATAAAATGAACAGAGGCATCTATAGAACAACCTGTTGCCTTTTGCTTTTCATGATCCAATCCAATGATTATAAAGCGCTTGTACTTGAATTCAAAGGCCGCCTTTAAATCGGCACCATGTGCAGTCCAGCCCTCTAAAAAAGATTGTAATTTTTTGGATATGTCCAGGATTTCTTCTTCAGAAAAGGAGCGGTTGCATTGGTATATCCAAATGCGTGCAGTTTCTGGCAATGTTTGAAAGTCAACAATCATGCTTATAAATCTTTTGCTTCAGCAATCATTTCTGCAACATCTTTAACCTTCACTTGACCTTCAGCCTTATTTTTAACCCCGTCTGTCATCATGGTATTGCAGAAAGGACAGCCAGCGGCGATAATGTCGGGTTTTGTCTCTAATGCTTGCTCTGTGCGTTCTATATTAATTTCTTTATTGCCAGGTTCCGCATCCTTAAACATTTGAGCACCACCCGCACCACAGCATAGACCATTTCTACGAGATTTTTTCATTTCTACAAGCTGGGCATCCAATTTTTTAATCAATTCTCTAGGGGCTTCATAAATATTGTTAGCACGCCCCAAATAACAAGGATCATGGAAAGTAATTCGCTTGCCTCTAAATTGACCACCCTCAATAGTGAGCCTACCATTCTCTAAAAGGCTTTTCAAAAACTGGGTGTGGTGTACGACCTCGTAACGCCCACCCAAGGAGGGATATTCATTTTTAATGGTATTGAAACAATGCGGACAAGCAGTAACTATTTTTTTTACTTTATATAAATTCATAACTTCAATGTTGGTGACCGCTTGCATTTGAAATAAAAACTCGTTGCCGGCACGTTTGGCAGGGTCTCCGGTACAACTTTCTTCTGTTCCTAAAACTGCAAATGATACCTTTGCACTGTGCATAATTTTAACAAGTGCCTTGGTGATTTTTTTGGCTCTGTCATCAAAACTTCCAGCACAACCTACCCAAAACAAAACTTCCGGGGAAATCCCCTGTGCTTGTAATTCTGCAATGGTTGGTACTTTCAGTGCTTCTTTCATTTTTATTCGTTTTTTCCGTCGTCAAAAACTTGAATGGTAACTTCTTTTTCTACCAGTTCTGTAAACTTACCTCTGTATCGTGTGGCCTTTACCAAATGATTATCAATCCAGTGGTAATTACCTCCTCTAGGTTTGCCCATTAACAAGTTGTGGTAATTAAAACCATATTTTTTCAACCAAGTTTCAGTCACCGTTCTGTGCTCTTCCGTTCGCGATGTGAAAAAACAAATCATGTGTCCTTCGGCATACCAATTGTTACAGGTTATTTTGGCATCTTCAAAAGGAAGGCAAGTAGCCATGCGTTCCGGCTCCTCATTGGGGACGTCCTCGGTTATGGTTCCATCAATGTCAATTAAATAATTTTTTACACCTTCTGGTAAAACAGGACTTATAAGTTCTCCTTCTTCGACTTTTTGATGTAATAATGCGTCTGCTTCTTCTCGTTTCATTTTTTTAATTTAATTTTTTATTCGTTATTCCAATTTAATCGGTCCATTTGGTTATACGGCCATGGTGCGCCGTTATTTTCTATATTGGTCATCATGTTGTTGAGTTCCACTGGCGCCGCACTTTGTTCCATAACAAGATAACGGCGTAAGTCCAGGATAATGGACAGTGGATTGATGCTTACAGGGCACGCCTCAACACAGGCATTGCAGCTCGTACAAGCCCAAATTTCTTCATTACTTACATAATTTCCAAGGAGTTGCTTACCATCGGAGATAAACTTCCCCTTGTTAGTTTCAATGTTTTTGGCTACTTCCTGCAAACGGTCTCGCGTATCCATCATGATTTTTCGTGGCGATAATTTCTTGCCTGTTTGGTTTGCTGGACATTCGCTAGTGCAGCGACCACACTCGGTACATGTATAGGCATTGAGCAATTGAATTCTATTCAAATCAAAAACATCACTGACACCAAATTTTTCTGGGACCTCAGCGCCATCTTCTGAAACTGCATAAGGGTCAGCATCGGGATCCATCATCAGCTTGACCTCATTGGTCACAGATTCAATGTTGTTTAAATGACCATTAGGTTTTAAACTCCCAAAATAGGTGTTTGGGAAAGCCAAAAGAATGTGCAAATGTTTTGAATAGTACAAATAATTCAGGAAAATTAAAATCCCAATAATGTGAAGCCACCAAGCGGTTCTTTCTATAGCATGTAATGGTAATCCCTCAAATAAAGGAGCTATAAATCCACTGATAACATTTCCTGAGTCCATGGCTTGGAACTGTACATCTGTGGCATTCATAGTGATAAAGAGACCCATTAGGATAATTTCAAAATATATAATAAGATTTGCGTCTTGTTTGGGCCACCCTTTCATTTCGGGGCTCATAAAACGTTTCAGCCGTATGACATTTCTACGTGTCCAAAAGAAAATAACAGAAATAAAAACAAGAAGGGCTAAAATTTCAAAAGTTCCAATCAAGATTCCGTAAATGGACCCTATGGAAGAAAAAATACGATGTGTACCCAAAAGACCATCGATTACAATTTCTAAAACTTCAATATTAATTATGATAAAGCCGAGATACACAATAATATGCAAAAGCCCTGATATGGGACGCTTCACCATCTTACTTTGACCCAAAGCAATACGTGCCATATTGGCCCAGCGTTGTTTACTAGGTCCCTCTATTGGAATATCGACTCCCAATTTAATATTACGCCTGAGCCTCTGAATATTTCGCACAAAAAAACCAATGCCAGCAACCAAGATGAGCCCAAAAATAATATTTGGCAAAAAAGTCATAGATAGTGGTTAGTTTTTTGATTCCTCGCTTGATTCCTTAGCTAATTTTTGGGAACCATAAGGTTTGTTCTTTTTTCCAAACAATGAAAAATGCACATAACGTTTAGGGTTTAATTTCATATCTTCTAATAAAGCTTCCAATTGGCCTAAAGCACCTTCTAAGTTA
>CESO01002262.1_pt1 | contig 13505 bp, 12 predicted proteins | sample 356341 | NCBI WGS metagenome assembly CESO01 (sample SAMEA2621812, study PRJEB7988) | marine metagenome | biome: marine biome (ENVO:00000447); feature: deep chlorophyll maximum layer (ENVO:xxxxxxxx); material: "saline water (ENVO:00002010), including plankton (ENVO:xxxxxxxx)" | depth 35 m
AGAGCATTTTATCTAGTAGTTCTACGTGAGTAAGAAGAATACGACGACAACAATATCGATGTACCCCTAGTTGATCCAAAACCTCTTTCTCGTTTTTGCCCTCTTTCAAGAGAATCTGATAACTTTTCCATTTATTCCCTGTCACCTTTCCGCAGGTGAAGCATCTTACTGGTATAATCATTGTTTCAGTAAAAAGCTATTAATTCTTGTATAATTTCAAATATGTTTTTTCTGGTTTATCAATAAATGATCACTTTTTACTCTATGGAAAGTTGCCCGTATTGCCAAAGAGCTATGGTGTTATTAGAAAAAGATATAGGCAAGGGGGTGGTTGTTGTTAAATCCCATACACAGGCCCCTTCAGGGGTACGCGGATTTCCATATTTTGTCAGTGGTAGTAATACTTACACAGGAGTCCCTAAATCTAAAACCGCTCTTTTTCAAGAGCTTGGAGTGAACACCGAGTCTTATACTTGCGATACGTCATGGCCTGATAGAGATTGTGCGATTAAACCTAGATGGCCCGGAGATTGTACATTAAACACCTATGGCTGGTGGAAAGCTGGCGTACTATAAGAATACCCGTAATCATGGGATCTTCTATCCGTTTACTTCTTTGGTATTAATCATACCTATTTATGGTATGATTAAATATTTTGGGATTCTATCCGAACAACACTACACGTCTCTCTTGATTTATTATTAATACCCGCGTTAATATCATTTTGACCCATCTTTGGCTGTAATCTTGCACTTAATAAGCATAGAATTCAGCTCCTGGATAACTAGCTTACTGACGTAAGGAAGATTAACCTTTGCTATTTTATCAGTATCGCATGACTTGCAGTAACTCATAGAAGTAGAGAAGTTTCCACATATGCTACATATTCTAGCCGTATAAGGATCTGACTGGTCACATAGTCTTTCCTTCAGGAATCTTGATGCTCCGTGTCCCATCATACAGTCCCTTTCCATCTCTCCAAACCTTAATCCCCCATCTCGACTACGTCCTTCAAGAGGCTGCCGCGTCAAGGTTGCATTTGGACCCTGTGCCCGAGCATGTATCTTGTCATCAACAAGATGCTTCAGTCGCTGGTAGTATACGGTTCCAATAAAGACCATTCCCATTGGTTCCCCTGTAATTCCATTATATAACATTTCTTTTCCTGTTCTCTCGAACTTGTTCATCCCAAGACGATCACATAATTTCTCAGCGATGTTAACACTTGAACTGGTAAAAGGGGTGGCATCTCCTAGCTTTCCATCGATACAACAAGACTTACCTAGTACACTCTCCATCAATTGATTGATAGTCATACGCGATGGAAGGGCGTGGGGATTCATGATAAGATCGGGAGATATACCATTTCTGGTCCAAGGCATATCTTGCTGAGGATACACCATACCACACGTGCCTTTTTGAGCCGAACGACTGGCGAACTTGTCTCCAACCTCGGGAATCCTTAATTTTCGAATAACTACTTTTACTAATTTATATCCATCGGGGGTAGTAGATATGAAAATTCTATCAATGTATCCTTCCTCACCCTTCCTTAGTACTAGACTATTATCACTCAACTCTTCATCTCCTGATTTGGTACTTTGTACCAAAATTTTGCCTATTAAAACATCTCCTTTTTGTACAAATACTGCCCCACCGCCACATGTCTTCCCATCCTTATCAGTATAAACTGGGTGACGCAATCTAACAATTCCGTGTTCGTCCAGTAATCCGTAGTTAACGTCTCTTCGTCTTTTGTCCAATGGAGGAATTCCTATTTTCTCAAAATTATAAGTACCACGTTTCTTCTCAGCAGCGCTATGTGTACGATAAGTTGTTGCCCAGAATAGACCTCTCTCTACTGCACCTTTATTAAGAATAATAGAATCTTCTTGATTAAAACCCGAATAACAAGCAATTGCTACCACAGTATTTATACCAGATGGCATCTCGCTAAAACCCATCATATTAGCTGCTTGGGTGCTAACTAAAGGCTTCTGAGGGTAACTCAAAACATGAGTAATCGTATCTGTTCTAGTCAAATATGATAAAGCAAACATACTCATTGCTTGTTTTCCCATTGCCGCTTGATAACAGTTACGCGGTGACTGAGAGTGATCTGGAAAAGGAATAATGGATGCCATGACACCCAACATCATTGCTGGGGCTATCTCGCAATAGTCGTTATGGTATTTCTTTAGTTCGTTCTGATTGAATGCTACTACAGCATTACCTATTTCACTATTATCCAGATAGCGAATATGCCCTTTATTAACTAGAGTGTCCCAATCAGTGCCATCCTCCTCCTTCGCATTTAGCGTATCCCCAGATACGGTGAATACCGGTCTTAATAATCTCCCATCGTCTGAGAAGATATGGATTTCATCGTCAATGTCGTCATAGCTGACCGACACGTCGTATGGTAGCATATCGATAGAGCGAAGTTCCATTATTTCCTCGATTAGGCCATCACTGTCTTCAGACATGCCAATAAGAACCCCGTTGAGAAAAACCTTGGTTTTGTCATTAGGACCTTCGAAGTCTCGAAGAGCAATCAGTTCCTCGCAATCCTCTATTACTTCTTTTGCTAGGACAGTTGGAAACCTAGCCGAAATTCTGGTCAGTAAAGACAGGTTGAGAACTATACCAACGGGCTGGCCTTCTGGGGTGTTATGAACTACTAACCCATCTTTCAGAGTAAATCGTCCACGTTTATCTTCTAACTGCCATCCTACGTAGGGGCCTATCCCTGTGTTCTTCAACTTAAACTTACTGCTCATAAAACTGCGACCGCGTTGTAGTTGAGTCTTATTAGCAACTGGTACTATTTTTTTACATGGTAGAAGTGTCGGGATTTCGTGAATATTAGGTCCTGTAATAGTTAATTCCTTATATGTACTGAACTTCTTTTCACCACTCTTTTTATCTGTCCATTGGCTTCTTTCTTCTCTTATTCCACACGAAAAACCTAAAGATATCGATAATTTATGAGCATCGTCTATAATACGATAATTAGATGGTCCTTGGGTTATACGAATCTCTCGTCCATTTGCTCGAACCGAGCCATCAGTATCTATTAAACCAGCTAGTACTTTGAGTCTAGTCTCTCGATCATTAACTATGAAGTCTGAAGGAATATGCTTATTCCCTATAAGATTATACGAACGAAGTACATCTTTCAGGGGATTACTCTCTATTCGATTACATATTCCATTAGTATGGGTAGCCTCTACATTGACTTTAGAACATACAGTAAAAGAGTAGCGCGCGTTGTTTCTAATAACTGCATTTTTCTTTGCAGCCCAGTCTTGCCAATATTCTAAAGTTTCGTGGTCGGTATTATAGTTTAAGGCGAATCCTTTACCGTTACTCAAACCGTCTCCCAGCCACATCCCTAGTAGATATGGATCCATACTTATTTCTTTCTTGGGCCAATATATACCATCGGTCTTAAATAGAACTAAATGGTCTTTAGTTCTTTGTTCAAGTTTGAGGTAGTCTTCAATAGTAATGTCAATGGTGTCATCGTCTTGGAAAGTACTTATGAACTTCTTGGTTTCTTCGATAGAACAAAAATATTTCTCGCGAATTTTTAGTTGTTTTCGATCAAGAAACTTCACCATATGGGTATATCTTCTTCCATTTTTTGTAACTTTGAGTATAGTCTTATGTTGTCTAATACGTAGTGTTAGAATGTGGTTATCTGTGACTCTGTGCTTGGTAAAGTTTGCTTTATCGGGGATAACGTCGTACATATTCTTAAACCCAGAACATGTCTTTCTGACTTTGGTAGCATTTCCAAGGTCATCGACTAGAATATCCCCAACTACTATATTCTTTGCTTTTTTAATAGTACCATCCCACATAAATATTTCTGTCTCTGGATCAAAACATTCAGAAGGGCATATATACATGATCTGGGACGGATGAATCTGACGAATCTTAGTATTCTTGGATTCTTTTCCAACAGGTATGGTGACTCGTCTTAGATTTGACAATGTTGCCCCATAAGAAAGTCTGGACAGTATTTGGGCGACCCCAGAACGAATGTAGCTGTTCTTGGGGACTCCCCAATTTCCTGTGCCGAAGCAATGGCGAAGTCCATTTGTTATAATCGAAAGACGAGATATCACAGCCATAGCATCCGGATTTTGTTTCTTTTTCTCAATACTGGATACAATAGCCATAGTAAACTTTTTGAATAGTTGCTTGAAAAGATCTCTGCACAGTACACCAGCAGAATCAATCCTCTTATTCCTATAATCGTCTCTGTCATCGTCTTTTCTCATTCCTACGCTGGTAGATAATAGGAGACGAACAATATTACCCAATAGATACGCTTTCTCTTTGAGAGTAGAGGTAATCCCCATATGTGGGAATAACTCACTTTCTACAACTTGTAGAGCGTAGGCGCGACGATCTTCCTCCTTGAGGGTATGGAGTGTAAATTTTCCAATATAATTAAGAGCATTATTTCTAGTCATCTTGTCTTTCCAAATCTTCTTTCCATCATCGTCGAGGTCGGACCAAAGGGTTTCAAGACTTCTCTGTTCCTTACTCTCTTGGTCCTGTTTCATGAATAAGGATCGACCGTCAGACCCTTCATCGCAAAAGAACGCATCGCGTATTATTAAACGTACGTATCTATTTGTAAGGTCACAGTCTAGACCAATCAGGTCTCTAATCTGCTTTTCACTCACATACCCTAGCGCCTTGAATACAACACCTATAGGTATATTTTCCTTAATGTAAGGCAGTGAAAATACTAGTGTACGGTCATCAACACCTAATAGCGCTTGTAAGAGTACTGAGTGCCCAGTCTCTTCTGACATGCTTCTTATTTCGGCCAGGTACTTGAATTTAGAACGAGGTTTTTGTTTAAGTACTAAGGGGATATTGTATATTCCTCTTAGCTGAGGAATAAGTACACGTTCTTTACCTTTTACGACAAAATAGCCGCCCGAGTCGTGCTGACACTCCCCTGCTTTGATACGATCGGAGGGAGTCATACTGGTCAAATAACAGTGACTACTTCTCAACATGATGGGTATTCTCCCTATGACCACACGCATGTTTCGTTCAATCTCGGGTGGTGTTCCGTCACCATGATCCATAGTTGTCGTAACGTTTACATATATAGGAGAGTCATACGTCAGGTCCCGTCGGCGGGACTCCCCTGGGTAGAAACTCCTTAATGATCGATCTTCCTCTGTTACTGTGGGTTTGGGTATATATAGGTCGCTAAACTGAATGGTGTATGACTCATAGTCTACACTGCATCGCTCCTTGGGACAATCTCTTTCTCTTGAGATAACTATAGGAGGCTCCTCGGTAATAATTCTGGGAAGATCCAAGTTCAAGAAGTTGTTAAAGGACTCAGTCTGGTGATGAACGAACCCCTTATTCTTGAAATGGTTACCCAATATATTCCATCTGTGTTTCTCTGCAAGCATTGCTAATTTTAGTCCTGAAGTTGTTAGTTATTTTTCAATTTCAGAATTGAATTTTGTAGTAAAGAATCGTATAAGATATAAATGTCTGAGTTCCAAATACCTAAGATATACACCGATGGTTCGTGTCTTAAGAACCCAGGTGGTGCTTCAGGATGGAGCTATTGCTTTCCCGGTGACAAAAACACATGGCTCGTTAGCGGAGGGGTAAGATCTTCTACAAATAACCGCATGGAATTAAAAGCCGTAATTGAGGCTCTAAAAACTGTTTCAGGTGCTAAGTATGAGATAAATACAGACAGTATGCTTACACTTAAGTGTGCGCAGGGTTTATGGAAAAGGAAGAGTAATCTAGATTTGTGGAAAGAATATGATGTTGTCAGTAATGATAAAACGCTTTATTGGAAATGGGTTAAAGCCCACAATGGTGATAAATTCAATGAACTTGTTGATCATGCAGCGAGAAATGAAGCGAAATTGCAAAAAAATAAAAATCTTGCTCACTAATAAAAATGTCTGAATATAACAACAGTACAGTCGGAGCAGCATGTTCCTACGCGACTCTTTCGCATTACAACAGCAACGGGCAGCTTAAGGTCCCAGTTCCCGATCGCACGCGCGGAGTTTCCGGTGCATATGTCGTACCGTCTTATGGCTTGGGTTACGGCTACAACGCTCTTACCCATGGACAGAAAGTGGGTACTTGCAGTGGTTTCTTCAACGTCACGAATGCTTACGGTAAGAACGCCAACAACGCCAACACTCAGTACGTGCGTACTTTGTGTGCCCCGAGCCACCAGTAAAATTTATAATTAAGATGTAATACCAATGAGGTATTAGATCAAACATAATTCTTTTGGAATCTATTAGACCTTAGTTTAGCTCTATCGTAAGAAGAACCTTTACTATATTTATGACGTAGAAACTTTTTATATAAAGGTTTATCGATGGTAGATTTCTTTTTATCCTTGTCTTTTTTAGGAAATACCGGAGGAAGTTTACCCACGTATCGAAGTAGAGTGTATCGTTCTCTTATACATTTATAAGCAAATACAGTCAGTCCTATACACGCCAGTAACCCTGCTATGATAAGAAATATATTTATATTCATTTATTTATAGTCAATAATATTATTGTTCTTCTTCTTTGGGTTCCGAAATTAGTCTTTTCTGTGTATACCAAAATGACTAAGAAACCAGCAGTCGTCGTTCCAATACACTCCCATAACTCCGTGTTTTTACGGCGTGAACCAGAGATATACCTAATAATACCCTACACAGGGGGTCAACCATTTATAATATAATTAATAGAATTGGAAACCAAAATTTTGTCGTCCTTCTTTCTTTTGTAGACAGAAGAGAAACCAAAGACCGCATACAATTATTGCTATTATGATCACAATGAGTAACCATAAAGGAAAAACAGGTTTAGGATCCTTAACTTCAGGAGTATCTTTATCGTATCCCTCTATTAAGGGTTTGCCATTTACTCGGTAGTACATTTATAATAATAACAGATTAAAATTCTGTCATGTCAACAAAGTTTTGTAGAATAGCATTCAACATCACGATATTATCGAAACATACTTTATCCACCTTCAATGACAGATTTTCTAGCTTACTCTTTATCAGAAGTATGTTACGTACCACATCTTGTTTAACCGAGTTAATTTTACCAAGTTTTTCTTCGTTTTTTGCTACAAGATGAGTTTTTTCTATATCCGTATGTAGACCTTTCAGGCTAGCATCCGAGTTATAACGTTCATTAATCTGACCAATTCTCTCTATAATATTAAGCTCCGATTCCCTTAATTTTCCCAACATTGTCTCTAGGTTCTTAAGATAAGTAGTATATTTTTTCTTTCTTTCCCTAATAAATTTAGAGGAACTAACAAAGTCGGTTTTATGTTCTAAAATTTTTTGTATATTTCTGGTGTGCCTGACTTGATTCTTGTCTAAGACTCTGTATACTCCTTCTCTGATCGTCTTTACATCTAATGATACAGTACTTAACTTTGAATATAGAGCTTCTAAATTAATTGAGACGTATAGCTTTCTCTCATCTTTGCCAAAAAAATTCTTAATAGCAAAACCCTCAAACGTATCATCTCTTCTTATGCAACATAAGTAATGATTAAATATAATGCACAGCTTGTATTTCAGACTCTGTACACATAGTCTCAATCTTTTTAGTTGCCGAAAGACTTCTCTTAGTTGTTTCATATCTTGTTTACTAATATCTTGAAGAGATAATGGATGATTGTAAGTATCAACAAGCCTTCCTTCAATATTCTCGTTAGTTTGAGTACCCGGATTAATCTCTATATCAACCTCCTCATATCTTTTCTCAAGTTCTGCGTTATCAAGTTCTCCAGCATAATCTCCCGCGATAGTTCCATCCTCGTTTACATCAATTGCGCTAATCTTAAATGAACTTGAGCTCTTAGGAGCCTTTATGTCATATTTACTAGGGATATATAAGAAGAATATATCCGCGTTCTCTATTACAAGGACTTCTATGTAGACGCACATCCCTCCAATAGTGAAATATCTTTTAGGAAGTAAACCTTTTCTTCCAAGTAATTTTTCCAGCTTCTGTAGTGAAAGAGTCATTTGTTCTCATACAGTTATTGGCTTAAAACCTTATTAGAGCAGAAGTAAATGTCATCAATACAATATTCACAATCAGCTTCTATGGTAGAAGGACACCCAGGAGATTTGATCGATACATTACCTGTTGACCAAAGTCAACCTACAGCAAATGAACTACAGATAGTGGATACTCTATTCACTAAACATAAGAATACACTGGACAGTTTAGTAGCTGAGTCCAAAGACTCCCTGATCATCGGCCTGTTGTTTATTGTCTTTTCGTTACCAGCAGTTGATGATTTACTAAAGCGGGTACTCCCAATAACAGATAAATCTTCGTACATTCTATTGGCTATCAAAGCTATAGCTGTGATGGCTCTATATTGGTTAATCAAGCACTATTATCTGTCTAGAAAGGTTTCATAGTCATGAGCACTCTCGGTCAAATACTCCATGAGATATAGTTTCGATAGCGTGTACAAACAAGAAGACTTGTGAAGACATAAGTCCAAATGGAAACATACTACCTAGAGCTTTAATAGAACTTGTAGAATTAACGATAAAGAAAATAATGAAAAGTTGTAGTATAGTTAATGTTATTAACTTTCCTCGGTTTTTCTCGGAGGGATCCCATTTACGATACATACTGAAGAATGCTATATCAATCCCTGTTCCAATAATAAATCCTAGCAAGAAGATTAGGAGACCAGCGAATGACGCATATAAGTTTTTGGATAGCCAGTTAATCATTTATCCTTAGAGTCTTATTTCTTTTTTACGTAAGTATAAGAAAATTAGAATGGATATTACACCACCTATTATCAGAATTGAGATTAGCATTTTTCGAAAGCTTAGCTTCATTTCAGAATCTTCATCGTTGTCTTGTGCTACAAACCTAGGTTTCAAGAAAAAAAGTGCGACACCGGTAAGTATAAAAGGAACTCCATAAACAAGAACTAATTTTATATTTATTTTACTTCTAATTCCTTTTATACTTGAACTATAAGACATAGTATTAGTATCTGTGATTTGGCTAACTTTTTCCCCAAGTTTTTTTAAAGTTTGGTCAAACGTATCATCCATTTTATAAAAGGTCTCAGAATTTTTTAGACTAGAAATATATAACCTTGCGGGGGTTATATATCTATACCTGGCGAGTTGGATCCCAGTAAGTTGTTCGACCATCAGCAGTTTTAGTCCGCTTAGCATATTTTTTTCCATAGATCTTAAGATCCCCGGAGTAATACCCTTCTTTCCCGTGCTCATCTGCGTAATCCTTTAATGATAGACCTCGTCTATTGTATGAGACTCTTGGGATCACGCGTAATGCTTCGTATATTAGCTCCACTTCTCGCTCTTTGAGTTCTCCTATCTTGCGCAACGGAGAAACCGACGCATACCACAATGTCTCTGCTTTAATATAATTTCCACAGCCCGCTATTACATGTTGATCCATCAAGAATGATGTTACGTTACGTTTATGGTATTTCTTAATTAGTTTCTTAAAAACAGGTAGACTGAATGATTTGGTCATGATGTCAGGCCCCAAACTATCTAGTTTTTCCTGTAACAAAGATTTCTCCGTTGTGAACAACACTGTAGATAGAGATCTCGAACTTCTAAACCAGAGGGTTTTACCGTTACCCATCTCAAGGAACCATTTGCAATGATCATCGTATTTTTTCTGCCATCTCCCAGTCATCATCAGGCTATGCAGTATATAATGTTCTACCCCTTTTTTGTCAACAAGAATGAAATATATAAACTTACCCTTGCATGCAACTTCTTTCACGGTAAGAGGGAGCGCTTTATCGAACTTTTGAAACCCGTCAGGTTCTTCGTCCATATATTTTCCCCCACAGAAAACCCAATCCAGAATTTTCTCGTTAGATAGTGTTTTATTTAGATAATCGACTGTTAGTCGACATTCTGGTCCTTCAGGCATCTTTATAAGAATAAATAAAAAATGATATTAGAAATCTATTTCAATCTCTCGAGATTTGATCATTAATTAATATTAATTAATGATTTGAACTACTTTTCGCTAATCTTCTTCCTCTAATAACTCCTCTTCTTCGTACTCAGATTCATCACCAATCTCTTCCTCTTCCTCTTCCTCACTGGAGGTTCTCCTGGTCTGGAGCTCGGAAAGAATTGCTGCAACATCTTGCGCCTTTTCATTAGTCGATGCGATGGCATCCGAAAGAGACTCTTGAAATTGCTTGGCGCTATCCGGTTCAAGTAACCTGGTGACTTTTCTAGTGGCTTCGATAACTTGTTCAGGTTCCTCTTCTCTCCTAAAAGCAAACATATGCTTTTTAGCCACCTCTATATCTTTATCAGTAAGTGTAACTATCTCATCAACACCCTTAGGATTGTCACCGGCTCGTAGCCATGTTCCAATTGCTACTTTGTCTGGCCCAAACACCAAACCAGTAGGGCGATGATAGTGTTTCCCGTTGGGGCCTTTGTGAAGGACAATTTCTGGGTGTTTTTTCGTAGGAATCTTTCTCTTATTTGATACTATTGATCGTCGAGCGGGGGGAAGCACCTTCTTAGTGGTTGGTACTTGACCTTCATACTTTTTATGACGACTACAATAAGTATTGCCACCCTTTGGTTTACAACCACACCTTAACCCTTCTTTAGCCCCCTTAGTGTAAACATAAGGACATCCGGTAACTTTCTTTTTTTCACTTATAGGCGAGTGTAAAATCTTACGAGAAGGTTGGGGTGAATCTGACTTCTTCTCGGACTTCTTCTTCTTCTTCTTCTTAGGAGCTCCTGGAAAAGAACGGGTCTTGCTAAAAGTCTTAGGTGGTGTAGACGGCGATGACGAAGAAGAGCTTATACTCGAACAGGTTTTTATAACTGGTGATGACACTGGTGTCTTCTGGTTAAGCACGTAACAAGAATCTCGTGCGACGTTCATTACCACCGGCGACGCGTTCAATTGCTCTCTTTCGACCTGTTCCCATAAAGGTTCGAGCTCGCAATCATTTAACCCAAACTCTTGGTAGATCAATGTATTGTATCTCTTGATATATTTTTCAACAATTGTCGAAATATGTTGTGCTAATAGATTAGTTGACATGATTCTGCAATAATGTTAAGAGTGTTAAAAGTTTTTCATTTTCATTTTGTTTTGAGTTTCTTATCGGGTCCATAATCATGTATCCACTTAATATTATCTCCTTCTACTGATAATTGTCGAGGAGAAACTTTAGTCCAGTTGGTATCCGATGTGATTATTCCAACTTTTACTAAGATATACGCTACTAACGCTGAACAAAAGAATGTATTGGTTCTGGGTTCGAACAGGTCAACTTGAATTAATGCCTCAAACCAATCCTGTGGCAGTATATCATAGGTCTTTCCGTACACTTGCGCATGGATCTGAAGTAATTTCTCGTCAGTCCATAGTTGAGAAGCGTAACACTTCCGGACGTATATACGTACTATACCAGGATAATCCTGGAGATATTGAGTTATAGGGGTTGTTTGTACCCCGAATTTTATAATATTATCTTGTGGGTCAGGATGTCCATGGTAAGTTGACTCCCATATATAGAGACCTGGTTTATTTTCTATCCATGGGGGATTTTTAAGGACTATAGCCGCGTGAGAGTACGTAGAATTTGTACATGTTTTAATCAAGTTATCTAACATACATAGGCAACAGCTATCTGGACTTTCATCAAACAGGAGTATATCTCCTGTTTCTAAATCATTAATATCCATTTCTTATAAAGAGTTGTTTTTTTAACTCTTTTTCTTTCTTGTCTTGGGTTTTGGTTTGTTCCCAGATCCACAGTGAATATCGTCAACGAGGATATTATTTTGATTGAACCAAGAACAAAGGAACATGCATATAGGTGTTTTTTGGAGTGTTCCATACCATACCATTCGTTTCATTTGTTCGTGAGTCATGTTTTTAATACCCGCTTTCAACGCCTTCCACGGATCATCACTCTTAATAGCACCTAAGGAAACTAAATACTGAAATAGATCTCCCGTTGGTTTGAACCATTTTTTAAAAACTGGGTGCGCATTTTTCCCGTTATTCTTAAAATCATCGGCGCTAGCCAACAAGAATTTACGAAGATCTTTTTCTTTGAGGGATATCTTGTGTGCTCCAACACGGATACCTTGTTTACCACCCCTAATTTTTATGTTATTTAATTGGGGAAAATCTTTTTTGTCTGTAGGAGGACCACACCCTCTCGTTGATATGTAATCTATTGTCTCCTTCGTAGCAGGGACTTGCATCTCTGTATAAAATGTTGCAATCATCACTAGTGTATGGACATTATAGCCATTATAACATTGCGCTCCTGCAGTCTTTAGGTGACCAGGAGTGTCAACATTACACCCTCCCTTCCTACAGTCGCGAATACAGAATTTTTTCTCCTTTCTATTGATCTGTCCATAGAATGGTTTCTTCTCTAGGGATTGTCTTCTTTTTAGCCGTTTCGTGGAATAATCTTCTTCTTCTTTCTCGCTGCAATTATGCCATTCTAAGGATTTTGGATTCTTGCTATCCCCTTTAGTGTCCAAACAACGTAAGAATCCTCCATCGGTGCGCATGAGGGATGATACGATAAGTTTTCTTTCAGGTATCTTTCGTATGTCGGAATCAAAATAATTAATGATTTTCTTGGCTAGATCGGACTGATGATCTTTAAATTTCATACCTCTTTCCTCTAATACCAAGACTTTCATGGCATTCTCCAGGCACATTTCTTTATACTCATTAGGAAGTCTTTTTATGTACGGTACAAATTCATCCTTAGCTTCGCATAGGTCCTTCACTGCTTGGGGTAAAGCTTTGTCCACGAAATACTTCTTTTTTATTGTATCAAAATTCTGTTTTATCTTGATGTTGGGATATTTGGTATAAAAAGCCATCGAAGATGAACCTATCGTAGATAGGCTGTCGACCAAAAAATACATGTCATTATCCTCCTGTAGGTAAGAGGTAAAGCCATATTTATTATAAATTGGTATGCTATTGCTTATAATGATGTCTAGAGCCGTTAATACCTCAAACTCATTCTTCCAACCAACGACCGTTTCAATATTCTCCAAAGAGAGTATAAATTTATTCCTAAATAATCGCACAATCTTTAAAATCAAACTATTTACAATCTCTTTAGAGTAATACAATTGATACGTTGAGTAGTCCAACTCTTTGTCTGACAAGCTCTTTCCGCCCGAAATCCCAACACATTTATAGTCACAATTACTGTAATTGCACTCACGTGTATCTGGGGTACCTATAATATGGTTCCTCTCATATGTTAAAGCACAATCAAACGCCGCAGATCTCATAACTTCCTCAATCTTTTTGAAGCTAATATCTTTCTTCTGCGCTATTCTGTACATTTGTACATCGATCCCTTGAAGTTCAGAAGAAGTTAATGATTCCTCCTTCTCCTCCTTCTCCTCCTTCTCCTCCTTCTC
>CESO01060175.1_pt1 | contig 13438 bp, 15 predicted proteins | sample 356341 | NCBI WGS metagenome assembly CESO01 (sample SAMEA2621812, study PRJEB7988) | marine metagenome | biome: marine biome (ENVO:00000447); feature: deep chlorophyll maximum layer (ENVO:xxxxxxxx); material: "saline water (ENVO:00002010), including plankton (ENVO:xxxxxxxx)" | depth 35 m
TATCCAATTGTCCTTTCAGCAATTTTACCAATTGGATGAGCTCTTACAACTTTTGTTTCAACTATTAAACCACCTTTAATAGAAGGTAAATTAAAGAGTGGAAGATTTTTAATTTTATTATATTGAGAAAAACTTAAATTATTTGCAATTAATAAGTATCTGTTATTATTTTTTCTACCATTATCCAAAAGTTTTTTATAATGCTCTTTACTTTTATTTAGAATTAATGATAATTTTTGTGAAAGATTATTAATATTTTTTTCATATTCCTCATCATTTGGTGCTTTAGAATCCCACCTTATCATGTATTTTGTAACTGAAGTAGCTAGAAGACTTTTATCATCAGAAAAAATATTTCCTCTACTTGCTTGTAATTCAAAGTTTTTAACTGTTCTTTTCTTTGCTAAATTTTTATAAAAAGAACCCTCATTATATTGGATAAAAATTAATTTAAAAAATATTGCAATTGCTAAAATCAATAAACCAAAACAGATTATATAGAATCTATTCATTGTTTTATTGAAATTTCCTTTTTTCATAAAATCAATTATTTAAAATCAATTTAATTGGAGGTTTATCAGCTGGCCTTATGTCAGTATCTCTCAATTTATATATTACTTTTGACTCCATTTTAAGTTCCATTAAATATGCTCTACTTTCAACAAATTGACTTTTAAGCTGATTTATTTGCTCATTTAATAGAGCTATTTTAAATATTTTATTTTCAGCACTGTGAACGCTAAAGATTACTAATAATGCTAAAAAGGATACAAAAAGAATAAGTCTCCAATTTTTAAATGAATCCTCACTGACGAGAAATTTTATATTTAAAAAAGCAAGTATTTTATTCATATTTTTTCAGCAATTCTTAGTTTAGCACTTCTTGATCTTTTATTATTCCGTAATTCCTTCGTTGATGGTGTTTGAAATTTCCCTATTTTTTTAAAAAATAATTTTTTATTACCATAAAAATCTTTTTTAGCATAACCAGTAAAAACCCCTTCTGAAAAAAATTTTTTCACTATTCTATCTTCAAGAGAATGATATGTTAAACACACTATTCTACCTTTTGACCTAAGTATGTCTTTTGAATGAATTAAAAGTTTTTTGATTGAATCTAATTCTTGATTCACCTCTATTCTAATTGCTTGAAAAATTTTAGAAGAGTAACTATTTAAATATCTTTCTGGTATTACATGATTAATGATTTCAAATAAGTCTTTAGTTGTATTTAAAGGCTTATTAGCTCTATTTTTAATAATTATTTCAATTAATTTCGAGGGTCTACTAATTTCACCAAAAGAAGTGAATATTTTTTTTAGACTTAACTCAGAGTAGTTATTCAAAACTTCTCTTGCTGTAATACCTAAATTTTGGTTCATTCTCATATCTAATGGACCATCTTTTCTATATGAGAATCCTCTCTCTTTTGTATCAAACTGATAAGAAGAAACCCCAAAATCTGCTAAAATCCCATCAACTGAAAAAATTCCATAGAATTTTAAATATCTTTTTATTTCTTTAAAATTTGAGTGAATTAAAACAAGTCTTGGATCTTTAAAGTCATTTTTTATTGCATCTAAATCTTGATCAAAAGAAAAAAGCTTAGCATTATCTGATAATTTGTCAAGTATCCCCTTGGAATGACCTCCTCCTCCAAAAGTCACATCAACATAAACACCGCTCTTGTCGGTAATTAAACCATTGATTGATTCATTTAAAAGAACAGGTTTATGATAATTCATTTTTTTCATCTTTATCTCCCATTACATCCTCAGCTAATTTTGCAAAATTTATTTTGGCCTCACTTATGGATTCTTCATACAATTTCTTGTCCCATATTTCAAGAATATTAACAACAGAAGAAACAACTGTCTCTTTTTTTATGTTTGCATTTGTAAGTAAGTCTCTTGGTATTAGAATTCTTCCTGTTGAATCAATTTCAATAAATCTTACTCCTGCAGTAAAACGCCTTATAAAATCAATATTTTTTTGATTAAATCTATTTAATTTATTAATTCTTTTCATTAATAATTCCCATTCAGAAATGGGATATAATTCTAAGCATTTATTAAAAACCGCTCTTTTAATTACAAATCCTTGTTTTAATTTTTTATATAGCTGTTTTTTTAAAGCAACAGGAAGCATAATTCTTCCCTTTGAATCTGCTTTACATTCATACGAACCAATTAGATGCTGCATTTAATGCTTTAATAGTTATAATCAAATATAAAATTATTTTACCACTTTTATCCACAATTTACCACTTTGTTAATAAGTTTTAAAAAGTACCTATTATATTGTTTAATATGTGATAATTAAATAAATAATAATAAAACTCTAATTAATCCATATATTTGAGTTTGAATAATAACTATAATTAGTTAATGAATAAACTTATTAAAGAGGGTAAATTTAATTACATCGAAATTGGAAATGGTAAACCACTTATAATTCTCCATGGCCTAATGGGAGGCTTAAGTAATTTTGCGGGAGTATCGGATTATTTTCCTAAAATTGGATATAAAGTTATAATACCTCAACTTCCAATTTACGAACTTGCGCTTGATCAAACCAATGTAGAGACCTTTTCCGAGTATCTACATGAATTTATTCTTTTTAAAAAAATTAGTAAGGCTTTTTTATTAGGAAATTCTTTGGGAGGTCATATTGGATTATATTATACAAAATCTTATCCTGAGTTTGTTAATGGGCTTGTAATAACTGGTAGCTCTGGGCTTTATGAAAACTCTATGGGTGACACTTACCCTAAAAGAGGTAATTATGAATATATCAAGAAAAAAAGCGAAGAAGTTTTTTATGATCCAAAAATTGCCACAAAAGAATTAGTTGATGAAGTTTTTGAGTCTGTGAATGATAGAAATAAATTAATTAGAACTCTTGCAATTGCTAAAAGTGCAATTCGTCATAATATGTCTAAAGATTTACCCTCTATGAAAACACCTGTTGGAATAATATGGGGTGTAAATGATAATGTAACACCAGCTAATGTTGGAGAAGAATTTCATAAACTTTTGCCTAATTCAGATTTATATTGGATTGACAAATGTGGACATGCTCCAATGATGGAGCATCCAAATAAATTCAATAATATACTTAAAAATTGGCTTGGTAAAAACAATATTTAACCTCTTTGTATGTCAATAAAATTATCTGAATTTCTTGTAAGTAATTCTGACATTGAAAAATGCCCCAAAGATAATATTCCAGAATATCCCTTTATTGGAAGATCCAATGTGGGTAAATCTTCTTTGATAAACTTCATATGCAACAAAAAAAAATTAGCAAAAACATCCAGAAAACCTGGAAAAACAGAATTAATTAATCATTTTAAGATAAACAATTCATGGCATCTTGTTGATTTACCTGGATATGGATATAGCGTCTCATCAAAAACTAAAAAAAAACAATTCCAAAAAATCATCACCAGTTACTTTAAAAAAAGAAAACAAATTATACTAACATTTATTTTAATTGATATCAGACATAAGCCTCAAAAAATAGATCTAGAGTTTATGAGATGGTTAAATAGTATTAAAATCCCATTCTGCTTGATTTTTACAAAATCAGATAAATTAACAAATAAAACTAAAATTAAAAACATAGACTTCTACAAAAAAACTCTTGAAAATTTATGGGAAGAAGTACCATCATTGTTTATAACTTCATCATTAAAAAAAGAAGGGGGGAGTGAAATTGTAGAATTAATCAAAAAACTCAATGAAGATTTTAAAAAAAACCAAACTATTTTTTTAAATCCATTTTTTCGGCAAAATAGTCACAAAAATCTTTAAGTGTTAATGCCATTTTCTCGTCTTTAGTTGATTTATAAAAAGTCTCACTCATAGCAACTAATGATTGATGAAAAAAAATTTTCATATGTTCCAAAGACATATCTTTAACCCAGAGATCAATTTTTAAAGTTTCAATTTTTTTTGCATCCCAAATTGATAACAAAAAAGCTTTAGCCTCTTGATTTTTAACATCTCCATCAGTTGCATTCCAATTTATATTTTCAGGTATTCTATTTCTATCTAATTCAACATTGATATTAATAGACGTTATTTTTTTTTTCATTGTTTAAAAGGTTTATAATTTGAATTGATATAGATATCGGATTCAGAAATATTAATTAAATCTGAAATCGATATTTCTTTATTTTTCTCCATGAAAGATCTCACAATTTTCCATCCAATCCATTGACCAATTTTTCCAGGGCTTAGATTATCTATTTCAAGATAAAACTTCGAAAAAGGAGACGGGTTTATAAACCTGTCCTCTAAACTTGGGTTTGTGCTAAATAAAAATTCATTTTGAACGAAAAATCTCCATATAAAAAGCTCATTTTCTTTAGCCCATTTAAACTGTGATTGAGTATATCCAATTTTAATTTCATCGTTTAAATTGGGAATTAATAAATCCTTTAAAAATAATTTTTTTCCATGATTTATTATTTTTGAGATAAATGATCTTTCATTAGATTTCGGGATTATTTTCATTAAAAACTCATCTAAAATATTTGAACTCAAATATTTTATATCCATTTGCTCTACTAAATAATTTGGTATTCCATTATATATTTTGTTTTTATTACCTAAATAGGTGTCAATTGAAATTATAAGCAATGAATCATTTAAAATAACCTTATTTAAATAATCTACATTATTAGAAACCGTTATAACTTTTGGGATTTTATAATTTGGAAAATAATATTTGATGTGCTTGAAAACTTTTTCTATTGGTGTATTTAATACTTTATCAGAAAAAAAAACTTTATTAATTTCAGAGTTAAGCAAGCTTAATAAAGGATCATTTTTTCTTTTTAGCCAAATAGAATCATCAAACTCTTTAGGGAAGAAAAAAGGATACTTATTTTTTAAATCAACTATTTCATCATCCTCTGAATTAAAAAATTCTTTATCAAATCGATCGATTTGGATATCTAATGGAACAGAAGAAAAATCAGGTTTTAATTTTTCAGAGGATTCACATTTTATAAATAAAAAACTTATAAAAATAAATATTATGGGTGCAATAAAAAGTTTCATAAATTGATTTAAAATCATTTTCATTTTTTGTCAATAAATACTTAATTTTATTTAAAGTTACATCCAAAAAAAATATTGTTTATGAAATATCCAAAAAAAGTAATTAATCATATAGAAGAATGGTTGAAAAACTATGCGAATAAAAATAAAATAAATGGTTTTGTCGTAGGGATATCTGGCGGAATAGATTCAGCACTAACCTCAACACTATGCGCTAAAACAAAACTTCCAGTACTATGCTTGGAAATGAATATTTATCAAGAAAAAAAACAGGTTTCCAGGGCATTAAATCACATTAATTGGCTAAAAAAAAAATTTATTAATATTTCAAGTAAATCATTAAATCTAAGTGATACTTTTGAAGCTTTTAAAAGTGACATTGATTCAAAAGGTGAAAAAAAATTAGAGTTTTTAAGCTTTGCAAACTCAAGGTCAAGATTAAGAATGATGACTTTGTACCACTATGCAACAATAAATAATTTTTTAGTTGCTGGTACTGGAAATAAAGTTGAGGACTTTGGAATTGGGTTTTATACTAAATATGGTGATGGAGGAGTAGATATAAGTCCAATTGCTGATTTACTTAAATCAGAAGTTTATGCTTTATCAAAAACAATTGGAGTAATTGATGAAATTCAAAAAGCAGAACCTACAGATGGATTGTGGTCAGATAATAGAAGTGATGAGGAGCAAATTGGAGCAAGTTACAACGAACTAGAGTGGGCAATGAAATATCAAAATTCAAATAAAATAAAAGATTTAACTAACAGAGATAAAGAAGTTTTATCAATTTATGAAAATCTAAACTCAAAAAATTCTCATAAAATGTCACCGATACCAATTTGTCAAATTCCTAATTCTTTAAGATGATTTAATTTGTAAAAATCAAATTATTAAAAAGTTATTTATATTTTTTTAATCTTTAAAAAAATAAATTGATTATTTTAACTATTATTTTTGAATATTTTGTTAACGTAATAAATAAAATTTGATTAAGCTAATATACATAGACAATCATTCAATTTCTAGGAAAGGTTTTAAATCAATATTTAAAGAATCTAGAGAAATTGAAATAATTGGATCCTTTAAAGATTTTGACAAAGCCAAAGAAACTTTAAAAAAAAAGATTGCAGAAATAGTTATTATCACTATTAATCAAAAATATCTTAATTCAGTTTATTTAATAAAAAAAATCATGAAGATAGATTCAACTATAAATTTATTGGTTTTTGGCGATTATAATCATAATAATAATAAAATAAAATATATCAAATCAGGAGCTAAAGGTTTTATATCAAAAGAGGCTGGGATTCGAGAATTAAAAAATGCAATATATAACCTTGGTGTTGGAAAATTTTATAACTCAGAATACAAAAAATTTAATAATAATAAATCTAAAAATACTGTTTCAAAAAAACAGAAAAATTTATCTAAAAGAGAAAAAGAAGTTTTAAAATATTTATTTAAAGGTGAAAGAAATAAATTAATTGCTGATAGATTAAAAATAAATCCAAAAACAGTAAACACATATAAAACCAGAGCACTTTCTAAATTAAGGGTGAAAGAGTTAATAAATGCATATGCTCTTATAAACAGTGAAGACTAAATAACTCTATTTAATTTTCTTGATACAACTTTTTTTAATTGATTATAACTAATAACATCGGACAAAACTTCCTTATTGTGCTCTGGAGAATTCTCAATGCTTAATTGTAATTCATTAATTTTTTTATCAATTAAATATTTTCTTAAACTAAGTATGGTTTCAACCACTAATTGACTTACATTACTTTCTTTATCTTTAATAAAGATATTTTTCTTATCCCATCCATGAAGCTTATATAATTCCTCTCTCATCAATACATCACTTACAATATAACTCAAATTAGGAGATAATTTTTTTATTAAATTATTTAAATCAATTGATTCTCCACTTTGATAATGCTTAATTAATATTTTAAAAAGATCCCTAAATGACTCTTGGGCTAACTCAATTTCATCTTGTTGAAGATCTAAAAAAATTTTTTCAAAAACTTTTACATTTAGTTGAACTTTTTCTTCAATTAATTCTTCATTTTCATTATTCTTTAAAATAGTTTCAACAAAAGATTCATCTTTGTTTCCATACAACAGAAGAATTTTAATTATTTGAAATTCTAATTCATATATTTGATCAATTTTATCAGGCACTTCTTTTTCACTCACAATTCTCATTTTCTCTCTAACAGAAGAAGTTTTTATCTTATTGTTTTTTGAATTTATTTGAGCTAAAGTATTAAAAAGAATATCCTCTGATATATCCATTATATTTGAACAATTTTGGATGTATACTTGTTGTTTTATTTGATCAGGGATAATTGAAATTATTTCAACTATTTCAAAAATTGTTTTAGATTTTTTAACTGGATCGTTTATAGAATCTTTTGATAAAATATCTGCTTTAAATTGAATAAAATCTTTAGACTTTTTATTAAAATAATCTAAAACCCCTTCTTTTGAATTATTTTTTGAAAAACTGTCAGGATCTTCTCCATTTGGTAATTGACAGACCTTAACATTCATTCCATTTTTTAATATTGTAACCAATCCCCTTAATGATGCATTTAACCCAGCATCGTCACCATCAAATAAAACAACAATATTTAATGTTAATCTTTGAATTAGTCTAATCTGATCATCTGAAAGAGAAGTTCCCGAAGATGCAACTACATTTTTTATTCCTGCCTGATGCATTTGAACTACATCAGTATATCCCTCAACAATAATACATAAATCCTTTTTTACAATTTCCTTTTTAGATTCAAATAAACCATATAAAACTTTACTTTTATAATAAATTTCACTTTCTGGTGAGTTAATATATTTTGCAGTTTTTAATTTATTATTTAAAATTCTTCCTCCAAAGCCAATCACTCTTCCAGAAAAATTTTTTATTGGAAAAATAAGCCTTGATCGAAATCTATCAATGTAACTATTATCTTTTATTATAGTAAGTCCAATTAATTCAAGATATTTTTTAGAATAACCTTCTTTTATTGCTTGATTAGAGTAATGACTTTTTTCATTTAAAGAATATCCTATTTCGAAAAAATTAATTACTTCATCATCAAAACCTCTTTCTTTTAAATATGTTAATGCCAGTGCTTTACCTTCATTTTTTTTCCAAAGATTCCTTTTGAAATTTTCATTGGCATTTTGAACTACCAAATACAAGCTTTCCAAAAAACTTAATTTTTCTTTCTCCTTATCAGATTTAAATGTTTCTTCTACTTCTATATTATATTTTTTTGCAAGAAACTTTATCGCTTCAGGATATGAAAATTGTTCGTGCTCCATTAGGAAAGCCACTGAATTTCCGCCTTTACCACTACTAAAGTCTTTCCAAATTTGTTTAGCAGGAGAAACCATAAAACTGGGGGTTTTCTCTTTGGAAAATGGACTTAAGCCCTTAAAATTTGATCCAGACTTTTTTAACTGAACAAAATCAGATATTACCTCTTCTACTCTAGAAGCATCGTAAACCTTATCTATAGTCGATTTTGATATCAAATTATTTTTTTTAAATGTAGTTATTGATTACGTGAAATAACATAATTTATTGTCATTTCTAATGAATCTCTGTATTTATTTTTGGAAAAACCTTTTAAAGTTTTAACTGCCTTTAATTTAAATTCTTCCATTTTTTCTTTTGCATATTCTATTCCACCATTTTTATTTACGAAAGAAATAATTTCTTTAACCCTTTTTTTATTTTTATTATGATTTTTAATAGAATTTATTAACCATTTTTTATCTTTTGAATTAGAATTATTCATACAAAAAATAAAAGGTAAAGTCATTTTTTGATCTTTGATATCAATCCCAATTGGCTTACCAATTTTTTTTGATCCATAATCAAATAAATCGTCTTTAATTTGAAAAGCAATACCAATATATTCTCCAAGTATTTTAATTTTTTTTACATATTCAGAATTATTAGTAACTGATGAAACACCAATAGCGCAACAAGCTGAAATCAAACTGGCGGTTTTTTGACGAATAATTTCAAAATAAATCTCCTCTGTTATATTTAAATTTCTCGCCTTTTCAATTTGCAAAAGTTCACCTTCACTCATCTCTCTAACAGCAACAGAAATAATTTCTAAAATATCAAAATCCTTTTTTTCAATACATAATAGTAATCCTTTAGAAAGAAGATAATCTCCAACTAGAACTGCAATTTTATTTTTCCATAATGCATTAATTGAAAAAAAACCCCTTCTATAAGAACTATCATCAATAACATCATCATGAACTAAGGTAGCTGTATGGATCAATTCAATTACGGAGGCGCCTCGGTAGGTTTTCTCGTTTACTTTTCCATTACTTACCAATTTTGCACATAAAAAAACAAACATAGGCCTCATTTGTTTTCCCTTTCTTCTTACGATAAAATGAGTAATTCTGTTCAGTAACGAAACTTTTGTTGACATTGATTCGTAGAACTTTTTCTCAAAAAGTTCCATTTCATTAAAAATTGGTTTTTTAATTTCTTCTACGACTTTCAATATTTTAATTTTTTAAATTAAATGTATTATTAGCTAACTGACCACATGCTGCATCAATGTCATCTCCTCTTGACTTCCTTATTGTGTTAATTATATTATTTTCTGATAATAATTTAGAGTATCTATTAATTGATTTAATTGATGCATTTCTAAAATTATCGTCATTAATTGAATTATATTGAATTAAATTAACTTTTGATGGAATTTTTTTACAAATTTTAATTAATTCAATTATGTCTTTTTCACTATCGTTGATTCCATCAAAAACTATATATTCAAAAGTTATAATACTTTTTTTAATATTTATCCAATATCTTAAAGAATCTATTAAATCTTCAATTAAAATTTTATTTGAAAAAGGCATTAAAAATTCTCTGACTGATTGAATCGCTGAATGTAAAGAAATAGCTAAATTAAATTTTATTTTTTGATCAGCCATTTTTTTTATAAATTTTGGGAAACCTACCGAAGAAACTGTTATTCGCCTTGGAGAAAATCCAAGTCCGGACTTTGAAGTTATTTTTTCTATTGATTTGATGACATTTTCATAATTCATTAATGGCTCACCCATTCCCATGTAAACAATATTTGTTATTGGCCGCTTATAAAAAGATTTACTTTGATTATCAATAAATTTTACTTGATCAAAAATTTCGTCAACATTTAAATTTCTTAATCTTTTTAATTTAGAAGTTGCGCAAAATTTACAATTCAGACTACACCCAACTTGAGAGGATATACAGGCTGTTATTCTATTTTTTGTAGGAATTAAAACTGATTCAACTATTTTATTATCATAGAGTTTTACCGCATTTTTAATTGTACCATCAATACTTTTTTGAATTGATTCAACTTTTATATTATTAATTGTGAAATATTTTTGCAAAAACTTTCTAAAGTCTATTGAAAGGTTTGTCATTAAATTAAAATCACTCACCCCTTTAACCCACAACCATTCGTATATTTGATTTGCCCGATATGTCTTTATATTATTTGACTCAAAAAAAACTTTTAGATCCTCAACAGAAAGAGTTCTTATGTCTTTTTTGATATAATTAGTCATGATTACTTAATAATCTATATTATCAACATTGCATCTCCGTAAGAATAAAAATTATATTTTTCCTTAATAGCTTCCTGGTATGCCCTTTTAATGAATTCTGGATCAGCAAAAGCTGAAGCCATCATTAAAAGTGTAGATTTAGGAGTATGAAAATTGGTTATCATACAATTTGCAATTGAAAAATCGTATGGAGGAAATATAAATTTATGAGTCCAACCTTTATAAGGGTTTAATGTTCCCATTGAAGAAACTGAACTCTCCAAACCTCTCATAACCGTTGTCCCTACTGCACAAATCTTTTTTTTATTAAAAATTGCTTTATTAATAATTTTACATGCTTCACTATTAATGATTAACTCTTCAGAGTCCATTTTATGCTTAGATAAATCTTCTACTTCAACTGGGTTAAATGTTCCTAAACCTACATGAAGAGTAATTTCAGCGATATCAACTCCGTTGATTTCGAGTCTTTTAAGTAAGTGCTTTGAAAAATGTAAACCAGCAGTTGGGGCTGCTACAGCTCCTTCATTTTTTGCATATATTGTTTGGTACCTTTCAGTATCTTCAGGAAGAGGATCTCTTTTTATATATTTAGGCAGAGGTGTTTGCCCAAGTTGATTTAATTTACCACGAAATTCAGAATATACTCCATCAAATAAAAAACGTAAAGTTCTTCCTCGCGATGTAGTATTATCAATTACTTCAGCAACTAAACTGTCATCATCTCCAAAATATAATTTATTACCTATTCTAATTTTTCTTGCCGGATCAACTAATACATCCCACAACCTTTGTTCTTTATTTAGTTCTCTCAATAAAAAAACTTCAATTCTAGCTCCAGTTTTTTCTTTATTACCAAATAACCTTGCAGGAAAAACTTTTGTATTGTTTAGAACCATTACATCTCCTTCTTCAAAAAATTGAATTAAGTCTTTGAAAGTTAGATGATCAATTGTCTTTTTACTTCGATTTAATACCATTAATCTAGACTCATCTCTGTTTTCAGCAGGGTGTTCTGCTAAAAGTTCATTGGGAAGGTTAAATTGAAAATTAGATAATTTCATTTTTTTTTCGACAAATATACTATCTCTTACATGCCATTGTCAAGTAAAATAGTATTTAAATTGTATTTAAACTTTATTTATTTGAAAACCTATTTGAATTATATTATCCCAAAAATCAGGAAATGATTTTGAAACTACATTTGATGATTCAATAGTTATAGGTTTTAAAAGACCAAGAGGAGCAAAAGCCATAGCCATTCTGTGATCATCATAAGTTTTAATTTTAATATTTGAAAAATCTATTTTACCCTTATTTATATGAATACTATCATCAGTTATAGACACATTTGATCCTAATTTTTGTAACTCTAGTTTGAGAGCATTTAATCTGTCTGTTTCTTTAATTTTCAGTGTATGTAATCCATATAAATCACATTTTACACCAAGACCAAAACAAGTCACAGCAATAGTCTGAGCTATATCTGGAGAGTCAATTAGATTACATTCTAAAGAATTAGGTAAATTGAAATTTTTCTTTTTAGTCAAAAATATTTGTTTTGAGTCATAAATTGTACTAACTCCAAGTTTTTCATATATTTTTGAAACTATTGAGTCACCCTGTAAACTTTTATTTGAAAAACTTTTAATTTTTAATTCTGCATCAATCGATAATGCAACACAACTATATAAATATGATGCTGAACTCCAATCTGATTCAACAATTATATTTTTAATTTTTTTATTTGTTTTTAATTCTTTAATATTTATGGTGTTTTTTTCGAATTTAACTTTTACTCCTATTTTTTTTAAAAGTGAAATTGTCATCTTTAAATAAGGGAGAGAAGTGATTTTATCAACCAATTTTAATTTTATTCCATTCTTTAAGAATGGAGATATTAATAAAATAGCTGTTATAAATTGGCTACTAACATTTGCAGGAAGCGAAATATTGTTACTTACTAAATTTTTACCAAGAATTTTTAAAGGAGGGAAACCTTTTTTACCTAAATAATTTATATCTGCTCCAATTTTTTTTAAAGCATCTACCAAAATGCCAATTGGACGTTCTTGCATTCTCTTAGATCCTGTTAAAATAATTTCTTTATCAACTTGAGTGGCATAATAAGCAGTCAGAAATCTCATTGCTGTCCCGGCATGACCAATATTAATAATTGGTTTATTAGAATTTATAGCTTTATCCAACAAAACTGAGTCATCAGAATTTGAGATATTTTCAATTTTTAAGTCATTAATAAAAGCTTTCAAAATAAGTAACCTATTATATTCACTTTTAGAACCAGAAATCTGAATTTCTCCCCTACAAACCTTATCACTGTTAAACAAAGAAATATCCATTACAACTAAAGTTTAGGGTTCTTTAAATGTCTATGACTGTCTCTTTTAGATTTACACTTCAATTTTTCATCAAAAGCTTTTTGAATATCAACTCCTGTTTGATTAGCGATACATAAAACAACAAAAATTACATCAGCAAGCTCTTCACCTAAATCTTTATCTTTATCACTTTCTTTTTCACTTTGCTCTCCATATCTTCTAGCAATAATTCTTGCAACTTCGCCAACCTCCTCAGATAATTGAGCCATATTAGTTAATTCGTCAAAATACCTAACACCGAAATTTTTTATCCAATTATCTACTTTTTTTTGTGATTTTTTTAAATCCATATTAGTTTATAAAAATACACCAACTATGCTTAATGTACAATTGTTTTAATTATTCAATTATCAATTAATT
>CESO01094798.1_pt1 | contig 13433 bp, 8 predicted proteins | sample 356341 | NCBI WGS metagenome assembly CESO01 (sample SAMEA2621812, study PRJEB7988) | marine metagenome | biome: marine biome (ENVO:00000447); feature: deep chlorophyll maximum layer (ENVO:xxxxxxxx); material: "saline water (ENVO:00002010), including plankton (ENVO:xxxxxxxx)" | depth 35 m
AAAAAACAAATCATGCTAAAACTTACAAAAACAACCACACTACTACTTTGCACCTCTTTATTACTCAGTACTTTATCCTGTCAAAACGAATACCCAGAACTTGGCAATGGCTTGTTTGCCGAATTTGTCACTTCAAAAGACACCATGGTCGTCGCTTTGTTTTACGATAAAACACCTCTTACGGTGGCTAATTTTGTTGCCCTTGCTGAAGGAACACATCCGAAATTGGCAGATTCCCTTCGTGGAATTCCTTATTACAATGGAACGATTTTCCACAGGGTCATAGATAAATTTATGATTCAGGGTGGGGATCGCACTGGAACCGGTTCTGGAAGTCCTGGCTATACTTTTGGAGATGAATTTGACGCCTCATTAAAACACGACAAACCCGGCATACTTTCAATGGCAAATTCTGGTCCTGCCACCAATGGAAGTCAATTTTTTATTACGGAAAAAGCGACGCCTTGGCTTGACAACAAACACAGTATTTTTGGGGAGGTGGTCAAAGGGATTAATGTGCAAGATTCCATTTCTAATGTAAAAGTAAGCCCCGGAAATAATAAACCGCTGGAAAACGTGACCATTACAGCGGTAAACATCATCCGTCAAGGAATGAAAGCCAATGGCTATGATGCAGCTAAGACATGGCAAAAAGAATTGCCTCTGCTTGAAGAGAAGCGACAAAAGAAAGCAGAAGAAATGCGAAAAGAAGCGGAACTTAAAAAGAAACTTGCGGAAGAGAAAATTGCAGCAGCAGCAGCAGCAGTTTTACCATTGATTGAGGATTATAAATCCAAAGCAACTACAACGGATTCTGGACTTTTGGTTTATACCATTAAAGAAGGTAATGGTGAAAAGCCAAATCAAGGCACTAAGGTTAAATTATTTTACGAAGGCTATTTTTCAGATGGAAAATTATTTGGCACTAATGTCAAAACTGTCGATGAAAATTTTGGCACCTATGATGCACAAAAACAACAACGCGGTATGTACAATCCGATGCCCATGTCCTACAGTGCCGATGCGCAAATGATTCCAGGATTTAAAGAAGGGGTCTTCGGAATGACTAAAGGAGAAAAAGTGTTTTTATACCTGCCGTCCTACTTGGCCTATGGCGAAAATGGTCGCGGTCCGATAAAACCCAATACAGATTTGGTGTTTGTTGTTGAGATGCTTGTAGACTAAGAAGTGGTTTTAAGCTTTCGGAATGGCTTCTAGAATGGCTTTGACAAACACCCAAAATTTCTGAACTGAAGAAATTTGCACCCTTTCATCTGGGGAGTGTGCCCCTTTGATGTTGGGTCCGAAACTGATCATTTCCATTTCGGGATAATGAGTTCCTAATATACCACATTCTAGTCCTGCGTGACAAGCAGCAACATGCGGTTCTGATTTGTTTATCTGTTTGTATAAATCGGTCAATACTTTCAAAATAGACGCTTCCATATTTGGAGTCCAGCCAGGGTATGCGCCTGAAAACTCAACTGAACACCCTGCCAATTCAAAAGTTGCTTTTAAGATTTGGGCTAAGTCTTGTTTGGAACTTTCAACAGAAGATCGCGTTAAACAGCCAATATGAATTTGGCCTTTTTCAACAAGAATGCGTGCTACATTGTTAGAGGTTTCCACCAAATTTTTAATATCTGGATTCATGCGAAAAACGCCATTGTGGGCTACATTTAAGGCTTTAATTAAAGGTTGTTGTACTCCTAATTCCATCACTGTTTCAGGTAAATCACAAGGATTTATAGAGATGATGAGATCGGGTTCAATGGCCTTGAATTCTTTTTCAATGGCAGCGATTAAAGTCTCTGTGGCATTTTCAAAAGCGGCTTTATGTACTGAATCAACTACAACAATTGCAGAACTTTCTCTTGGTATCGCATTGCGAAGACTTCCACCGTCCATTTTTGAAACACGCAATCCGTAAAGATTGAAGCCATCATACATTAATCGGCTTATCATTTTATTGGCATTTCCAAAGCCCTTGTGGATGTCCATCCCAGAATGCCCACCTTGCAATCCTTTGACCGATAGTAAAAAACCAACGACCCCCTGAGCAGTTGGTTCTTCAGTATAGGTACGTGATGCAGTCACATCGACTCCGCCAGCACAACCAACACCAATTTCATCGTCTTCCTCAGTATCTAAATTCAAAAGAATATCTCCTTTCAAAACACCAGGTTGAAGCCCCATAGCGCCAGTCATTCCAGTTTCTTCGTCAATGGTAAATAAAGCTTCTAATGCAGGATGCGGAAGGTCTTTACTTTCTAAAATTGCCATTATAGTCGCCACACCCAAGCCATTGTCTGCCCCAAGAGTGGTTCCTTTGGCTTTGACCCAATCGCCTTCAATGTACATTTCAATACCTTGGGTTAAAAAATCAAAATCTGTAGCTGCATTTTTTTGATGAACCATGTCTAAATGCGATTGCAATACGACTGTTTTTCGGTCCTCCATCCCTAGAGTGGCAGTTTTACGAATGATGACATTTCCAATAGCATCTTCATAAGTTTCCAAATCCAAGCTTGCACCAAATGATTTCATAAAGGCAATGACGCGCGATTCTTTTTTTGAAGGACGCGGGACTGCATTTAAAGCGGTAAAGTGCTTCCAAATGGCTTGGGGCTCTAAACTTAAGATTTCTTTATTCATAAACTTTATTTTGGTTTAGCAAAGGTACACATATCCTCTAAAACAAAATTAAATTTCCTACATTTGATCTATGTCTAAAGCACTTCGATGGCTTCTAGCCTTTAGTATTTTTCCCCAAATTTTAATGCTCAAGCTTTTGACGCATTATCCTCAAATTGTAGAAACCTACTACAGCAATCTGCTCTACCCGTTTATTTCGAAACTATTCCGTCTTGTTTTTGGTTGGCTGCCTTTTTCGGTTGGAGACCTTATTTACAGCATGGCTTTAATTTTTATGCTTCGTTGGTCATATAAATTAATCAAAAAAGGATTCAAACAACTACGCTTAAAGGACGATTTGATAGGGATTATGGTGGCCGCATCCTCAGTCTATTTTATGTTTCACCTGCTTTGGGGCTTGAACTACTATAGGATGCCGATTGAGCAGCGCCTGAATCTAAATTCTGAATATACAACCACAGCGTTGATTGAAGTCACTCATAAACTGATTGTGCGTTCTAATGAGCTCCATTCAGAAATTTCAAAAGACCCCTCAAAACAGTTTGAAATCCCCTATAATTTTAAAAAAATAAGTAAGAAAGTAACTCATGGTTACACGGCTCTGTCAATATCCTACCCTTTTTTGGCCTACGAAACGCCGAGTCAAAAGCAATCGCTTTATAGTTTACCACTGGCCTATATGGGTTTTAGTGGCTATTTAAATCCATTTACAAACGAGGCGCAAGTCAATTCAAAAACGCCTGTAAATTCCATGCCGCTAACATTGGCGCACGAGCAAGCCCACCAATTGGGTTATGCCGCAGAAAGCGAAGCGAATTTTGTAGCCTTTTTAGCGACCTACAATCACAAAGATCCCTATTTTAGATATGCGGCCCATACTTTTGCCTTACGCTATTGTTTGAAGGATTTGTACAAGAGAGACAAAACAACTTTTAAAGCGCTTACCAATAATATACATTCAGGTATTACAAAAGACTTTAGAAACCGTGAAAAAAAATGGGCGCAATTTGAAAACCCTCTAGAGCCAATTTTTAAACGTGTTTATGGCGGTTTTCTAAAAGCCAACCAACAAACTCAGGGAATTGAAAGTTACAACCAAGTAGTGGCACTTGTTGTGAATTATATGAACTAAGAATTGATTTTAACTTTATCAGCTACCCTCAGCAGTTATTTAGCAGTCTATCAAAGTTTATGTATATATTTATCTTCCTAAAAAATTTAAAATAAAATTAAAACTTACTTTTGTTTTATGTTCAAAGAAATAACTAGCTTACAAAACCCAATTATTAAACGCATTTTACTGTTAAAAGAAAAGGCTAAACAGCGCAATATTGAAGGGGTTTTTGTCATTGAAGGACGGCGGGAGTTGGGTTTGGCAATCAAAGGAGGATACGTTATTAAATCACTATTATTTGAACCTAATTTATTTAATGAAAGTCGAATCGATGCTTACAAAACGAAAGGAACGGAGATAATTCAAATAACCTCTAAGGTTTACAATAAAATAGCCTATCGTGGTAGTACTGAAGGAATTGTCGCCATCGCGGAAAGCAAATCACATATACTTGAAGATTTGAAATTAGGATCTAATCCCTTAATTTTAGTTGCTGAAGCCCCTGAAAAACCTGGAAACATTGGTGCATTATTAAGAACTGCAGATGCTGCTCATGTAGATGCAGTCATTATTGCCAATCCGATAACAGATCTCTACAATTCTAATGTGATCCGTTCCAGTGTAGGCGGGCTATTTACAGTGTCCATAGCTGTAGCAACATCTGAAGAAACCATTGGCTTTTTAAACGAAAGAAGTATTACAATATATAGCGCAATGCTTCAAGAATCCATGCCCTACATTGATATCGATTTTGGTGGTGCTTCTGCCATAGTAGTTGGACCAGAAAGTACTGGATTGTCGGAAATCTGGCGCAGCACAGCAAATAAAAAAATTCAAATTCCAATGTTGGGAGATTTAGACTCTTTGAATGTTTCCGTAGCAGCAGGAGTTTTACTTTTTGAGGCCAAACGCCAACGCAAATTTCTTATCTAATTAACACGCTTTAAAACAATTTTGTAAAAATTCTGTAGCATGGTTGCTTGTTACAAATGTTTGTTTTAGTTTTAAGGTATGACACCCGATGACATCAAAAAGGAAAATACCAATATTGCTAAGGAATACAAAGAGCTGCTTAGTATCAGCTACAGACGCCTCACTGCTGCCGATAAAAAATTAATTCGCAAAGCATTTGATATAGCCGTCGATGGCCACAAAAATCAACGCCGTAAATCTGGCGAAGCCTATGTTTTTCACCCTATTGCTGTGGCCAAGATCGTAGCGGCAAAAATTGGTCTGGACGCTACCTCTATTGCCTCCGCACTACTTCACGACGTTGTTGAAGACTCCCCAGATTATACAATTAACGATATTGAACAACTTTTTGGTGAAACAGTGGCCCGTATTGTCAACGGACTGACAAAAATATCCAGTCTAAAAAAAGACAAAAATATTTCTTTGCAAGCGGAAAATTTCAGGAAAATGCTGCTGACGCTTAATGACGATGTCCGTGTGATAATCATAAAAATTGCAGACCGGCTTCACAACATGCAAACCATTCATTCACTGCGTGAAGAAAAACAACTAAAAATTGCGTCTGAAACCTTATACATATATGCACCATTGGCTCATAAAGTCGGGCTTTACAACATCAAAACAGAACTGGAAGATTTAGCACTAAAATACACTGAACCTGAGGTTTATAATTCCATTTTGCTGAAGATGAAAGAAAGCCATGAGGAACAAAATCAATACATAGAGAAAATCAGTGAAATTTTAAATACAGCACTGCTCAAGGAAAAAATAAAATACAACATCAAAGGCCGGCCAAAATCCATCTTTTCTATTCGAAGAAAAATGCAACGCCAAGGTGTTTCTTTTGATGAAGTTTACGATAAATTTGCTGTCCGAATTATTTACAAGTCCGGTTTAAAAAATGAGAAGTTTTTAGCTTGGAAAATTTATTCCATTGTTACGGATTTCTTTAGGCCCAATCCAACCCGCTTACGAGATTGGATTTCCTCACCCAAGTCCACAGGATATGAAGCGCTTCATATCACTGTGATGGGGCCCGAAGGTCGTTGGGTTGAAGTACAAATTAGAAGCGAACGCATGAACGAAATTGCTGAAAAAGGATATGCCGCTCATTACAAATACAAACAAGGGGATAAAAACAATGATGAAACCCTGGAAAGTTGGATTGGGAAACTTCAAGATATCATGGACAATCCGGAGGCAAATGCTGTTGATTTTGTGGAGGAATTCAAACTTAATTTATACGCCAAAGAAATTTTTGTTTTCACTCCGAATGGGGACTTAAAGTCCTTGCCTAAACAGGCAACCCCGCTTGATTTCGCTTTTAGTATTCATACAGAAGTAGGCTTAAAAACAAGAGGTGCCAAGGTCAATGGTAAATTGGTACCCTTAAACCATAAATTACAAAGTGGAGATCAAGTTAGTGTGATTACTTCAGAAAATGCAAAACCCAATTCTAACTGGTTGGATTATGCGACCACAGGACGTGCCATAAGTAAAATAAAATCGGCGCTGAAAGAAGACAGGAAAATAATTGCTGAAGATGGTAAAGAAATCTTACGCCGCAAGTTAAAGCAAATAAAAATTGTTCTCAATGAACGTTCAATTAATGAGCTTGTAAACTATTTTAATTTACAAACAAGCCTCGATTTATTTTACAGAGTGGGTGTTGGAAGCATAGACAACGGAATGCTGAAAAAATATGCAGCTTCAAGAAGTAATGTTTTGGTGAGTTTCATCAAGAATAAAATCAGTCGTAAAAAAAATATCAGCCCAGAAACCTTAAACAGCGACGAAATAACATCCAAATATGATTTACTTGTATTTGGCAAAGAACAGGAGAAACTCAATTATAAATTAGCGGTGTGTTGCAATCCTATTCCCGGTGATATGGTTTTCGGCTTTTTGAGTATTAGAGATGGGATTAAGATTCATAAAAAGAGCTGCCCCAATGCGCTGAGTTTACAATCCAACTATGCCTACAGAATAATTCCGGCTAAATGGATAGACTCTTCCCAACAAGTCTTTAGAGCCGTTATAAAACTGACTGGTATTGATGAAAAGGGACTGGTAAGTGATGTCACAAAGATCATTTCTGGGAATATGAATGTAAACATCAAAAGTATAAAATTTGATTCTGACAGTGGAACCTTCAATGGAGAAATCGCTGTGGAAGTCAAAAACAATAACTTTGTTGCAAAATTAATGGCACGGCTTGAAAAAATAAATGGAATAGAAAAGGTCTCTAGAGTCTAAAAATTATTTAAATTTGAATTTCTGTAAATGACTACAAAAACAAAACATAAAAATCAAGAAATTGTAAAAAACGTTTTTACAAAATATCTTGAAGACAACAGTCAGCGAAAAACGCCGGAGCGCTTTGCTATACTGCAAGAAATTTACGCCAGTGATGATCATTTTGATATTGAATCTTTGTACATCAAAATGAAAAATAAAAAATACAGAGTTTCAAGGGCTACTTTATACAATACTATTGAATTACTCATGGAATGCGCGCTGGTGAGAAAGCATCAATTTGGTCAAAATCAGGCACAGTATGAGAAATCTTATTTTGACAAACAACACGATCACGTCATTCTAACTGATACTGGAGAAGTTATCGAATTTTGTGATCCAAGAATTCAATCCATAAAGCAAACCATAGAAGAAGTTTTTGATATCAACATTGAAAACCATTCACTTTACTTTTATGGGACAAAAAAAAATACTAAAAACTAACCAATACTAGAATGGCTGTAGATTTACTACTGGGGCTCCAATGGGGCGATGAAGGAAAAGGGAAAATTGTTGATGTTCTTACCTCTAATTACAATATTATTGCACGTTTTCAAGGGGGGCCTAATGCGGGTCACACCCTTGTTTTTAATGGGATGAAACATGTATTACATACCATTCCATCTGGAATTTTTCATGAAAATGCTAAAAACCTCGTTGGCAATGGTGTAGTTATTGACCCCGTCATTTTTAAAAAAGAATTAGACAAATTAGATAGCCAAGGGGTTGATTATAAGAAATCCTTAATCATTTCCAGAAAAGCACACTTGATTCTTCCAACCCACCGTTTGTTAGACGCTGCATCTGAAGCTTCTAAAGGCAAAGCCAAAATAGGTTCTACGCTCAAAGGAATTGGACCCACATACATGGATAAAACAGGGCGTAACGGTATTCGTGTTGGCGATTTAGAAATGGAAAATTGGAAGCAAAAATACCGCAATCTTGCCAATAAGCATCAATCAATGATAAGCTTCTACGATGTCGACCTACAATATGACCTAGAAGAACTTGAATCTGAATTTTTTGAAGCTGTGAAAATATTAAAATCATTGGAGTTTATTGATTCAGAAGAATATTTACACCAAGCGGAGAAAGCCAATAAAAGTGTTCTTGCAGAAGGCGCACAAGGCTCTTTACTGGACATTGATTTTGGAACCTACCCATTTGTAACCTCCAGCAATACTACAGCAGCTGGTGCTTGCACAGGATTGGGAATATCACCTGGTTCCGTTCAAGAGGTGTTTGGTATTTTTAAAGCCTATACCACCCGCGTTGGATCTGGGCCATTCCCTACAGAACTTTTCGATGAAAATGGAAAAACGATGGCAAGGGTTGGATGTGAATTTGGAGCTACTACTGGAAGACCAAGACGTTGTGGTTGGTTGGATTTAGTCGCTTTACGCTATGCCTGTCAAGTGAATGGCGTGACACAGCTTATGATGATGAAAGCAGACGTTCTCTCTGGGTTTAAAACTCTGAAGATTTGCACTTCCTACAACTATAAAGGCGAAGTAATAGAGCACCTTCCCTATAATATAGAGTCGAAAAATGTTGAACCAATTTACACAGAATTTGAAGGATGGTCCGAAGACTTAACTGCAATGGAAAAGGATTCAAGCCTTCCTGTCAATCTTATAAACTACATTGAGTTTTTGGAAAATGAACTCAAAATACCAATTAAGATAGTTTCTGTAGGACCGGATCGAAAACAAACAATTTTCAGATAAAAGGAAAGCATTCCTTATTGAGTTTGAATATTGCTTATTTTTGTAACAATTCAAATAATACTTTTGTGCGTCTTACTTATTTAAAATTAATACTTATTTACTTGGTACCGTTGATTTTGTATGCACAAGAACGTCAACAAATTGAGATTGAATATGCGCCGTTTATGACCTTTGAACCGTCAAAGCCAGACGCAACGATTTTAACGCGTGACAACTCCAATCAGGTACACATTAAACACAAAGGCATCGAAATGTGGTGTAATGAAGCCATATATTATGGTAAACAAGATTTTATTGAAGCCTATGGGAGTGTAAGAGTCAAACAAGGTGACAGCTTAGACATGACCTCTAAATACGTCGAATACAGTGGTAAGACCCAATTGGCTTATGCCAGTGGAGATGTTGTTTTAATTGATCCAACCTCAAAATTATACACAGACATCCTGTACTTCGATCGCATCAAACAGCAAGCCTTTTACAATCAAAAAGGTAAAGTGGTTAGAGATATTTCAGGAACCATTACCAGTACCATTGGACACTATTATATGAATGCTAAAAAATACCAATTTACGGATAATGTAAAACTGGTGAATCCAGAATACGTGATAGATACTGATCGCCTTGATTTTTATACGGTTTCTGGTTATGCTTTTTTATATGGGCCTACCACAATTACTAGTGATACAAGCATTATTTATTGCGAAAGGGGGTTTTACAATACCAACAACGATACTGGGTATTTTTTAAAAAAATCAAGAATAGATTATGATGAACGGACCATCATTGGAGACAGTTTGTATTTTGATCGCAATAAAAATTTTGCCTCTGCAACCAACAATATCAAGGTTACTGATACGCTGAATAACAGTATCATCAAAGGCCACTATGCCGAAGTGTTTAGAGCCAAAGATTCTGTCTTTATCACCAAAAGAGCGCTGGCAATCACCAAACAAGAGAACGATTCTATTTTTATTCACAGCGATACATTAATGATTACTGGCCCTCCAGATCAACGCATTGTGCGCGCTTTCTACAATGCAAAAATGTATAAATCTGATTTGAGTGGCAAAGCAGACTCCATTCACATGAATCAAAATACAGGCCTGACACAGCTTATCAATTTTTATGATATGGATTCAGAAGATATATTCTCTAAAAGAAGACATCCCGTTTTATGGCATCACGAGAATCAAATTACAGGGGACTCCATTCATTTAATTTCAAATCCAAAAACAGAAAGCTTGGATTCGCTTAAGGTTTTTGAAAATGCTTTTGTAATCAGTAAAGACAGTCTTGGTGCTGGTTACAATCAGATTTCTGGCAAGAAGCTTGACGGGCTTTTTAAAGAAAATGAACTCCATACAATCGATGTTATTAAAAATGCCGAAAGTATTTACTTCCTGAGAAATGCTGATAATGAACTCGTTGGTATTGATAAGTCCAAGTCAGGAAAAATGAGAATTTGGGTCTCTGAAAATAAAATTGATGAGTTGCGAAAAATTAACCAAATTGATGGAAAAACATACCCAGAAGATGACTTTCCTGAAAATGAGAGGATTCTCAAAGGCTTTGTATGGCGCGAGACGGAACGCCCTAGAAGTGTCAAAGATTTATTTTCAGAAGACCCTCCATTAGAACTGCCTGTTATAAAAGGCTTGGGAGTCCATTCCCCACAAACCGCCTTTTTTGATAAGTCCTTAGAAAATCGGGTAGAAGCAGCTGGAAAACCTTCTAAAAAAAGTAAAGAAAAATTATTGAACAATAAAGCCGGCCGAAAAATCCCGAAAAATATTTCTGAGGCTGAAAAATAAAAAAATAATTTTGAATAAAGCGGCCTTTTTAAAATACCAAGCACAAACTACGCCACATCCACTGGCTGTGGAAATCTCCCATGCCGAAGGATCCTATATATACGATACAAATAACAAAGCTTATTTAGATTTTGTAGCGGGTGTTTCAGCGTGTAGCTTGGGACACCGACACCCTAAAGTTCTGGAAGCAATTCATACACAATTGGAAAAATACATGCATGTGATGGTATATGGAGAATACATCCAAAAGCCAGCACTTGAACTGACCAAACTACTGGCAAAGTATTATCCCAAGAACATTGAGAAAACCTATTTGACCAATTCAGGAACAGAAGCCATTGATGGCGCATTAAAATTAGCGCGGCGTTACACAGGGCGCTCCGAAATATTAGCGGCAGATAAAGCCTACCATGGCAATACCATGGGTGCTTTGAGTGTTATGGGATACGAAGCACGCAAACAACCGTTTCGTCCCTTAATTCCCGATGTTCGGTTTTTAAAATTTAATGCTGTTGAAGATTTAAAAAAGATTAGCAGTAAAACAGCAGCTGTAATATTAGAAACCATACAAGGTGGCGCAGGCTTTGTTCAACCCAAAGACGATTACTTAAATAAGGTTCAAAAACGCTGCAACGAAGTAGGTACCTTGTTAATTTTAGATGAAATACAGCCTGGTATTGGAAGAACAGGTACCCTTTTTGGGTTTGAAAATTACAACTGTAATCCAGATATTGTGGTGGTTGGTAAAGGTTTGGGGGGCGGTATGCCTATTGGCGCCTTTTCAGCATCTGCTAAAATGATGGATTGTCTTTCTGACAAACCAATGTTAGGGCATATTACAACTTTTGGCGGACATCCAGTCATAGCTGCCGCTGCATTGGCTACTTTGAAGGAAATCACCAATTCAGAGCTTATGCACAGTGTTTTTGAGAAAGAAACTTTTATAAGATCAAAATTGAAACACCCGCTCATTACTGAAATTCGTGGTAAAGGCTTGATGCTTTGTGCTCTCACAAAGCAAGCGGATGTAACCAATAAAATTGTCATGGAAGCCATGGAACAAGGTCTGATTCTCTTTTGGCTGCTCTATGAACCAAAGGCCATACGCATCACTCCCCCACTTACCATTTCAATGAAGGAACTTGAAAAAGGTTGTGATATCATTATTAAGGTCTTAGATAAGATTCACAAGAACTGTTAATTATTTTGTTGAAAACATTCATTTGAGGTAATAAAAGCAAGTGCTAATAATGATACTTTTATTATACCAAATTACAATCAATGGAATTCAGTTCATCTGAAGAAAATCAAAGTTTTTCACTCACTAAGTTTGAGTCCATGTTAAAGACCAATAATGTCTTTTTCTTTGATTCCAACGAATTCGAAAATATCATTCATCATTATTTAGAGATTGGTAAAATTGCACTGGCTAAAAAGGCGATTAAATTAGGTTTAGACCAGCATCCAACTTCTATAAACTTAAGGCTATTTAGGGTGGAGATTTTAATCTTTGAAAACAAATTGTCTGAAGCTGCAAAATTACTCAACATGTTGTTTGAATTGGAGCCTAATAACGAAGAACTTTACATTCAAAAAGCCAACATTCATTCCAAAAGAGACCAACATGAAGAAGCCATAGAGGTATTTAAACAAGCTCTTAAAGTTTCTAATGATTCATCAGAAATTCATTCCTTGATAGGAATGGAATACCTTTTTTTAGATAATTATGAAGCGGCTAAAATTTATTTTAAAAACTGTATTGATTTAAATATTGAAGACTATTCTTCACTTTATAATATCATTTATTGTTTTGAGTTTTTAGATCAAAACCAAGAAGCCATTGATTACCTTAATTGGTATCTAGACCAAAACCCATATTGTGAAGTTGCCTGGCATCAATTGGGAAAACAATATTTGGAAATCAAGGACCTTAATAAAGCATTAACAGCTTTTGATTTTGCGATCATTTCTGATGATACTTTTATTGGAGCCTATTTAGAAAAGGCTAAGGTTTTAGAGCGACTCAATCGCTTTAAAGAGGCCATCGACAACTATAATATTTCAATGGCCATTGAAGGTCCAACTGCATTTACTTATTTAAAAATTGGTGGTTGTCACGAGAAAATGCATCATAAAGATAAAGCGATCAAATATTTTTTTAAATCTGTCAAAGAAGATCCCGCGTTTGACAAAGGCTGGATACAAATTGCGCACTTTTATTTCTCAAAAAAAGATGATTTAAAAGCGCTTTTTTATGTCAATAAAGCCATTGATATTGATGATGAAAATGTAAGTTATTGGTTGTTTTATTCAAAAACAAACCACCGCTTAAACTATCTTGAAGAAGCTGAAAGAGGCTTTAAAAAAACTTTAGAACTTGGGGGAACTTCTTTAGATATATGGATTCAAAGAGGTGACGTTCTGATTGAGCTTGGGGAAATTGAAGCTGCTAAATACAATTTTGTACAAGCCTTGGAGTATTACCCAGAGAGTGAAGAATTAGAATTTAGACTTTCTGGACTGTGTTTTAAACTTAATGACTCTGAAGCTGGATTTGCGCATCTACTCAACGGACTGCACATTAATTCGGAGCATATATTCATAATTGAAGAACTATTTCCCGATGTTTACAAAAGCCAAAATGTGATTCAATTCATTGAAAGCTACAAAAAATCAGACAACTAAATTTAGTTATCTTTACCTACAATTAATTTCTCTTCTAATGAAACGCAATTTTCTGGACTATTTATGGCTTTTTTTTAAAGGCATGGCCATGGGGGCGGCAGACATTATTCCGGGCGTATCTGGGGGTACCATTGCTTTTATTTCAGGGATTTATGAAGAATTAATTTCAACACT
>CESO01053717.1_pt1 | contig 13429 bp, 6 predicted proteins | sample 356341 | NCBI WGS metagenome assembly CESO01 (sample SAMEA2621812, study PRJEB7988) | marine metagenome | biome: marine biome (ENVO:00000447); feature: deep chlorophyll maximum layer (ENVO:xxxxxxxx); material: "saline water (ENVO:00002010), including plankton (ENVO:xxxxxxxx)" | depth 35 m
GATGACCTTGCCGTCCGTGGTCGCCACCTCGTAGGTGACGGTCGGTGCGGTCTGCACGATCTCGACACCACCCTCGCGTTCAAGACGCTCCTGGATGATCTCCATGTGGAGCAGCCCGAGAAAACCGCATCGATAGCCGAATCCCAGTGCTTCCGAATGCTGAACCTCGAAGGTGAAGGAGGCGTCATTGAGCTGAAGCTTCTCGACGGCTTCGCGCAGGGCCTCGAAATCGGCCTTTCGGCCCGAGCCCTCGTCGCCGCTTGCGGTGGCTGGATAGAAATCACAGAAGACCATCTGCTGTGGTTCCTCATATCCGGGCAGAGGTTCCTGGGCAAGATGGGCCTCGTGTGTGATGGTGTCGCCGATTCGAACATCGGCAAGCGTCTTGATGGCCGCCACCATGTAGCCGACCTGATTCGTCTCGACCCGCTTGGTCTTCTCGGGTTGTGGTCGGTAGCGTCCGAGTTCGGTGATGGTGAACGTTCGACCGGTTCCCATCATGCGGATCTTGTCGCCGACCGACAACGAACCATCGAAGACTCTGAAGTACACGATGACACCACGATAGTCGTCGTAGTGGCTGTCGAAGATGAGCGCCCGTGTCTCCTCGACCTTGGGCTTGGGTGGCGGAGGCAGTTTGCGACAGATGGCATCAAGTAGTTCAGGGATACCCTGACCCGTCTTGGCGGAGCAGTAGATGCAGTCCTCCGCGGGAAGGCCAAGGACCGATTCGATCTCCATGGCGACCTTGTCGGGATCGGCAGCCGGGAGGTCGATCTTGTTCACGACCGGAATCAGTTCCAGATCGTTCTCAACGGCGAGGTAGGCGTTCGCGACGGTCTGCGCTTCGACTCCCTGGGTGGAGTCGACGACCAGCAGTGCGCCTTCGCAGGCGGTCAACGCCCTGGAGACTTCGTAGGCGAAGTCGACATGTCCGGGCGTATCGATGAAATTCAGTTGGAAGATCTCGCCATCGCACTCGTGTTCGACGGTGACCGCGGAGGCCTTGATGGTGATTCCACGTTCGCGTTCGAGATCCATCGAGTCGAGCATCTGGTCTCTCGATTCACGATCGGAGACGGCCTGAGTGGCCTGCAGCAGACGATCGGCGAGCGTGCTCTTGCCGTGGTCGATGTGCGCGATGATGGAGAAGTTGCGTATGGGCATGGTTGGATATCGAGGCCATTGGCTCCGAATTGACCAGTATAGGTCGGGTTCTGCAGACCGAGTACTGGTTATGATCGAACCATGTGGTTGATCATCATCAGTGTCATTGTGTTGCCGGGGGCTGTGGCTGTACTGGCCATGGGCTTGAGAACGCCTGGACTGGTGCTTCTCGCGACTGGTGTGGGAACGCTTTGTCTGGGAATTCTGGTTCTGATTGGACAGAATCGCCCGGATGACGCTGAAAAGCGAGATCGAAGTGGACAGGCCTACTACTTGAGCAGTGGTGTCCCCCAACAGGATGACGCCTATCGGTCCGTCATCACGGCACGTGATGAGACCAGGCTGGCCCAGTGGTCGGATAGCTATGAGGCTGGAGACTTGTCATCGGAGGAGGCTCGATCGATCGGACTGGCCATAATCAATCAGGCGGACATGCTTTCGCAGGAACGAGGCGCGGATGCGCCGTACGGCAGTGGTTTTCTGCAGTCACTCATCCGTGACAGGATCATCAAGACTGGGGATCTGGTCAACGCTTCGGCCATGTCCGGTTCCTTGTGCATCCTTCCGCAGCAATCTCGAATACCCGGTGGTATCGACATCTCCATAAAGCTTGCAACGGAATGGCAATCGGGTCAGGGCAATTCATCCGTCGTTCCAGATGTATGGGGTGATGGAGCGTTATCCGAGGAGAGCGGTCCGTACATTGAGTTTCGATGGAAGGATGTTTTCGTCGATGGAAAGTCGCTTGAAATCAATCGAGCAACATCAAGCGACTCCAAGACACTCGACGAACTCTACGAACGTCAGATGATCCAGTCATCACGAGTTCGTCCGTTCTCAGAGCAACCCATGACGCAGATCGTCTCGTTCCCGTTCGTGCCCCTGGCCAACGAGGAGGAGCCGTTGTTCTCCCCGGGGCCCCATCTCTTCAAGGTCAGAGCTGAGGTGACCTGGTTCGACGGTCCCAATGACAATGCCACGGTCGTGGCAGTGGTTCCGCTTGAAGCCACTCGGATTCTGAGCGTGCCTCCTTCCCAAAGGTAATACCGGATAGCTCACAAGTGCCGAGGCTCGTCATCGAGGTCTTCTCGGAAGGCTCCTGGGTTGCTGAAGACTCCTTAAAATGATGCTATTGAATGACTTGGCAGCCCTTGTTTACGGGGTGCTTAGAGCCCCACCAAAGAAATGGACGTATGGGGACGGTCTGTGGACAAGCTGCATAAGCCATTTAATTAAAACGCTTTATGGTCAAAAGAGGATCGGGATAAAGGGTTGTCTTCAGAGGCTTCGTGAATGATTTCAAATCATCAGGAGGCCTGACCCCCTCTGGCGACCATTTGAAGCCCGTCGATCATGGTTAATGATGGCTTCAGAGCAGTTTCTTAGACCGATGATTTTCGGTCTCAATTCAACTTCGATATTAGGCATTTACAGGTATCCAGGAGCATTCCATGGGAGGCATGAACTGTCCAAATTGGGAATTCATGGGGCTTCAACACAGGATACGACTTTGTATCGAGAATTAAATTTCTCGAAACCTAGTGCTATCAATGTCTTGTGAAAAAGCTCATCAGTGGGATTTAGCCTAGCCACCCTATCTTTCCTTGGTTAACAACACGGGTTAGGCCCCTTGATGATAGAAATGAGCTTAAATTACTCTATTAAAAGAGCTTACGCGTTTTTACCAAAGAGATTCCAGGATGCCATTGGTCGACATATACAACCTGTTGGAGATCACTCTTTGGGATGACATGATTCCAGAATCCCTTGTTACACACAGAGTTATGTCGACTTAATTGAGACTTAGCACTCGCCAATCTAATAACGTTTGATATAAACGGTCTGCCTGAGGAGGACTCAGGGAATTTGGGTAGCCCGGTCAATCTTGATCGTTCTGCCAATCTGGATCGGTTTGATCAGCTTGATAAAACGAATTGGAGGGGGCAGTGGGGTCATTTACAGGAACTCATGGAGTTCGATTGTCGGCGTCTGTGGAGGCCACATCGAGCGGAAGCGGTAAACAGGTCTTCACGACTGGTGAAGCGGCACGTCTGTGCAATCTGTCCCAGCAAACCATTATTCGTTGCTTTGATGCTGGGAGGGTTCGCGGATACAGGGTGCCCGGCAGCAAGACCCGAAGAATCCCTCGTGGCGAACTTGTTCGCTTCATGCGAAGTCACAACATGCCACTTGATGTGATGGGTGAGAGCGACACGGTGCTTCTGGTCGTCGAGGATGATCTCGATACGGTCCAGGACATTCGTCGTGTTGCAGAGGCGATCAACGGATACTCCGTTCATGTCGCATCAACCGCATACGAGGCCGGTGTTCTGACCGCAAAGCTCGATCCTCAGGTTCTGGTGATGAATACGCGGCTCCCCGACCTCGATGTTCTCACAGTATGCCGCTCGGTTCGAATAGCCAATGGAGAGCCCGGCACGACGGTCATTCTTCTGGCGAACAAGTATCGAAGCGAGGAGTTGCAGGAATGCAAGGATGTCGGCATCAAGCATTTCCTGCGCAAACCAATCGATGACATTGAATTCAGCAAGGTTCTCATGTCGGCGGTTAACGCCTGAACCATCTGCTCCAGCATGGCTTGATCAAAGGGAGGGGGAAACCCATGTTCCGTACGACGGCATATCTGACAATTGCCCTGGCATGTCTCTATACGAATCAATCATTGGCTCAAAGAGCCATATGCGAAAGGCAGGCCTGGCATCTTGCGCCATGCGCTCTCTCAGATGCCGACTTCATGATCGATCCATTGGAAGCATCGTTTCTCGATGGCAGCTTCATCGTCCCTGGCGATGGCGTATCCGTGGATGGACGCAATGGAAAGCCTGTCGCCTGGCGGTATATGGACATCGGATCAAACCGGCACAGCTTCGAAGTGGAGCCCGGTAGTTGGCTGTACATACCTCTGGAGGATCTGCCAGAGGGTCCGGCATTGATCGACATCTCGGGCCATGAACGCTTCTATATAAATCGTGAAGCGAGATCCGGCAGGCCAGCGAGTGCCGGCATGATGAAATATCCAGTGAACCTCTCTGAGGGTGCGAACGAGCTCCTTATTCTCGCTGAGAAGGATCTTGTCACCGTCAAGGTTCAGCCTCTGGGCGAATCCGATCAGAAGATTCAGTTTCTGCATTATGACCGGGTTCTGCCATGGCTCGATGATCTGAAGGATGTTGATGTCGAGGTTTCACTGCTGCTGGTGAACGCCGGTGACTCAATGAGTGACCTGCGAGTGGCGACCAAGACTCGTTTCGAGCCGTTGAACAAGTGGGCTGATTATCCCGATGACGCGGTCGCTGGTGTCTGGCAGTATCAGCCTGTCGAATCTGTTCCAGCGTGGTCCATGGCCAAGGTTCCAATGCGTGTGATCGGCCCGCCGCCACATAAACGCACAGGTTTTCCATATCCGGTCGACGTCCAGCTTCAACGTGCATCTGATGGCGAGGTGCTGGCTGAATTCGTGTTCAGCCTCTCGGCGAGGCAGCCGGGAAATCATGAGTTGAGGACATACCGAGATAGTCTCGGAACAGTGCAGTCGTACATGGCGTTGCCTCCTGCTGCAAGTGCGACGTCGTCGCCGCCGGCAATCGTCGCATTGCCGACGACACTCAGAAGTGTTCACAAGACGGCCTACGCATTCGAGGAAGGTCCGGACGAGCTGGTCATAGTTCCCGGGACGCGACGCCCCGGACTGGGCACGACGAGCATCGGGCGATCGCAGATCGGTGAAACGGTCGAACATGTCCGTACACTTCATCCAATGAACGAAAAGCAGATGGCCATCGTCGGATACGCAGACGGTGGCCGTGCTGCATGGGGCATGGCTCAGAGGCATCCAGGAATGTTCAGTGGTGTTGTTCCGATCGGAACCGATGTCCCACTACAGGAGGAAGCCTCGTTGTCCGCCAATATCGATGGCATCGATGTCGTCTTTCGTCATGGCGAGGGGGACACGCAAGTCGATCCACTGATGGCATCCCGAATGGAGAAGTCGCGTCACGATTGCAGTGGCCGCACGCTGATCAACATCGAGTCTGGTGTCGATCGTTGGTGGGGGGCTGCCACGATCACGGATGACAAGCTGTACGATTTCCTGTTCCAGAATCAGGAAAAGTCAGATCAAGACATTGAAACCATAGATCTGGTTCTTGATCATACGACTCATCCTCATGACGACCATTGGGTGGTGGTTCACCAGCACGATGACTACTCGCATCCAGCTCGATTGAACGCCTCTCGGGATCGTGACCGAGTCGAGATCCGGACTGACAACGTCAGGCAGCTTCTGATACGTGGCGATCTGCTGGGAGCATCGGCTCCTCTTGCGATCGATATCGACGGGACATCCCTATCAATCGACCCGACAAATGATGTCCACTGCCTGCATAAGGGGTCGACAGGTTGGGCAATCGTTGAAGCCAGCGATTCGTTCGGCAAGAATCATCTTCGAAATCACTACGAGGATCTCTTCAACAAGCCCTTGTTGATGGTGTACGGCACGGCTTGCAGCACGGAAGCGGCTCGGAACAACTGGGTCAAGGCTCGATTCGATGCCGAGAAGTTCTGGAGGTTGGCTGATGGATCGGCACGTCTCGTGCCCGACAAGGCGGTGAACACGGAAATGCTCGAGGGCGTCAACGTGATTCTCTACGGCAATGCCGATACGAACTCAGTCTGGTCGGAGCTTCTGGCGGATAGTCCCATCAACGTGAATAAGGGATCCGTTCGCATGGGAAATCGCAATTGGGAAGGCGATGATCTGATCGCCAGGTTCATCAGGCCCCTTCCTGGAGACCAGTCGGGCGTCGTGGTGGCGATTGGCACTTCCGGTGACATCGCTTCGAGTGTTGCCCAGCAGGTGTTGGTGACAGACCCCAGGGTGAATGTGACTGATTGGACCATCATGAATTCGGATTCGCTTGGATCGGCCCCATTGGCTGCGGGCGAATTCAACAGGGACTGGAAGATAGAGCCCTGAACAGCGTTGGCGCTGAATAAAGACTGTTTATATATGTTCATGCAGCATCTTCAGAAGATGCTGCATGTCATTTATTGATCAACAGTTACGTAAAAAAATAGAAGACTGCCCAACTTAACCAACTTACCAAGACCAGTATGGATAACCAGTATTGCGCATGTTTGATATGCCAGCTATCTCCAGATTGATGTCCCTTCACAGAGCTCTCAGTGAAGTTGCATGGAGTGATGAGGTTGGAAATCCCATGACAGACGACATGGATGTGACTTGCTAAGTGATCCAACGCGATATATCTCAAAGGTTTACATCAATATTAAGGATTGAATCCTATTCGCATGCTTGGTATCACTGACAACTTGAAGTCTGCTGATAGGTTCAGGGCCTCGACTTCACACATGTATGGATTGCCGCACGTAATTGCGGTTAAGACAGTTGTTTAAGGGGTGATGCTGTGGTTGGGCGATTCGGAACAATACTAGTGATGGTGATAGCTGGATTGAGTGTCTTGGCGAGTGCCGAGGAGCCTGATCCAAATCCTGCACCACAGGCGGATGGTACGAACGTCTGGTACGTCGGTAACAACACTCAGTATCCCGTTATCCAGGATGTCCTGGATGCCTGTGGTGACGGCGATGAAATCGTCGTGGCTGAAGGTCTGTACGTGGAAAGCCTCGAGATCGTCCGAAATGACGTGACGATTCGTCCCTGGTGCATGCCCACAAGCCCCGCACCCACCTGGGCGGATGTGATCTTCTGGAACCCCACAGAGGGTTTCAACAATGCCAATGGCTATGCCATTCGAATAACCGGCGGCAACAACACCTATGTGGGACGTCCGCGGCAGGTGACCGAATTGAGCAATACCTTCTACCAGTCGCCGACCGAGGTCCAGCCAGGTGAGTTCAACCCCATCGGGCCACCGGCCGATGTATCGGTTGTCAGTGCAGCCACGCATGTCTTCTTCAATCGTCCTGCCATGACATTCTGGAGTCGTTCGATCAACAACGTCGCGGTCTATTCGACGAATGGTCAGGGGACGTTCCAGGATTGCGATATCACATCGGAGAATGGATTCGGTGGTGGCGCCATGATCACCGGAGACGACAACACCACTCAGTTCGTCAACTGCGACTTCAGTTTCACGTTCGCAACCGGAAACCCTCTCGAGTTGGCCGATGGGACGTTCGGCCCTGAAGTCAATGTCGTCACCATCACTGGTGGTGCTCCCCAGTTCATGGATTGCGAGCTCATTGACAACCAGGCTGGTAGTTACGGCATCGTGTACGACGTGAACAGCCGGGCTCACTGGGATCGGTGCGACTTCAGATCGAATGATGCACCAGCCTCCAATGGAACCTATCTTGCCGTTGGAAGTACGCCCACGTTCATGAGATCGACCTTCGAGGCCAATACATCCCTCATGGGTACCGTCTATTGGGATTCGACCGGTGTGACGGGTCCGGACATGATGAACTTCAACAACTGCAACTTCGTGAACTGCTCCACTGCGGACCTCATGTACGGTGGAGCCGTGATGGTCGCATGTGACGACTGCGAAGGAACTGCGCCTCAGGTGATGCTTTCACAATGCGGATTCCGAGGCAATCAAGGTCGGTCCAATGCAACCGGCTGGGACCAATACGACATCTGGTCACCGTATTTTCCAAAGTTCCGTCTTGGAGCGGATCTGGATCTCATCAAGCCGGTCGTCATAACCCAACTGGAGGGTGAGATCGATTCCGGTGATGTCAATGGAGACGGCCAGGTCGACACTGCGGACATCGAAGCACTCAACGAGTCGCTCGGCTCCTGCCAGTACGATGGCGATTTCGATGGGCAGATCACGATTGATGATCTCCTGGGTGTCCTCGCCGTCTACGGCAGCCATTGCCCCTGATCGAGCCGACGGCTCGAGTATCGAATCAAATTCAGGTACCTATCAAGGCCCTCAGTCAGTTCAACTGCCTGAGGGCTTTTTCTCAGGCTTCGCGTGATGTTGTGCTGTCGACCGCGCATGCATCGGTTCGAGCATGGCGTGAAGCCACGCGGGCTCTGACGGCTTTCAGCAACGCTGTCCCGCGGGCTTGAGAATTCGCACTGAGTTCGCTCTGAGGATCAAGCAACAGCCGTATGCAAAGAAAGCGGAGTGCATTTATCGCATGCTGTTTATTGGCATTGATTTAGATCGTTTTAAAGGGCTTGTCTGTAGAAATTCAATCAATGTGGCAAATAGATGTAACCGCATGTTAAACAAGACTTTAGAGGGAATACGAGTTATCCTGGTCCGATTTATCAACATGATCACAACTACTCGCCTCAGTTTCACAGCTTCTCCAGCTTGCCAAGGTAAGCAAGACGACGTGTCTTGAACGAGTTCTACCTCTTCCACATTGACGCGATAGAGATGTCATCAAGGCATTAAGTAAGCTTGATTGAGAAGGCAATCATGACTGTAAGATTTCTGATCGCGCCCCGATACTGGACGACGTAAGTCGCTTATTAGCATGGGGATGTGTATTGAAAACACTCTTGATTCGTACTGTGTAAACAGGTATTTATATCTGCTTGAACTTGTGGGGGGTTTCTTCCCTCTGAACATGTAAAGCCACTAAGTCCAGCCGCGGTGGTTGGCTTGGTAGACACAGTCAAGAGGTCATCTCTATGGAGAGGCCTCGATAGGAGATGAGAGATGAACATCGTTAAGACAACCGCCGCTATTGCGATCTTCGCATTTGCGGGAACAGCCATGGGTGAGCAGCCGGATCCAAATCCGCGTCCAAACTCAGATGGCACCAGCACCTGGTACGTTGGCAACAACACCCAGTACCCAGTCATTCAGAACGTCCTGGACGCCTGTTCCGACGGCGATGAAATCGTCGTAACCGAAGGCCTCTACGTCGAGAGCCTTGAGATCGTCCGCAACGACGTGACACTTCGTCCTGTCGCTCTCGGAACTGCCACAACTGAAAAATGGGCCGATGTAAAGTTCTGGAACCCAACTGAAGGTTTCAACAACGCCAATGGCTATGCCATCCGCATGACCGGTGGCAACAACACCTATGTTGGTCGTCCACGTCAGATCACGCAGCTGAGCAACGGTCTCGAAGTGGCCAACTCCGTTCCTGTCCTGAACAACACCGATCAGGGAACTAGCTCATGGGAAGAACAGCAGACTCAAACTCCAGCAGAAGTCTCCACCGGCTCCTCGGGTGTCGCACTTACCTTCTGGAGTCGCTCCATTGACAACGTCGCTGTGTACTCCACAGACGGCAATGGTACTTTCCAGGACTGCTACATCACCTCCTCCAACGGTTTCGGTGGCGGCATCACCTGCACGGGTTCTGCCAACACGACTCAGTTCGTTGGTTGCAACCTGAATAGCACCTTCGCTACCGGTAACGCTCTGGCACTCGCCGACGGCACTACCGGTCCTGGCTGCAACGTCGTCACCATCACTGGTGGTGCACCTCAGTTCATGAGCTGCAAGATCGAAAGCAACATGGCTGGTTCATCCGGTATCGTCAACGATTCCGGCAGCAAGTCACGTTGGGACATGTGCGAGTTCAACGGAAACACTGCTCCTGCATCAGATGGCATGTACATGTGCTCAAGCAGCACGCCTGACTTCATGCGTAGCACGTTCGAATCCAACACCTCCAACATGGGTACGGTCTGTTGGGATGCAGCTGGTCAAGCTGGTCCTGACATGATGAACTTCAATCGCTGCAACTTCATCAAGAACAACACGGCCAACTTCGGTGGTTCCGGTCAGATGTACGGCGGCGTTGCATACGTCCGCAACGCGACTGCTGGTGGAAACCCACTGATCAACTTCTCCGGTTGTGGTGTTTCTGAGAACAACGGTGCAGCTGCACCAACAGCCACCACATACGGTCTCGTCACTGGCGATATCGATTCGGACTGGTTCCCACGATATCGAGTCGGCGATGATTTCCGTCTCGGTGCTGCCAGCTCTTACACCATCACTGATACGCCTGCCATCGTCAATCCTGGCGACATGAACGGCGACGGTGCAATTGATGCATCCGACCTCAGCGAAATGCACGGCGTCCTGGGTACCTGCCATTACGATGGCGACCTCAGTGGCAACGTGAACATCGATGACCTTCTCGGTGTGCTCTCGGTATACGGTGGTACCTGCAACTGATGCAGTTATCGCAACGTCTACCGTTGCTATTTGATCTGTTGATCAAGTAGTGATCAAGACAGCTCTCCCGACCCGCCTCTACGGCGGGTCGGGTTTTTTTTGCGTTTTAGAATCCCTGGAATCAAGACCCGATCTTTGTGATCGAGGGATTGATATATGTGCAAATACATGTTGGTTTTGGCATCTTGGACTGCTAATCTGAAGGGTTCAGGAATCGATCTTCAGGCATTTGGAAATCGGGAGTGGTGGGGCATGCGTGCCGGAGCAATCCAATTCATTTCGGCCTCCATGGTGCTGCTGTCCACGGCATGGGCGGACATCCCGGGACTTCATCCGGATCTGCTCGAGCAGGATGCCGGTTACTGGTATCAACGCGATCGATCCGACTCCCCGCTGGGTGTGGCCTCTTCAGTTGTCTGCATCCAGTTGAACACGGGCGTACAGCTTCCCATCGGAGAAGAGATCATCCGGGCCTGGGGAGGTCTGGTCTACGACCGTCTTGAATCGGTTCAGGGAATCGTCGCAGAGGTCCCTGCGGCCGACCTGGTGAATCTGAGCAGTGTGCCAATCATTCGATGGATCGAGCCAGTGCTCCCTCCTCTGACAGCCACCGCCAACGAGATGCGTGAATGCTCCGGGATCGACATCGTCCAGAATCATCCATGGTCTCTGGACGGTACGGGCATCAGATTGGGACAGATAGAAGTCGATTTTCCCAGCAATACCCATCCCGATCTGACTGGTCGAATGACGTATCACTCGTCCGGATCGGCCGGTGGACATCCGACCCATGTCGCCGGAATCATGGCTGGCGACGGTACATCCAGTGGCGGCCTCTATCGAGGCGTCGCGACCAATGCGAAAATCGATGCACATCTGATCGATGATCTCGATGGGTATCTGTTCTTCACCAATCCCGGAAATCTCGAATCCATTTATGCCAAACAGCATCTGCTGGGTGGAGCAGCCGCGGTCAACCAGTCCATGGGAATCAACGTCGGAGCCAACGGCTATCCATGCTGGCTTCTGGGCGACTACGGAATGACGTCCGCTGTTCTCGACGAAATCGTGCGTGGCTCCCAGGGCGAGCCGTTCGTCAGCGTCTGGTCTGCTGGCAACGAACGCAGTTTCGACACATGTCCTGATCTGTACGGGACGATCTCGTCACCAGCCGGTGCAAAGAACATCATCACGGTAGGTGCCGTATACAGCAATACCTCCAATACCACCTGGTTCTCCAGTTGGGGTCCCACGGATGACGGTCGTCTCAAGCCGGATGTGGTGGCTGCCGGAAGCCAGCTGGGCGGGGATGGTGGAATCACCTCCTGCAAGCAGCTGGGTGGATACGAGGTCAGATCGGGAACCTCGATGTCGGCGCCGGTTGTGACTGGTGTCGTTGGTCTCATGCGGCAGGTCTGGAATGAATCCATGGGCAACGCCACGCCTCCGCTCCCATCGACCTACAAGGCGATTCTCTGTCATACAGCTGAGGATGGCTGGAATGCGGGTCCAGACTATCGAACCGGTTGGGGGCTCGTGCAGGCCGAAGCGGCCATCGCCCTCATGTCCGAACGAACCTGGCAACAACGATCGATTGGTTCCAGCGGAATCGAGCTGATTCCCTTCGAAGTCACGGATTCCAGCACACCGCTTCGCATCACCATCGCCTGGGACGATCCCGCTGCCCAGCCGGGGAACAACGCGGGTCTCGTCAACGATCTCGATCTTCTGCTGCAGGCACCTGATGGAACACTTCATTTTCCATGGACTCTGGATCCGATGAATCCCGAATCTGCTGCTGTGAGGACGAAGGCCGATCGCAACAATCCGATCGAACAGGTGCTCGTCGATGTCCCTGTCCCGGGTAGTTGGAACGTCATTGTGACGGCATCCACACTCGCTGGTGATGGTCATCAGATCTACAGCCTCGTGAGTGAACCTCCACTTCCGATCACGATTCTCCAGATCGATCCTCTTCCCGAGTACATACCTCTGGATGGTCTGATCGAGATATCGGTCGATGTCGCCACGATTGGTGAAGCCGTCGTGCCCGGCACGGCGAAGCTCCTGTACCGAATCGATGATGACATGTTCCAGTCCACCGATCTTCTTCTTGATATGGATGGTCGGTATCGAGCTGGGTTGTCGGATCTACCGTGTGGTTCAACCGTCTCTTTCTATGTCAGTCTCGAGTCGACGGTTTCCGGGGTTCACACACTGCCCACAGGGGGTTCTGCCGATCCTTTCCTGTTGCAGGTGGGGCCATCCCTGGAAACGACATTCATGGATTCATTCGACGAGGATCAGGGCTGGACGACCGGCGGCACGGCGACCGAGGGCCACTGGACACGTTCGGTTCCGACGACTGAATGCAATTGGATGGGCGAGCCCAATTCAGATTCGGAACCTGATTCGACGATGTGCATGCTCACGGAGGTCAATCTCCCCCTTGATTGCGGCGATGTGGACAATGGATGCGTCGAACTGATCTCGCCCAGGCTTGATGCTCTTGGTGCCGACGTACGGATTTCCTATGCGAGATTCTTCATCAGCGAAGACGATTCCTGGCCCTATACCAACGATCGCCTGGTCGTCTCCTTCTCGGTGGACGATGGCATGTCCTGGCATGTTCTCGAGACCGTCAATAAGGCGGATGACACATCTGGCCAATGGACCACGAGAGAGTGGTTCATGGATACCGTCGACAACTTCGTTCCAACGGACGAGCTTCTGTTGAAGTTCGTCGCCTGCGACTATTCGAATCCAACCGATGTCGAAGCGGCCGTCGATGCGGTCCGTATAGAACAGAATCCGTGTGCCGATCTGGAGCCGACATGCATACAGGATCTGGTCGGCAATGATGGTCTGGTCGATATACAGGATCTTCTTCGCATGCTGGCCGGATACGGTCTGGACGATCCGGTCTGCGATCTCGATCAGGATGGCGATGTCGACATCGAGGATCTTCTCAGCGTGCTGAACGCATGGGGCACATGTGACTGAAGTGTGATGGCCTCCATCGGTAGAGGCACATGGGCGATCTACTCGCAGAGGCCCCATTCACCGATGATCAGCAGGATGTCGTTGACGTTCACCAG
>CESO01037201.1_pt1 | contig 13412 bp, 10 predicted proteins | sample 356341 | NCBI WGS metagenome assembly CESO01 (sample SAMEA2621812, study PRJEB7988) | marine metagenome | biome: marine biome (ENVO:00000447); feature: deep chlorophyll maximum layer (ENVO:xxxxxxxx); material: "saline water (ENVO:00002010), including plankton (ENVO:xxxxxxxx)" | depth 35 m
AATTCTTTTTTGTCCACCACCCATTTTGGATGAAGTCAGTTTTTGGTCTAGGGTTTCTCTTTTATTCATGCTAGTTATCTTCAATTTGAGCGATTAGTTCTTCGGTTAGTTCTAGGTTGTGGAATACAGTTTGGATGTCGTCATCCTCTTCAAACTTATCTATAATTTTTAAAACCTCCTCCGCTTCAGAAAGTTCTAATGTTTTTGTTGTTACAGGTATTTGGTGTATTTCTGTGGATTTAGCTGTTATGTTTAGCTGTTGTAATTTGGATTGCATACCACCATAATCATCAAATGAAGTATAAGCAGTTAACCCTCCATCATCAAAGATTACCTCGTTTGCCCCGCCATCAATTAGTTCTAATTCCAAATCATCATTATTCCATTCGGCAATGGATTCAGCAGAGATTGTAAAAACACCATTAGTCTCAAAAACGTAACTTAAAGATCCATTAGTTCCTAAGGAACCATTATTTTTAGTAAATATCGATCGAACATTTGCTACAGTCCTATTGATATTATCGGATGTTGCATGCAGGTAAATGGCAATACCATGTGGTCCATAACCTTCATAGGTATAGGATTGTAAATTAGCAGCTTCAGCTCCAGAACCTTTCTTTATAGCACGTTCAATCGTGTCTTTTGGCAAGTTAGCACCCTTACCATTTTGAACTGCAAGCCTCAAACTTGGATTACTATCCAAGTCTGGGCCACCATCTCTAGCGGCTATGGTAATTTCCTTGATAATTCGTGTCCATACTTTTGCTCGTTTTTTATCTTGTGCGGCTTTTCGATGTTTTATGTTCGCCCATTTACTGTGTCCTGCCATAGTATTGATTATAGGTGTTTAGGCAAACTTAAAGTAAACTCACAAAAAAACCGCCCATGTTTTGAGCGGTTTGAGATCATATTGTTTATTAATATTAATGAGAAATAGTCACTTTGGACGTACTCACTTTTGTCCCGTTAGTAACTTTAAGGATGTAAACTCCTTTACTCAAGTCTGCCACATCAATGGTATATTGATTAGGAGAAATAGCCTGATTCCTATTTGGCGATGCTACTACTTTACCAGTAAGGTCAAATAATTCGATGTTAACTGCATTACTTTCTGCAAACAGTAAGCGAACGTTCAACTGATCATTTGCTGGATTGGGATATACGGCAATGTTATCAGAATTATATTTTACATCTTCTACAGATACATTCCATCGTTGTGGGTTCCACCAAGTTATATCAACGAATGTAGAGTTATTACTTGAATCAGAATCAAGGTAAGGAGATGTTCTATCCATAATGTATGAAGTTGCACCTAATCTTACATCTCTTGATTCAAATGGATATGAGCCAAGTGATATATTTTCATTTATAATATTAAAAGTCCCACCAACTGGTATATCTTCTGTGATAACCTGATAGTAGAAGCCGTTTGGGATTTGAGCAATAACTTGACTAAGTTTTAAGTCAATCATCAATAAATTGTATATCACAGTATCTCCAGTAAAAATGGTCGATGTGCCTCGATTCTCGCATTCCAAATTAACAGGAATTGGTGTTCCTGAGGAAGTATTAGACTCAAGTTCAGTTGGCTCTATAATGGACTTAATAGCCCAATCTACTTGAGCAAATGAAAGACTAGTTAGAGCGATCAGTAATAATGTAAATATTTTTTTCATGGGCTTAAAATTTGAAAGCAAATTTACTAGATATATCCGTATTATTCTAATAAAAGTTGAAGGTCTTTAAGGTTGATATTCTTGAGTATGCTGCTTTCAGAGTGAATTAGATCTTTAGATATTTTTTTCTTTTGGTTTTGTAGTTGGGTTATTTTTTCTTCTATGGTACCCTTTGAGATGAATTTATAACTAAAAACAGGTTTAGTTTGTCCTATTCGGTGACTCCTATCCCTGGCTTGAGCTTCGGCAGCAGGATTCCACCATGGATCAGCTATGAATACATAGTCAGCCGCAGTTAGGTTAAGACCTACTCCACCAGCTTTTAAAGAAATCAAGAAGACGCATGGACTTGCTTGTGTCTGAAATTCATGAACAAAGGATTGCCTTTTTTCTTTAGATGTAGCTCCTGTAAGTTTAAAATAGGAAAGTTCAGATTTTAGAATTGCTTTTTCAAGCAATTCTAAATAGGTAACGAATTGAGAGAAAACTAATATTTTGTGTCCGTCCGATATTCCTGTATGAATTTTTTCAAGTAAGAGTTCATGTTTCCCACTATCGTAAATATAGCTGTCATCCATTAAAATGGGGTGGTTTGAAATTTGCCTTAGCTTTGAAAGCCCTTGTAATATCGATAGCTTAGATGCTTTGAATTCTTTTTGATCTTCTCTATTTAAAAGATTATTCCGATATTCCGATTTTACTTTTTCGTAATACTTTTCTTGTTCCTCAGACATTCCACAATAGATGATTTTTTCTTGAATGTCAGGCAAGTCTTTTGCAACTTCTTCTTTTGTCCTTCTGAGTAAAAAAGGTTGAATGATTTTCTTTAATTCTTCAACTTTCTTTTCATCGTTTTGTTTTTCAATAGGTTTGGCATATTTTTCATTAAATTGATTCAAAGACCCTAGTAACCCTTTGTTTAAAAAATTCATTTGACTCCAAAGATCTTTAATTGTATTTTCTATGGGTGTCCCGGACAGTGCAATTCGACAGTTAGCATTCAATTTATTGATATATTGAGTAGTTTTTGCAGAGTAGTTTTTAATGTTTTGACTTTCATCTAAAAGAATGATCTCAAATTGAGCATCTTGAAAAAGATGGTTATCGTTTCTAATAAGTCCGTAACTAGTAATAATCAAGTCTATATTTTCAAACTGATTAATTTCTTTATATCGTTTACTGCCAGAATGAATTTTTATACGAAGTTCGGAAGTGAATTTTGAACATTCATTAACCCAGTTATAAAGCAGTGATGTGGGTGCAACTATTAAAAAAGAAGGTGTTGTTTTTTCTTTTGGAAGTGCATGATTCACTTTTTGAATAAATGCAAGTGCTTGGATTGTTTTCCCTAGTCCCATATCATCAGCTAAAATTCCCCCAAAATGGTTGTTTTTTAAAAACATCAACCAACTTAATCCATCTTTTTGATAGGGTCTAAGTTTGCCTTTAAATAGTGAATGAGGTTTTTCACTTTTTATATCTACTAACTTGTTTAAATGTTGTTTTATCTTCTCAGATTGAATATGACTTAGAATATTCAGCTCGTACTTTTGGATTGAATATTGATTGCTTTTTTGTTTAGTATTGAACAAAGATTCTCCAAGTGCAAACCATTCCTCAGGGAAAAGAAAAATCTCTCCGCTGGCTAATGTCATTTGACTTTGCCCTTTTTTCATTTCAGAAACTATTTTACTGAAGGGAATTTTAGAATCACCGATTCTAACCACCATTTTTAGATCAAACCAATCAATTTTGTCTTTAATGGAATATTCCAAGATGGGTTTTTCTACGACAAGTTGAATGTTTAAATCATTTTCAATCTCAAAATAATTTTGCTTTAAAAAATCATAATTAAGTTGAAGCCAAGTAAGGCAATGGTTAAGTGAATTAAAGTTACCAGTGAAAAAGGATCCTTCTTGATGAGTTAGTCCTTTTTCTGTTAAAAGATTTGATTTATTTGATTCCCATATAACAGACCGTTTATATTTGGTAAATAAGGGTTGATTATCTTTCCAATCCATTTTAACATGAAAAAACTTATCAGGATGATAGGGAAACACATTTTTGTCGTAAATAATATTTAAGTTAAAACCAAAGAAATTGTCTTTTTGGGTTATAGATAATTGTGGTAATGCAGATTCTTTTTTTGTATTTATAGTGAACCCTTGAGCTTGGACAGGGGAAGTCTCAAGTAATGGGCGAACAAATTTTTTGTAATATGATTGTTGATTTTCTGGTTTAACATGAATGTATTTTTTGTGAAGGAAAATTCCAATTTTATTTCCATCTACAAAGTCATAAAATTTATAAATGGTATTGTGAACTAATATTCTTGCAGGTTTTGAAGATAGAAGAAGTCCATTTTGCTTCATAAATAAAATTCTATCGTCCCCATGTTTGAGCGTCACGAAGTATGAAGTGCCATTTTCATTTTTACGAAAATGGAAAAGAACTTTGGTAAAATCGGCCTTAATTTCTATGGGGTGAGCTGCAGGGTTTATATCATCTGCGAGATAAATCTGATTATTTGAAGAATCGATATTTTTAAAAAAAATGGATATTATCTCATCCATGTATGGCCTTATATTATTCTTAAAGAAAGATTTATCAAAATGTTTTTGAAAGTATTCTTTTGGACGAATTTTTTGTTTGGGAGAAAATTTACGAATAATATTTTCAATCATCAAAGGGTCCAGCAATTCAATCTGCCTAAGTTCTTCTTCGGATAATTTGTCATAGTAAGAAGCATTTCCTGAAAATACTTTTTGGTAAGTTAGAGACAGGGTGTTTAATGATGTATAAGCAATAATATATGGATTAATCATCACTCCCAGTTGAGGATGTTGATGAATACTAAATGCCAATTTATACTTCGAATTGTTTTCTACTTTCAAGCTATTATTACGACTTGTATAATCGAGCAATATACAACTAGATTATTTCGCAATAAAATCTATTTTATCCTTCTAAAAATTTTGTTTCTAAAAATTCTATGATTTGGTCTGGTTTAAGTTTTCTCCAATCAATATCATTTAATCGACCACCAAATGAAAGCTGATTTTTGAGGTGATAACGGTGCAATTCATCCAATACATGGGGAAGTGCATTGATTAAATAGATCTCGCCATTAATTTCTTCTTTCCATTCTTTGTAATAGTCATCTCCATCGGCATGAAAGTTTAGAACATTTTCCATGATAACAACAAAATTCTGAATTCCGCAATCAATGAGTTGATTAATAAGTTCAGTTTTAAAGATCATAATATCATTATTTATGGCATCATTCCACTCGCCAATTAATTCAATAATGCAAAATTGTTCATCATAATCAGCATAAATCAGCTTATATAACAAAGTATCGCTTCCAAAATTATCCCATTGAGGGTGGAGAACGAAATTGTAAACTTTGTTTGTGTAGTGAAATTCAGAGTACTGATTTTTATAATTTAAAGCATTTGGATCATCCTCTGATCTGTAGACATCCCTCCATAAAAAAAAGGGTTCAATGTTATGCATGAGTTTTGATATTGGTCTCATCAACCAAGTACAACGGTCTTTTTTTAACATTGTCATTTATGCGAGCAATGTATTCTCCGATCATGCCAATACCTAATAATTGAATCCCGCCAAGAAAAACTATACTGATCATTAGTGAGGGCCATCCTGGTTCGTATATTTTTAATATAAACTTAGCGTAGAGTGTATATAGTATGAGAATAAACCCTAGGAAAGCACAAACAAATCCAGAAATTGTAGCTAATCGCAATGGCCAATTAGAAAAAGAGGTAATGGCATCAATGGCTAAACGGATCATTTTTCTGTAAGTGTAATTCGTTTCACCTGCGTTTCTTCCTTTTCGTTCATATTCAATTGGTGTCTGTTTGAATCCTAACCATGCAATTTGACCTCTTAAGTATCGTTGTTTCTCTGCCATTTGCTTCAAAGCATCCACCACTTTTCGGTTAATAATTCTGAAGTCTCCAGTATCTACAGGAATTTCTATGGATGTTATTTTGTTAAGTAGTTTATAAAAGAAACTTGCTGTCCATTTCTTGACTAAAGATTCATTAGCTCTCTTTATTCGTTTGGCATATACGACATCATATCCTTCATTCATTTTGCTGATAAGATCGGGGATAAGTTCTGGAGGGTCCTGTCCGTCTGCATCCATCAAAATTACTTGATCTCCCGAGGCATAATCAATTCCAGCAGAGACAGCAATTTGGTGTCCAAAATTTCGACTTAATCCAATAAATTTTAGTTCTGAGTGGAAGGAACATAGCGATTGTATGAGCTCAAGCGATTGATCTGTACTCCCATCATTTACTAAAATGATTTCAAAATTTTGTTTGATATCCTTCAACTGGGTGAGTAAATCATCAATGAAAGATTTCAGACCTTTTTCTTCATTGTATATGGGCAAAACCACAGAAATCATTTATGCAAATTAAGTCATAAATTAGAAATGCGGGTGTAAACTATTTAAGCCATTAATTTCAACCAAATATGGATGGTTTATCGTTTCTTTATTTTTGGTTATAAATTCGCTCAAATAAAAAATCAATTAAATTGAAACGTGTTCATTTAATAGCGATAGGAGGTGCAATTATGCACAATCTTGCAATAGCATTACAAAGAAAGGGTCATCATGTTTCCGGATCTGATGACGCCATATATGATCCAGCTCGTTCTAATTTAAAAGAGAATAACTTACTCCCTTCGATTGGTTGGGACGAGAGTGTAATCACTTCAGATATAGATGTTGTAATTCTCGGGATGCATGCTAGAAAAGATAATCCTGAGCTTTTGAAGGCTAAGCAATTAAATCTGAATATTATGTCGTTCCCAGAGTTTATAGCTACTGAAAGTAAGGATAAAAAGCGGGTAGTTGTAGCAGGAAGTCACGGTAAAACCACAACTACAGCTATGATTATGTATGTTTTATCTCGTCTGAATATCGATTTTGATTATTTAGTGGGTTCGTCAATTAATGGGTTTGATTTATCTGTCAAAATTTCTGATGCACCTCTAATTATTATAGAAGGGGATGAGTATTTGAGCTCACCAATGGATCTTAAGTCCAAATTTTTGTGGTATAATCCACACATATCAATCATTACAGGTATTGCTTATGATCATATTAATGTTTTCCCAACTTTTGATTCATATTTAGAGACGTTTAAAAAGTATATGAATACTCATGTATCAAAAGGTCAGTTTTTTTGGTACAAAAACGATATTCATTTACAAAAATTAGTGGAAGAATCCTTGTGTTTTAATATGGCTTATGATACACCAGTTTATAAAAATACTTCCAACGGGTCATTAATTTCATACGCAGGCTCATGGTATCCACTTGAGATTGTAGGTAAGCATAATTTAGAAAATCTACATGCTGCTCAGTTAGTATGTGAACAATTAGGTGTTCCAGGCGATGAATTTTACCAAGCAATTAAAGAATTTTCAGGTGCAGGTAAGCGTATGGAAAAGATTTTTGATAAGAACGGTCAAGTGGTATATCGAGATTTTGCTCATTCACCGAGTAAGCTGAAAGCCACAACAGAGGCTATAAAGGATTCGTTTGAGGGGAAGTTGATAGCTGTATTCGAACTGCATACATTCAGTAGTTTGACCAAAGATTTTTTGCCTCTATACAAGGATACGATGGATGCCGCAGACCATGCAATTGTGTTCTATAATGATGCTATTTTTGAACATAAAAAAATGGAATATATAGATGCTTCTTTTGTCCAAAATAGTTTTGGAAATGTTGAGGTTATGCATTTTACATCAGATTTAGAAAACATCGTTAATACTTCTTTTGAACAAGGAGATAATGTCCTCTTAATGAGTTCCGGGACATTCCAAAAAGCATCATTTACGTTTGATTAAAGCTTTTTTATTTCTATTGTGACGGTGTAATTATTAACTGAATTCCCAATAAGATTAATAGGTCTTATAACATAGTATTCTTCCTGGCTTCGTAAAATTAAATTTTGTCTTGAGTTCAACTTTATTTCATTTGTAGCTTGATCCTTCAAATAAAATAATCCGATGACACTATTTGATTTTTCATAAGAAAAGTTTTTTGCTTCGATGTAATTGATCTGTTCATAATCTAGCAAACTATCAATATGGATTTCAACGTGTTTATGATTTAACTCGGCACTTGGGAACAATCCTATATTTTCAGTTGAAGTCAATGAATATGGAATTCTTGAATATTTGGAAATTGAATCTACCTGATAATTAAGGTGAATGTGCCAATCATCAGTTTGTGGCTCGATGGAGTTTATTTTGATATTGTTGACTAATGAAAAATATGAGTACAGTTGAATATCATCTTTAATTATCGAATCTGTATATGTTACAGTCCCATCAAGCGGGCCATATTTAATGTGATAGGTATTGATGCCTGCATCAAGCAATTGAAATTTAAAATAATATTCCACAGAATCTTGCCTCCAATTTAAAACATACACGTCTTTATGAGATTCTGGATTGGAGAAATTAAAATCTCCCCAAGAGCCAATTGAGCTTTGGATTTGGTTGTTCTTTACTTCATCATATTGCCAAATGGTATTCCCATCAATGGATTTATTATTAATTAATTCAAATCGATTAATAGTTGTATTAATCACACGGATTGGTTGACTAGGGTTAGTGTATACTCCCCAGCTACTTGAGTTGTTATCAAATTTTAATTGCCAATTATATTTTTGTTTACTTAATGTACTTGTTGGATAACCTAATTTTATAAAGCTAGATGGCTCATCAATATTTAGGGTTAGATTAATTTTTTCAGAATCAACCTCTGGTAAATATACATCAGGAGTGAAACACCGAGATAATGAAAAAAGAAGTAATATGTATGTTGCTCTTTTCATGGAGTTGTATAAATAACTTTGAATGTAAATGAACGGGGGTACCCGCTTATAATACTTTCATTATTAATAAAATTTCGGTCAATTTCTGTCAATTGGTAGGTGTTATTATCTATAAATGATGATTGAAGAATATTATTAATTCCGAATGAAATCTGGAGTTTTTCTTTGATAAAATTTCTTTGAATTCTGATAGAAAGAAAACGCATTTTTTGTTGTTCAGCGATGTATACAATTCCATCAGAAATAAATGAGCTGGAACGTTTTCCTATGTATTTTGCAGTTAGTCCTAATAAGAATTTAGATCCAGGTATGTTTACATGCGTATTTAAGTTTAGCTCAGGGTAAAAAAATGTGAAATTTCCTGTATCTCTTGAATTATTATTAGAATGCATCATTGCACTAGGCTTAATAGTAAGTATTTTGTTAGAGAAGGCAATACTTGCGTAAGTTGAAAAACTTGAGGATTTCCCAGAAGATACATAGGCTTTAGATTCGGTCACTCTGGGAATATTACTTTGAGTAATAAATAGCATACCACTCGTGGCATTTAAGTTATTTTGATTTAAGATTATATTAGCATGAATAGCATTTTGTCTTAAAGGCTCTAACAAAACATTATTTCTGACACCATTATTGAAATGGGGTGGGTAAAATAGTTGGCTAAATGGGGCATAAGATACAGATGCATGTGAGGTAAAATTGAGTTGAATGACCTCTCTAGGTGCGAGCTTTATTTGAAATTGAGGTAATAAAAAATTTCCTGAAAGGTTGTTGTGCCATAAGTTTATTCCTCCGTTCAGAAGGATTGTATTTCTGTACCTAAATGAGAGTATTCCATAAGCTGAATAATCATTGTAAGCAGTTGATATTGCATCAATATATGGGTAGGTATTATCTCTCGTATTACTGAGATTAATTCCCATGGAATAACCTAAAGGTTTGCTATGCGATTTAAGGGATAACTTGATGTGTCCTTGATTATATCCAATATTTGGGTGAGTATAAAAGCTGGCAAATGCATCTTCTTGACCGGTATTTAAGTTTTTATCAATAAGCGAATTATTGCTCTTAAAATGATGAGCCATTCCTTCTAGTGATAAGGTATGATTTTTTGAAGCTTTTAATTGAAGTGAACCATAAATATTATGTTTATTAAAATCATTTTCGTGATCTCTTACACGCGATGTACCTGAGATGATATTTCCTTTATTTTGGGTATGTATTTTTGAGTGATCACTTTGAATATTGAGTGTCACACTAGGAAGAATTTTATATTGATACTTAAGGTTTAAATCATACCTTTCAAATGCTCCAAGTGATGTTGATCGAAGTCTTTTGTCATCATATAAATTGTTTGTAAAGCTCCTACTTAATCCTACCTGCCCACTATGAACAACATTACTCAGCCCAATAATAAAGGATCCATGAAAGTCACTCAAAGATGTGTTTGTGATATTTAATCGGGACCAAATTGGGCTTTTTGGAATTTTAATAGAGTATAAGTTGATTATTATACCACTGTTCTTTGCCAGGCCAATTACAGGTGTAAGGTGTATTTCAATGCGATCAATATCCCAAAGTGGGATGGACCTGTAATCGTAGTTTATATTTTGATCTAAAGCAGCTGGGAAACCGTCTTTATATACAGCAATATTGTCAATGGTTAGCGACCCATAACTGATTTGATTTAATCCATCTTTAGAAAAGCTATGAAACAATGGTAATATTGATAATGCTTGCTCTAGGTTTTGAAGGTTTGCCGTTTGAATGTCTTCTCTAGATAGTAAAAAGGTATAGTTACTACTGTCTTGGGCCATAGATTTAGTGAATAAACAGGTAATTAAACTTGCAGCTATAATTATGGATGAACAAAACTTTTTCAATTTTTACTATGTAGATTGTTATTTCCTATACAATGATAGATATCACAAAGAAAATAAATGGAAGAATCGCAGGATTTTAGTCAGATATTACATCTATTTTACTTTTCTGACTACTTGTGATCACGAAAACAATGGTAAAAATAGCTCCAATTACCGCAGATATAGCTCCAGCTACTGATACATCTAATAATTTAGCCAGGTAGTAACCAACAATTGAGCATAAAATACCAAAAGCACAGGCTAAAACGAGCATTTTCTTAAAATTCCCAGTCAGTAAATATGCAATTGCCGGAGGGCCAGACAAGAATGCGATTACAAGAATTGCCCCAACAGATTCAAATGAAACCACGGTAGTAAGCGATACACCACTCATTAAAAAGTAATGCCAAAAACCAATGGCAATCCCAGTTGATATTGAAAAATTAGGATCAAAAGTGGTAATAAATAAACCTTTGTATCCCCAAGTAACAGCTAATACGATGATAATGCAAACAACCCCTAATATAAGGGTCTGTCTTGGTAGATAAAAATCGCCAATAATGGGCTCTAACCAGAGAGAAACATATTCCAATTCGCCATATAAAACACATTGTTGATCGATATCAGCATTAGCTCCAAATTTTGAAATTAGAATAATTCCAATGGCAAATAATAGCGTGTAAGAAACTCCTATTGAAGCGTCACTTTGAAGACGTGCCTTTTGAGTAAACCATTCGATTATGATTGTGGCTAAAATTCCACTGGATGCGGCACCTATTAGAATGGGTAAGCTAGAAGTAGAACCAGAAATTATGTATGCGAAAAATATACCTGGAAGTACAGCGTGTGATATCGCATCACCAATCATAACCATTTTTCGCATGACTAAAAAACTGCCCATAATAGCACAGTTAATTGCTACTAGACATGCAGTCAATATGATATAAAAGTCATTCATTAGTATGGGATCTCACTTTGGTGTGGATCTTTTTCGGGTCTATCTAATAATGTTATAAGATGTTTTTCAATTTCGGGTGTAATGACATGTTCAATCCCTTCGGCATCATCATGCAGATGATCCTTATCCAGTTGAAAATATTTAGACAAGTAGATTTCCCAAAGGCGATGTTTACGAATTACTTCTCGTGCTGCAATTTTGCCTTTCTCATTAAGTATAATGGTTCCTTTAACTTGACTAAGTATTTGCTTTTTTTCTAATCGTTTTAATGTTGTTTTTAATTGGGCGGAGGATTGAATGTCAGATAATTGATCTACATGAATACTTTCTTTCCTTTCTTCTGATAACTTGTATAATTTCTTAAGTGTGTTTTCATTATTGATTTTAAGATTGTTTGATCTCCTAATTCTCATTCGAGCAATAACTCCTTTTTCTTTTCCAAAGAAGATAGCAAATATTGTGAAGGATGATAATACAACGACAATCCAAGGTCCAGTTGGCATTGCTGTTCCGCTTGAGCTGATAATTACACCTGTGAACCCACTCAATAATGCGAAGATACCTGCATAAATTAGCATCTTTTTTATAGAGTTTGTAAGAAATCGGGCACCACTTGCAGGAGTAATTAATAAGGCTGCCATAAGCACAATACCTACGGATTGTATACCAATAGCAACCGTAATAACGGTTAGAAGGGCTAAAAATGATTTGATAATTTTAATATTAAAACCTAAACTTTTCGCATATTCTTCGTCAAAACTAATCATACTAAAAGCTCTTAAAAAAACTGCGATACATAAAGTATTGATTAGTGCAATAACTGAGAATGTTATTACATCTTGTAGTGTCATGCTTGCAGCCTTCCCAAATAAAAAGCTATCCAATCCACTTTGTGCAGCATTGCCACTGTGTTGTATTTTAGTCAGAAGCACAATGCCTATTCCGAAGAAAACACTTAAAGTCAAAGCCATAATAGTATCTGGTTTTAATTTCGACTTACTATGAATATAATCTACAAGCCAAATAGATAGAATCCCAGAGGTTGTAGCTCCTATTAAAAAATAAAGAGGGTTTTTAACTCCAGTAAGCATGAATGAAATAGCAACACCTGGCAAAACTGCATGAGAAATAACGTCACCTAGTAAAGCTCGTTTTCTGAGATAAGAAAATGTACCCACAATGCCAGCTGCAAAACAAATTATTCCAGCACCAATACTAACCACCCAAAAGGTATAATATTCACTTGAGAAATAACTAGGTATATTTTGCCAAAAACTCATTGATGTCTAATTGGGAATTCCTTATTTTCTAACTCTTGACTAATTTTTGATATCGTAGTTAATTTGCCACCATACGTATCTGTTAAAATCTGATCCGTGAAAACATCAGATGTTTTACCACATGCAACTAGTCGTGTATTCATCAAAACTAGATGATCAAAATACGATTGGGCAGTGTGTAAATCGTGGTGAACGATAACGAGTGTTTTGCCCTGACCTTTCATTTCTTTTAAAAGATCAACAATCATTTCTTCAGTTGCGATATCTACCCCAGCAAATGGCTCGTCCATTAAAAATAGTTCCCCTTGTTGAGCTATGGCTCTAGCTAGAAATACCCGTTGTTGTTGCCCTCCCGATAATTGGCTGATTTGTCTTTTAGCAAAGCCAAGCATATTCACTTTTTCCAGACTTTCCTGAATGATGTCATTATCCTCGCTTGTAAGCCTTTTGAACAATCCTCGAACATGAAACCGACCCATTGAAACAATATCCCAAACACTTGCTGGGAAATCCCAGTCTATTTCTTGTCGTTGTGGCACATAACTAACTTTATGACGCACTTGATTTAATTCCTGGTCATAAACTTTAGTATACCCCGTAGTGGGTGTAACAACGCCCATAATTGATTTAAGTAGTGTACTTTTGCCACTTCCGTTAGGACCCATTATTCCAATTACTTGACCTTCAGGGAGTTTAAAATCAATATTCCAAATGGCAGGTTTTCTTCCATAAAGAACAGTTAGATTATG
>CESO01134884.1_pt1 | contig 13409 bp, 13 predicted proteins | sample 356341 | NCBI WGS metagenome assembly CESO01 (sample SAMEA2621812, study PRJEB7988) | marine metagenome | biome: marine biome (ENVO:00000447); feature: deep chlorophyll maximum layer (ENVO:xxxxxxxx); material: "saline water (ENVO:00002010), including plankton (ENVO:xxxxxxxx)" | depth 35 m
AAAAAAATTAAATACAAATCATACAAGTGAATTGCATATCTTTGGAATTATTTACTAGTGATGCTTGAGAAACAAATTATTACTGAGGCAGATTACCGCTACATTGAATTAGGTGAAGGTACTCCGGTAGTCATTTTGCACGGATTGATGGGAGGGTTGAGTAATTTTGAGGGAGTAATGAACTATTTCCCCAGTAAAGGTTACAAAATATTGGTTCCGGAACTCCCGGTTTATATATTACCATTGATCAATTCTTCAGTCAAATCTCTCGCCGAATTTTTGGATGACTTTTTGAACTTCAAAAAACTAAAAGATGTAATTCTTTTGGGTAATTCTCTAGGAGGTCATGTCGCTTTGTTGTATGCCAAGTGTCATCCCGAAATGGTAAAGGGATTGATCATAACAGGAAGTTCAGGACTGTATGAAAATGCTATGGGAGACGGCTATCCCAAAAGAGGAGATTATGATTATATAAAAGCCAAAAGTGAAGAGGTTTTTTACGATCCCAAAGTTGCAACCAAAGAAATCGTAGACGAAGTCTTTGAGTCGGTCAACGATCGCAACAAGCTGATAAGAACATTGGCCATTGCCAAAAGTGCCATTCGACATAACATGGCCAAAGACTTACCCAACATGAAGACCAGAACTGCAATCATCTGGGGAGCTCAAGACAGTGTTACCCCGCCCAATGTGGCCGATGAATTCAATTCACTGCTTCCCAATTCTGATCTTTACTGGATTGACAAGTGCGGTCACGCCCCCATGATGGAACATCCCGAACGTTTCAATGAGATCATGCACTACTGGATGGAGAAATACAACCTTTAATTCCCCACAATGAATGTTGCCCATGCTGAATTTGTTGTGAGCAACACCAGGGTGGATCACTGCCCAAAAACCAAAATGCCGGAATATGCCTTTATCGGGAGGTCTAATGTTGGGAAATCTTCATTGATCAATATGTTGTGCAACCAAAAAAAACTAGCCAAAACTTCTTCACGACCCGGAAAAACACAATTGATCAATCATTTTTTAATCAACAAGAAATGGTATTTGGTCGATTTACCCGGCTATGGCTATGCCAGAGCTTCTAAAACCCAAAAAAAAACCTTCCAGAAGTTTATTGTCGATTATTTCACCAAAAGGAAGGAATTGGTATCAGCTTTTCTATTGATTGATATTCGCCACGAACCACAACCCATTGATCTGGATTTTTTGCGCTGGTTGGGAGAACATTTTATTCCATTCTCCATCGTATTTACCAAAGTCGATAAAATCAAAGAAAAGGAAATCGAAACTAAAGTATCAGGCTATCTTGAGGTACTTAAAGAGGATTGGGAAAGCCTGCCGCTATATTTTGTCACCTCTTCCGAAAAAAGACTGGGTCGGGAGCCACTTTTGAATTATATTCAACAGATCAACCAAAGTATTGATAACTTTTAACCGTCTTTTTTAAGGTTGAGTTTTTCTGCAAAATAATCACAAAAATCCTTCATGGTTGCTGCCATTTTTTCGTCTTGAGTAGCACGGAGGAAGGAATCACTCATGGTCAGTAAGGTTTGATGAAAAAACATTTTCATCTGATCGATAGGCATTTCCTTGATCCACAAATCCATCCTGAGGGTTTCTTGATTTTGTCCATCCCATAGGGCCAAAAGCATGGCCTGTGCCTCCTCGTTTTCTACCCCTCCATCTGGCGCTGACCAAACAATCTTTTCGGGAACTTTATTTTCATCTACAGTTACTTCTATACTAATCGGACTTGTTTTTTTGGCCATTATCTTCTTGGTTTGTAATTGGATTTTGAGAACAGGGTTTGAGCGGGAAGATTCAGTAGGGCACTAATCTCTGTATCTGGATAACGTTCCATATAGGATTTGATGATTTGCCAACCCATCCAAACGCCCACCCGTCCGGGCGATTCGTTGTCTATTTCCAAATAAAATTTTGAAAATGGTGCCGGTTCTATAAATCTTTGAGTAAGGGAAGGGTCGGTATTGTACAACAATTGTTTTTGGACAAAATATTGCCACATGTACATTTCATTGTCGATCACCCATTGGATTTGTGTATCGGTATAGCCCATTTTTTGCGCATCACTTGACTGGGGCAATACCCATTCTTTAAAGTAGACTTGTTTTCCGTGGTAAATCATTTGAGACAAAAGCGACCTGTCTTTGGTGGGGGGTATTTTGTTGGCTGCAAATTTACCGGCTACATGAGAAGCCAGAAACTGAATGTCCATTTCTTGACGGACGTATTGAGGTATGCCTTCATACAAATAGTGGTCTGAACCCAAATAGGTGTCCAAAGAGACAAGCAACAGGGAGTCAGCATAAATGGTTTTACTCTGATAATCAACATTGTTAATCACTCCAATAACCCTAGGGGTTTGGGTTTTTGGAAAATAATATTTCAGGTGCTTAAAAAGATACTCCAAGTCATCTTCAAGTGGAGCCATTGAAGCAAATTTTTCTTCTACATTTTCCAACAAAAGGAGTTGTAAACTGTCTTTTTGTCTATTGATCCATACACCATCACTAAACTTATTGGGAAAAAGGAAGGGGTAAGTGGTTTTCAGAGCAGGAATGTCATCGGCCTCCGACAGATGAAACTTCTTATCAAATCTATCGATGGATAACTCCAAGGGGATGGATAGAATTTCTGATTCATTAGAATTTGTGTTGTTACAGCCAATGGAAAACAAAAAAAAGGACAGTACAATAAATATTCGACAACTTCGGCAAATAATCAATCTCATTTAATTGGATTTATTTTTATTCCAATGTAACTTCGATATACAAATGTAAGCGGTCTTTATTTAAAATAATGAAAACACCTGAAAAAGTAGTCAACCATATTGTGGCGTGGTTGAAAGATTATCTGAAAAATTCGAAAATGAACGGTTTTGTGGTAGGGGTATCTGGAGGAATTGACTCTGCGGTTACTTCTTCACTCTGCAGCCTTACCAATGCACCAGTATTGTGCCTTGAAATGGAAATTCACCAACACCAAAATCAAGTTTCCAGAGCCAAACAGCACATCGATTGGTTGGAGAAAAAGTTTGACAATGTTAGCCATCACAACATTTCTCTTACGGGAGTTTTTGATCGATTTGTAGAGGGGCTACCCGCCACCACCATGAAGGAGGAACAATTGCTCAGTTTGGCCAACACCAGAGCTCGACTGAGAATGACCACTTTATATTATTTTGCAGCATTGCACCGTTACTTGGTTGCAGGAACAGGGAATAAGGTGGAGGACTTTGGTGTGGGGTTCTATACCAAATACGGGGACGGAGGGGTCGACCTGAGCCCCATTGCCGATTTACTAAAATCTCAGGTTTATGAACTGGCCCAATACCTCGAAGTAATTGAGCGCATACAAAAGGCTGCTCCTACCGACGGTTTGTGGAGTGACAACAGAACCGATGAAGAACAAATGGGTACCAATTACAACGACCTAGAGTGGGCCATGGGAGAGCTGAAGCGAAATCCATCTCTCAAAGGGCTGGATCAAAATCAAATGGATATCATTGAAATTTACATGAATTTCAACCGCCAAAACCAACACAAAATGAACCCAATCCCCGTTTGTGAAATTCCAACTCCCCTTTTGATGTAATGGATTGAAAAAAAATTATTAACTTTTAATATTAAAATAATTTGCCCCGAATTATAATTAACCTACTTGTAATTCATCCACAACCTCTTGTGAGGTGCGGATTCAAAACTTTCTTCGCGGATTACGATTTTTTGGATGTTGTCCACGCCTTTGGTGATATCGATTAAGCCATTGAATACATCAAATCCAACCCGGTAGACATTCTGATCTCAGAAATGTCTTTCACCAACGTGAGTCCCATTGACTTAATAGGTAAAGTCAAAAGTGTAAACCCTGAAATCAACGTGGTTTTGTTAACCACCCAAGATCAGCAAATTTAAAGTGTTCCCCTGTTAAGAGCAGGAGCCATTGGATTTCTGTCTAAAAACATCAAAGCATCGGTCATGGCCGATGCCATCAACAAGATCAAATCTTATAAGCTACACATCACCAATAACTTTAACAATGAGTTAAAATTGGATCTTGACATTGAAAAACCCAGAAATCGTTTTTGAACACTTTCCTCAAGAGAAATTGAGGTGCTTAAATACCTCACTGATGGCAAGCGAAATATTTAGATAGCCGAGCGATTAAACATCAATCAGAAAACAGTCAACTCCTACAAAAACAGAATGATGCACAAACTCAATGTAAACAATATGTTTGACTTGTATCTCTAGGCCAAAAACATGAATTTAGTTTAAATAACCCGGTGAAGTTTATTGGAGATTATATTTCTTAAACCCTGGTACATTTGGATTTCCCGCAGCGTTTCTTGATTGTCGTCCTGTTCTTTGGTTTCCAATTGGAGTTCAATTATTTTTTGGTCAATCAAGTATCGCCTCATTGATAGGATTGTTTCGCTGACCAGTCGGACGACCTCACTGCCTTTGACTTTGACAAAAACGTTTCTTTTTTCCCAGTCGTGCAATTGATATTGTTCCTCTTTCATGACCAAATCGGTGATGATTTCATTTTGGATCAAATCATCTGTTTGCATGATCTTTTCAAGGTTTAAGTCGCCCTGATCACTCTGGTAAAAATCGATGAGTTTATAGAAAATCTTTTTAAAGGTTTCGTGACTCAATTCAATCTCATCCTGCTGAAGATCCAAAAAAATCTTCTCGTAGACCTTGGCAGAAATCTTTTGGGTTTCCTCTATCAATTCCCCCTGCTCATTGGTGGTCGAAATGGGTTCCTCAAAATCCAACTTTTGATTTCCATAGGTCAAAAGAATGGAAATGATCTGTCTCTCTAACTCAAAAACACGATCGACTTTGGCAGCGAGATCCGTTGTTTTTTTGACCAAAGCAACAGATTCGTTGGGAATAAATTTCTTGGTTGCTTTTTGTTTGTTTTTTTGGTTAATTTGAGCCAAAGCACTGAACAATGCATCCTCTGAGATCTGCATGATCTCGGCACAATTCTGAATGTATATCTCTTGCTTGATCGCATCGGGAATCTTGTGAATACTCTCGACGATCTCCCTGATGATCTCGGCTTTACGGATGGGATCATTTTTTCCCTCGTCAGAGAGCAATGACGCTTTGAATTGGATAAAGTCCTTGGACTGTTCCTCCAAAAAATTATTAATTTCCTCGGTAGGACGTGATTGGGCAAAACTGTCGGGGTCATCCCCTTCGGGAAAAGTGCATACCCTTACATTCATGCCTTGCTCCAAAATCAAATCTATCCCCCTCAGAGATGCTCGGAGTCCAGCCGCATCTCCGTCAAATAAAACAACAATATTGGAGGTCAAACGATTGATTATGCGGATTTGATCCACTGTCAGTGCGGTTCCTGAAGAGGAGACCACATTGGTGATCCCCGATTGATGCATCTGGATGACATCGGTATAACCCTCAACCAAATAACAAACATCGTTTTTGGCTATGCTTTGTTTGGACTCAAAAATTCCGTACAGTGCCTTACTCTTGTTGTAAATTTCACTTTCGGGTGAATTGAGGTATTTTGCTATTTTGTTATTTTGGGACAATATTCTTCCCCCAAAGCCCTGAACCCTACCCGACATACTGCGGATTGGAAAAATAACCCTAGCTCTAAAACGATCAACTTGCCGATCCTCATTGACTATGACCAATCCTGTTTTTTCTAAAAAATCCAATTTATAGCCTTCCTTTTGGGCCTGCTTACTCAGTGCATCATAGGAATCGGGGGAATAGCCCAAGGCAAATTTTTTCAAGCTTTCGTCTTTGAAACCTCGCTCTTTGAAATAGGTCAAACCTATGGATTTTCCCGCTTCGGTCTCCCAAAGGTTTTTTTCGAAAAAGGCCGCAGCATATTGTACAACCAAAAACATACTCTCCTTGGTATCTTTGATTTGCTTTTCCTCCGGCGTTTGCTCCGTTTCTTCTATTTCTATATTGTATTTTTTGGCCAAGTAGCGTATGGCCTCAGGATAAGTAAAGTGTTCGTGCTCCATCAAGAAGGCGATGACATTGCCCCCTTTTCCGCTACTGAAATCTTTCCAAATTTGCTTGGCAGGAGAAACCATAAAGCTCGGGGTTCTCTCTTGAGTAAAAGGGCTTAATCCTTTAAAATTGGCTCCCGACTTTTTCAAGGTCACATACTCACCAATCACCTCCTCCAGTCGAGCGGTTTCGTATACTTTGTCAATGGTACTTCTTGAAATCAAATCAAAGGAAATATTTCTATAAAAATAAAATTATATGGGCATTGGGCAAAACCCCACCAGTCAAATTCAAGTTTTGTGATCTAAATGCTGCGCTCAATCACATAATTGAGCATCAACTCCAAAGAATCTCGGTAAGTATTTTTGGGAAAGGTTTTGAGTATCTCTATGGCGCGAACGCGGAAATACTCCATTTTTTCTTCGGCAAATTCAAGCCCACCTGCTTCTTTGATCCTTTGGATGGCCTCGCGTACTCTTTTTTTGTCTTTGTTGTGGTTTTTGACCGTATTGATCAACCATTTTTTATTGGAACGATCCATTACATTGAGGGCATGGATCATGGGCAGTGTCATCTTTTGCTCTTTAATGTCGATACCGGTAGGCTTGCCTATTTTTTGCTCTGAATAATCAAATAAATCGTCTTTGATCTGAAAGGCCATCCCCAAGAGTTCACCAAACTTGTGCATTTTGGCGACCTCCTCATCTTCGGCATCAACCGACTTGGCCCCCATAGAGCAGCAAGCAGCAAGTAAGGTTGCTGTTTTTTGGCGAATGATTTCATAATAAATTTCTTCCGTTATGTCAAGGTTTCTGGCCTTTTCGATCTGTAAAAGCTCTCCCTGACTCATTTCCCGTACCGCAACAGAGATGATTTTCAGCAAATCAAAATCTTCATTTTCTATCGAAAGCAACAACCCCTTGGAGAGCAGGTAATCCCCCACCAAAACCGCAATTTTGTTTTTCCACAGCGCATTGATGGAAAAGAATCCCCTGCGCTGATTGCTGTCATCCACCACATCGTCGTGTACCAGTGTAGCAGTATGGATCAATTCGATAACCGCTGCTCCTCGGTAAGATCTTTCATTTATTTTACCCTTGCCCAGCATTTTGGCAACCAGAAAAACAAACATGGGACGCATTTGCTTACCTTTTCTATTGACAATAAAGTGAGTAATTCTATTGAGTAAAGCGACCTTGGAAGACATGGAGGTCTTGAACTTTTTTTCAAAAAGCTCCATTTCCTCATAAATGGGTTCCTTTATTCGCTCTACAACTTTCATTTCATCTCAAAGATACCACTATTCATTCAGGAAATACAATCTACACCCGTTCTCCTTTATTGGCCAACTGACCACAGGCGGCATCAATATCCTTACCTCTTGATCTTCTGATTGTAACGGTGATTCTTTCGGCTTCCAAAGCCGTTTCGTAAGCCTTGATTCTGTCTTTCTCTGCCTGAAAGAACTGGTCATCTCCGATGGGATTGTATTCTATCAAATTTACTTTACAAGGCGAAATTTTACAAAAGTCTACCAGAGCGTTGATGTCTTGATAATCATCATTGATGCCTTTCCAGACAACATACTCGTAGGTGACGACTTTTGCTGTTTTTTTATACCAATATTTGATCGCATGGGCAAGATCTTCGAGGGGAAATTTTTCTGCAAAAGGCATCAATTGCTCCCTCAAACTTTGCCGGGCACTGTGGAGCGAAACGGCCAAACCAAAGAGCACTTGGTCATCGGCCATTTTCATCATCATTTTGGGAATTCCCGAGGTAGAGACTGTGATTCGAGAGGGTGACATACCCAATCCCTCTGACTGGGTGATTTTATCAATAGCATTGATCAGGTTTTTGTAGTTCATAAGCGGCTCTCCCATTCCCATAAACACGATATTGGACAGGGGTCGGTCAAAACACAAACGGCTTTGCTGATCCATGGCGACCACCTGATCATAGATTTCATCGGCATTAAGGTTTCGCATTCTTTTGATTTTGGAAGTAGCACAAAATTTACAGTCCAAGCTACACCCTACCTGAGAAGAAACACAAGCAGTAGTTCGAGTTGCGGTGGGAATCAGAACCGATTCAACCACCAAATTGTCGTGCAGTTTTATCGCATTTTTGATGGTTCCATCATTGCTTTTTTGTTGCTGATCTATATCGATATGGTTGATCACAAAATGGGCTTCCAACAAGGCTCTGGTCGATTTTGAAAGATTGGTCATCCCTTCAAAATTGTGAATGCCCTTTTGCCACAACCACTGGTATACCTGGTTGCCACGAAAAGCCTGATCTTGATTTTCCGTAAAAAAATCCCTGAGATTCTCGAGTGATAGGGAACGAATGTCCTTTTTTATTTTGGGTTTCATCAACTCTCTTGTTTGAAAATCCTGTTCATAGGACTTCTATTGCTGTTATATGACGAGCATGGCGTCACCGTAAGAATAAAAGTTATATTTATTCTTAATAGCTTGCTTGTAGGCTTCTTTGACAAAATCAACATCCGCAAATGCAGAAACCATCATCAATAATGTAGATTTTGGCGTATGAAAATTGGTAATCATACAATTAGCAATAGAGAAATCATAGGGAGGAAAAATAAACTTATGCGTCCATCCCTGATAAGGATTGAGAGTGCCCATAGATGATACGGACGACTCCAAACCTCTCATAACAGTGGTTCCCACAGCACAGATTTTCCGATTGGTCTTCAATGCATTATTGACCTTATTAGCGGCATCTTGAGTGATGATCAACTCCTCAGAGTCCATTTTATGCTTGGAAAGATCTTCCACCTCGACAGGACTGAAAGTTCCCAGTCCAACGTGTAAAGTCAATTCCGCAAGATCAATCCCTTTGATTTGAAGTCTTTTGATCAAATGTTTTGAAAAATGGAGCCCTGCAGTAGGGGCTGCAACGGCGCCTTCATGTTTTGCGTAAATAGTTTGATAGCGTTCCTCATCTTCCTGCTCAATGGGACGATTGATGTATTTTGGAAGCGGAGTTTGACCCAATTCTTTGAGCTTAGATCGAAATTCGCTGTAGGAACCGTCAAAGAGAAAACGAAGGGTTCTCCCCCTAGAGGTGGTATTGTCAATTACCTCGGCAACCAAGCTGTCGTCGTTTCCGAAATAAAGTTTATTTCCAATTCTAATTTTTCTTGCAGGATCAACCAAGACATCCCACAATCTTTGATCTTCATTGAGTTCTCTCAACAAAAAAACCTCAATTCTGGCTCCCGTTTTCTCTTTGTTTCCAAAAAGTCTGGCAGGAAAAACTTTAGTATTGTTCAATACCATTACATCACCCTCATCGAAAAAGTCAATTACATCTTTAAAGGTATGATGGCTGATGGTCTCTTCAACACGATTGAGAACCATCAAACGGGATTCGTCTCTTCCCGCAGAAGGTCTTTGTGCCAATAACATATTAGGAAGGTCAAAACTAAAGTCTGATAATTTCATGGTTAATGTTTTTTGCACTGCAAATATAGTGTCTTAAAGGGGGGGGTGTCAAGTAAAAGGTGATAAAAAAACTAAATGATATTTTGATCAAAGTCTATTTTCCTCAGATCTTCCCAAAAACCGGGATAAGACTTAGAAACTACCCCAGCATTATTAATGTTGATGGGTACTTTTAATCCCATAGGAGCAAAAGCCATCGCCATTCTGTGATCGTTATAGGTGTCTATGAAAATATTTTTATTGATATTTCCGGTATTGATAAGTTCCAAGCTTCTGTCGGTAATTTTCACCCTGGCTCCCAGCTTTTCGATTTCAATTTTAAGTGCAGCCAAACGATCTGTTTCTTTTATTTTCAGCGTGTGCAAGCCCGTGAGCTTACAATCAATATTAAGCCCAAGGCAGGTAACCGCAATGGTTTGCGCCAAATCGGGAGTGTTTTTCAGATTGATCATTATGTAATTGGGGAGGGTAAAATCGGCTGTTTTGGAAAGCGTAATTTTTCCATCGGAATGGGTGGTTTTTACTCCAAATTTTTGATAAATCTCAGTTAGGGCAGCATCACCTTGTCTACTTTCTTCAAAATAACTGTTTAAAGAGATCTCACTTCTAAGCGCCAAAGCCACAATAGAATAAAAATAGGAGGCAGAACTCCAGTCAGACTCAACAGTCCATTGGTTGGTTTCAATTTTGGAGGCAGGTTGTATGGCGATTTGGTTTCCGTCGAAGGCGGTCTCAAAACCCAATTGATCCATGATACGCTGGGTCATTTTAATGTAGGGAACTGAAGTGGTTTCTCCTACCAGATCGATTTTCAATCCATTCTTTAGTGATGGAGCAATCAGCATCAAAGCCGAAATATACTGACTACTGATGTTTGAAGGTAAGGCAACTCGATTTATCTTAATTTCCTTTCCCTTGATGATCAAAGGGGGAAAACCAACCTCCTTTTCGTAAGTGATATCTGCTCCCAAGCTATTCAATGCATCTACCAGTAGTTTTATCGGACGTTCTTGCATTCTTTCAGATCCCGTTAAAACAATTTCTCGATTGGGCTGAATGGCAAAATATGCCGTCAAAAAACGCATGGCCGTCCCAGCATGATGGATATCGATGATATTACTTTTACTATTCAATCCCTCTTGAGTAACCTGAGAATCATCAGAATTGGAGAGATTTTGAATTTCAATTTGGGGATGCAAAGCTTTTAGCACCAACAATCTATTTGATTCGCTTTTCGAACCGGTGATGGTGAGTTCACCATTTGCCTCTTGGCTTGGGTGATGTATGTTTAACTTCATACAGGTGTATTATTTCAACTTAGGGTTGTTTTGATGACGTTCGTGATCTCTTTCCGATTTGATTTTCATTTTTTTATCAAAGGCATGTTGAAGATCCACACCGGTCTGGTTGGCCAAACACATCACAACAAAGATAACATCAGCGAGTTCCTCTCCAAGATCTTTAGCCTTGTCACTATCTTTTTCACTTTGCTCTCCATACCTTCTGGCAATGATACGGGCTACCTCACCCACCTCCTCGGTCAGTTGGGCCATGTTGGTCAACTCATCAAAATAACGGACACCATGTTCCTTGATCCAGTTATCAACAATTTTTTGTGCTTTTTGCAATTCCATTTTCTGGCGAATTTAAAACTTTCCTGTTCGTGATAAAAGCATGAATCTAAAAATCATAGCATAAGTATTATTTCGTCCAAATTTTGTACAATCGGACAATGATCATGCAGGGGTTCGTTGTGAGAGTTGAAATGTATGGCCTGCATTCCAATATTCAAGGCCCCCAAAATATCAGCCTCAAGGCTATCCCCTATCATTAAAGAGTTATTGGCAATCGCATTGGTCTGGTCAAGCGCGTGTTTGAAAATGATCGGGTTGGGTTTTTTATAGCCCACTTTTTCAGCTGTAAAAATATTTTCAAAATAGGATGAAAGGCCTGAGTTATTTATTTTGTGATGTTGAACCACTTCAAAACCATTGGTGATGACATGGAGTTGATATTTACCTTTAAGTTCTTCCAAAAGGGAGATCGCTCCTTCAAAGAGGTTGGAAAAAGTCGAAAGATGTAAAATATATTGATCGGAAATCGAATCTATCTCGGTAGGATCAAATGCAAAATCAATGGCTTGGAAAGTTTTGATCAAACGCATGTGCCGGAGTTCTTCTTGAGAAATTTTATTTTCCCTATACAGCTTCCAATATTGGTGGTTGATACATTCATAGGCCCCTAGAAAATCATTGAGATTGAGATCGACGTGGAGCTCATCAAAAATCTTCTCAAAAGTCAGGGCTGAGTTTTTTTCAAAATCCCAAAGGGTGTGATCCAAATCGAAAAACATATCAGTGATCTGATTTTTATCGCGCATGGTATTGGATGTAGTTAATGAATTGATCAGCCCAGCTGTTTTTGGTCTCCTCAGCATTGAGTATTGCATTGGAAAAAGAAATCGCATGAAAGGCAGAACGGGTGGGTAGGTTTTCGTAGAGTTTTTCTAGTTTTTTAAAAGCCTTTTTATTAGTAAACATCCTCAATCCCACCTCATCGGCCACTACAGGGTGAATTTTTAATGAAGTTTGCAGATCGTTGTTCAAATCATAAAAATAAAAGGGAACAGCCGTGGAAGCACGATAACCCACTTCATCTTTATAGCCCATGCTGTAATCCTCGAAAATTTCTTGTTCCAAAAGATTGTAATAACAAGAGGAAGTAGATAAAAGTCCGTAATTGAACCTTACCGAATCAATCTTTTTGATGATCAATCTTTTGAGTTGATCACATTCGTAATTCAAATATTTGGAATCCTGTTGGGAGGCATAGGAGGCCAAAAGGGAAACATGATTCAAATCGGCAGTATTTTTGACGAGTTTTCGAAAGCTAAAATTGTAGGTTGAAACGCCTCTGTCGTAAAAAGTATTTTTGGAAAAAAGAAAAAAATACAGGGGTTGATTCCCGAATTGCTTGAAAAGCGCTTCCAAGGCTTCAAAATTATTGTGCGGGTCTTTTTTCAAGCCCAGGAGAACCAAGTATTGCTCGATTACAGAAAAAAAGTCCAAGTGCCACAGCGCATTAAGGGTATGGGTCAGCTTCAGCAGTAAAGATTTTTTTTGATACTTATAAGGGTTAACAACTGAAATGATGGGTTGAAATTTTGGTTTTTTCCATGATACATGAGGCAACTCGGGAAAAAACTCATGTAATTTATCTTTCAACCGCACTGCCCATAAATCTATAAGAGGCATTTCTAAAAAGTTATTTTTAGAGGCCAAGCTTTGGTATGCCAAAAAGGCGCCCAACTCATTTTTTACCTGTGGAAGAAATTCTTCATATCTACTCATCAGATAAAAGGAAGACGCAAAAATATCATAAGGCAATTGAGATGGTTTGCCCAGCTTAAAAAAAGCGGGAATATCTGACCAATTAAATACTTCAATAGGGACTTCTTGTATACCCTGTTGGAAAAGCAGATCGCTGGATCCGATAAAAAACTCCTTTCCAAGGGGTTGACAGGTATAGCTCAGTTTGGGTCCGGAATGAGAAACGAATTTCTCAATGGTAGAGGTGAAATTCACAGGAAGTTCTAGGATCCTTATAAAAATTTGCCTGAAAATATAGGTCAAACGAGGCGTTATTTTGTGAGAATAAACCAGTATCATTCAGATCAATTTTTCATCTTTAAAGCTAAAATAACGCTTTTCAGAGACAATTGGATGGTCCAAAATTAGAATGTCGAAATTACTAGCAACCTTGATGAATTTTTGAGTTATGTTGTGATCTTGTGGACTGGGGATTAGATTTCCCGAAGGGTTATTATGGGCCAAAATCATGCCCTTGACCAGTCCCACACCTTTGAATTGCATCAGATTTTGTAATGAGATATTTTCCAGATCCA
>CESO01000823.1_pt1 | contig 13381 bp, 11 predicted proteins | sample 356341 | NCBI WGS metagenome assembly CESO01 (sample SAMEA2621812, study PRJEB7988) | marine metagenome | biome: marine biome (ENVO:00000447); feature: deep chlorophyll maximum layer (ENVO:xxxxxxxx); material: "saline water (ENVO:00002010), including plankton (ENVO:xxxxxxxx)" | depth 35 m
TACCTGATCGGGAACGGGCTCACGTTCTGAATCGAGGCTCTATTGGGCGACGATGACGGACTCGTGTCCGGAGATCCTGCTGCGTGCGGCCTTGGCCGCTGATCGACTTGAGAACGAACCTATCTGCACCAGATACAGCTTCTGGCCTCTTCGATCGGTTCGTGTCCGGATCGTGGCATCACCCAGTCCGGACTGGCGGTCATTCATGTTGGCCTTGAGTTGCTCGGCACTCGACTTGTTTCGATAGGCGCCCAGCTGCAGGGTGAATCGATCGCGAAGAGAAGCCAGCTCGGGAGTTGTTCGACTGGGTGCCGCGGGCATCCGATCAAGCCAGAGATTGACGGCCTGTGAATCATCAACCGCTCGAGCGGCGGCGACGGCGATCTCCGCAGCGCGACGTCTGTGGATGGAGGGCAGGTCCGGCCAGGCTCTGTCAAGACTGGCCAGGCATCTGGAGGGTTGATCATCGGCGAGTTCGATCTGTGCAAGCATGACTCTCGCCTGAGCGGACAGCTCAGGGGCCGCTCCGGAGGCGACGTAGCGGAACTGCTTGCGGGCAGCGTCCATCCTCCCTTGGCGGTAATCGCAGAGACCGGTTATCCAGGCGGCTTGATCCGATTCGGGATGAGCCTGCTGGAGCATCGGCTTGGCCGCCAGACGGGCCTGATCGAACTGTCCTGATTCATACTGGGCCGAAGCGAGCGAAATGGCCGATCGGTTTCCCTGCGAAGTGTCGCAGGCGGTCATCAGGAGCATCGTCAGCAAGGCCATGAGTATGCGAAGCATGGGAGTTCTCCATCCGTGGATGCCCACAAGAGTACACTGCAATTCGTTTCATCGGTGATGGTGGTCCAGTCTCCCAGGGTGTTTTCATGCAGTTATTGACTCCCATACTTCGGAATTGGCGAAACAGTCCTCTTCGAATCGTTTGTGAAGACGACCAGAGGCAATGGCGTGGAGCCACGATGTGGGTGGCAGCTCGTCACCTGGCCAAGTGGATCGCCGAGACGACCGACTCGCCCAATGTGGGCCTGTTTCTTCCGACCTCTGGCGCCTTCCCGATCGCCATGGCCGCCAGCTGGCTCTGCGGGCGGACCATCGTTCCGCTCAACTATCTCCTGGCCCGCGATGAACTGGACTACATCATCGATCATTCCGAGATCGACACGGTCGTCACGGCCAGTGCCATGCTCGATCGATTCGGTGACATGCCCTCCGGCATCACCTCGCTCCGAATGGACAAGATGAATGCTCGTGGGCTTCCTCCCATGCGGCGTGCCATCAAGCAGCCCGGATCCCATACGGCGGTCATTCTCTACACGTCCGGTACGTCGGGTCGTCCCAAGGGTGTCATGCTCAGCGGCGACAACCTGATGACGAATGTCGATCAGTGTCGACGATGGGCCGAGTTCACGAGCCGCGACTGTTTTCTCGGTGTATTGCCGCAGTTCCACAGCTTCGGACTCTGCGTCTGCACGATTCTCCCGTTCAGCCTCGGATGCAAGGCCCTGTACACGGCCCAGTTCAGGGTGGTGCGAGTCTTCGATCTGCTTCGGCGATGCCAGCCGACGGCCTTCATGGCGATTCCATCGATGTACAACGCCTTGATCCAGTCGAAGTCGGCCAAGCCCGACGATTTCGATTCACTTCGATACATCGTCTCGGGCGGAGAGCCGTTGCCCGACGCCGTCTATGAAGGATTCGCAGAACGTTTCGGCACGCGAATCTGCGAGGGCTTCGGAATGACGGAGACATCGCCCGTCACCAACTGGACGCTGCCATCGGAGGAGCGTCGCGGTACGGTGGGGCGGAGTCTTGATGGCGTCGAGCAGATCGTCGTCGGGGATGATGGTCGGCAGATGCCTCCGGGTGAAGATGGCGAGCTCTTGATCCGCGGCGGCAACGTCATGCAGGGGTACTACAAGATGCCCGATGAGACGGCCGCTGCCATCACCGATGACGGCTATCTGAGGACAGGGGACATGGCTCGTATCGACGGCGATGGCTACCTCTCCATCACAGGTCGAATCAAGGAGATGCTCATCATCGGCGGTGAAAACGTCTTTCCCAGAGAGATCGAGGAAGTACTCGTTCGTCATCCGTCCGTTTCCGAAGCGGCGGTCATCGGAGTCACTGATCCATCCCGTGGCGAGGTGCCGCTGGCCTTCATCGAAACGGTCGATGGTGCCCAGTTCGATGCAGGTGCCTTGAGAAGCTGGTGTCGTGAATCTCTGGCCGGATACAAGGTTCCTCGTGAAATACGTCGTCTGGAAGCGCTGCCGAAGAATCCCACCGGCAAGGTTCTCAGGCGAGCGCTCAGTTCTGATACGGAAGGTGTGTCGTGAGTGATTCAATACTATTGAGATTGGCCCATAGCCCGGACCCCGATGATGCGTTCATGTGGTGGCCGCTCGTGGGCATAGACGGCAGCGGTCCCCAGGTCGATACCGGCCGATGGCGATTCGAACTCGTTGCCGAGGACATCGAGCGATTGAATCAGGAGGCCGAAAAGGCCCGTTACGAGATAACAGCCATCAGCTGTGCCCAGTATCCGACCGTTCGGTCACGGTATGCCCTGACAGCCTGCGGCGCATCTCTCGGAGACGGCTATGGGCCTCGCATCGTCTCCAGAGAGCCCATGACGCTCGAGGACTTCATCGCCTCGCCTCCGCGAACGGCGGTACCCGGTGCCAGGACTTCCGCGTTGGCCACGACACGCATGCTGCTTGAAGGCCGAATGCTTCCCAATGAAGTCGTTCCATTCGACCAGATCATCGATGAGGTGGTCGCCGGTCGTTATGAAGCGGGACTCGTCATCCACGAAGGTCAGCTGACCTTTGGTGACGCCGGACTTCATCTGGTCGTCGATCTCGGCGCCTGGTGGAAGCAGAAGACGGGCCTTCCTCTGCCTCTTGGAGGCAATGCGATTCGGCGCGATGTGGAGATGCTTGGTGGGCCCGGGTCCCTCGAGGAGGTGTCGGCGATCCTCCGATCATCCGTCGAGTGGGCGATGGCGCACAAGGATCAGGCCGTCGAATGGGCCTTGAACTGGGGAAGGGGAATCGATCGTTCCATGGCCGAGACCTTCGTCGACATGTACGTCAACAAGTGGACCATCGATGTCGGTGATCAGGGACAGGCTGCCCTGAACGCCTTCTTCGCCGAGACCGGCCGGTTGGGAATCCTCGAATCGGCTGGCGATCTGGACGTTATCGGGCTGGAGGCCTGATGAATCGACTGCGTGTCCCTCGGAATAGGGTCGGCAGATCGATCTCCATTGGTTAAAGTGACGCTACGAATTCCAGGAAACCCCTCGAGGTCAAACACCGATGAATGAAATGCCTGCTGAAACCGCATTGGGATATCGCGTCCCCAGCATCCGACAGTTCAGCGTATTCCTGGAGAACAGAGTCGGTCGTCTGATGGAGGTGCTCACGGCCTTCGATGACGCGGCCGATGTTCAGCTGCATGCGATCGCGGTCATGGAGGCGTCCGACTACGCCGTTGTCCGAACCATCCCCGACAATGCCGATGCGGCTCGACTTCTGCTTCGCAACTCGGGATTGGCTTTCTCGGAGACGGACATTCTCGTCGTCGAGATGAACGAGGATCAGCCGCTTTCCCAGCTGTGTCAGTATCTGCTCAGTGCGGAGATCAACATCCTGTTTCTCTACCCCATCATGAACGACAGCCCCTTGTCGGAAGGTTCACGGGTGGCGATGTGTGTTGATGAGAACGAATTCGCGGGACAGATACTCCTCCGAAAGGGATTCCGTCTCTTCGGTGCGGAGGATCTTCGCTAGGGCGATGCGTTGCCCGGCTGGGATGTCCCGCCGTCCAGCTCGTTCATGACCTGGCTCATTGGCCGCTGCGTGCCCGAGCTGTCGATCACGATTGGATCGATGGGGATCTCAGGTGCGCGAAGTATCTCGACGGACTCCAGGACGGCGCCCTCTCGCATCTCCCGCACCACATCAAGTCCGCTGGTGACACGCCCGAAGACGTTTCGTGTCCCATTGAGGTGTGGAGCCGGAAAATGGTAGAGGCACAACTGGTTCGTGCTGCTGTCGGGATTGGCGGGGTTGTTCATGTACATGGACACGGACCCGGTGAAGAAGTCCCTCGAGTCGTCCTCATCGAGCTCGATGGGTAGCGTGTACGGTGCCGATCGGGACGTTTCTCCGGTAATGGATCGAAAGCCCGTGTGGATTCGCATGAACGGCAGCTGTTCGTAGTCGCCTCTTCTGGCAGTGGCGAGAAAGGCGGCGACCGTGTTGGGCGCCTCTCCGGCGAAGAGCTCCAGTTCCACGGGCTTGCCGTCGATCGTGATCCGCACGAGCGGATTGTCGGTGCTGTTGGTCTGAAGTGTTCGCAGCTTCTGTTCTCGCTGCCAGGCATCCAGTGCCTGCTTGCGAAGAGGGAGCATGAACTTGAGTCTGCGAGCCAGCCCCGGCTTGCTCTCGATCGAGTCGAGATCGATGGAGGACATGATGTCGTAGGCCTCCTGGAAGCGGTGATCGGCATAGAGGCAGTCGGAATGGAGATACGCCACATCGGGTCTCTTGAGCATCTCGGCAGGCATCGTCTTGATGATGTCGGCCGCCGATTTGAACTGATTTGCCGATCGGAGTCCCCTGGCGACGCATAGGAGCACATCGGGATGTTCGGGTGACCACTCGAGAAGCTGTTCCCCGAGATCGGCGGCTGTCCATGGATCGCTCTTCTGCAGGGCAGTGAGGAAGGCGATCGGCCGTTCGGGACTGGCTGCATCGATCATCAGCGTGCGGAACCGTGATTGGATCAGCGAGGGGTCGTGGGTGGTCGCCGTGATGGTCCATGCGTTCCAGAACATCAGTGATGTCGGATTGAGCTCGAGGAGTTCATTCAGGACGTCGAGACTGCGATCGAGCCGGTTGTCGTTGGTGTAGTGGGCCGCCCACTGGAGTCCAGCCTGCACATTCCTCGGATTCATTCTCATGATGGCCCGGAGGGAGGTGTCGAGGCATTCATCGTCTCCAAGTTGGCCACAGAGGCTCGCGGACATGAGCCAGGCGCTCTCATTGTCCGGATGCTCGGCCAGAAACAGCCTGTTCTCCTGGAGAAGTTCCATCATGGCCGACTTCTTGGAGTCACCGACGAGTACGCCCTCGCTGATCTCCTTGAGAATCGTGTTGGCCTTCTCTTCAAGTCGGTCCCAGCGATCGTCTGGGGTTTGCGCCATGGCTGCCAGCAGCAGGGCGAGGCCAACGATCAGGTATCGGCTGGAAATGCGCAGCATGTCTTCTCCGTCTCCCATAGCCGAACCTTGTTCAGCTGGATGCTATGTTCGGATAGTGGATCGACGAGTCTCTGGTGGCAACTGAGCGTGATGTTCTCGACCGTCGGATTGCTGTTGGCGAAGTCGTCGACATCCATGTTCAGATACGTGTGGTCGTACTCATCGATGATGCAGTCATGGACCACACGATCGAGATCCAGAACGGTGAATCCGTAGCCCGGTTGGGAAGGATCTATCGGAACACGTATCTCGACCTCGAGTCGATAGTTGTGTCCATGTCCGTTGGGATTGCAGCATTTGCCGAAGACATCGCGATTCTTCTGTTCATCGAACTCCGGATTATGGAGTCTGTGGGAGGCTGCAAACTGGTACTGCTGAGAGAGCAGATATGTCTTGAGGTCATCCGTCTTCATACTCATACGATAGGTCGGCATGAGATTCCAATCCACCCGTCTGATCCTGGCGGAGATCCTGGCCTGCAATTCGGGCAGGGACGCCTCCAGAATATGGGCCGGATGGTCGCAGCCCTCATGAAGCGCGGTGGCGATGCGTGGAGCCATCACCGCATGGACGGCCTGATCCATGTCGTAGATGCTCTCGACGAATCCGGTGGTTTTCTCGGCGGGACCGTCGCAAGCAAGCGTGATCTCGTAGAAGGCCCCGAGCCCTCTGGTCGTGGAGAACGAGGCATAGGAATTCTTGCTCTTGGCCGGGACCGGTGATCCGGGAGCCAGATAGAGTCTGGTTGTTCTGGTCAACGACAGGGATGGATTCTGTTTCATGGCATGGACACGATAGCCTCGAGGCTATACTCGCGCCCCAGTTGAGCAGGGATCTTTTCATGAATGATTCACGATGGCCCATCATCATCGTCCGGCAAGCCTTCATGGCATCGATCGTGGCATTGGCAGGATGTCAATCCGTCGTTCCCTCGGTGGCGACGTCGCCGACTTCCAGTTCACCCGGGGGCTCGACTGACAAGTGGGTGGAGCTTCAGCCGGGGTTGATGGTGCGTCCCTCGGCAATGGAGGTCCAGTTGGAGGCGAGGATCTGTCTTGATGCCGGCTGGCTCGAGCAGATCATGTGCGCTCCGGGCACGCGTGAACACGAATCGATCATGGTGACCGACATTCCTCCTTCGGCGATACATGCCGCTTTGCTGGCGGCTGGCATGCAGCCGGGCAGTCCCGGTTTCTGGCGAGAACAGGATGGAGACATCATCGAGATGCCGCCGACGGGTTCTCGGGTCGAGGTTCTCGTGGCCGTCGATGGATCCAGCCAGTGGCAGTCGGTCAAGTCATGGATCGAGTCCGACTCGGGACGATCGCTTGATGGGGAGTGGATATTCGGTGGCTCGTTCCTGCGTGAGGCGGACGAGGTGCCGGCAGGGTATTCACGCTACGAGGCCGATCTGTCGGGATCGATCATCGGACTGGTCACCTTCGGTGACGAGACCATCGGTCTGAGCCGGATCATCCCGGATCAGGTGGCGTTCGAACCGGCTCAGTGGAGAGTGGCAGAGCGTCGGGTTCCGGCAATCGGAACAAGCGTTCGAGTACTTGTGAGATCAGCTGATCGTTGAGAGCGAGTCGGGGGCTTCATGCGCTCGCCGACGAGCTCCGCAAAGGGCCAATGCGATCGCATCGGCCACGTCGGGCGGATCGGGTACGTGGCTGAGGCCCATCTGGGCCGCCACACTGGCCTGCACCTGGGATTTGCGGGCGTGTCCACGTCCCGTGATGGCTTTCTTGACTTCCGTTGCCGTGTATTCCTGAATCGGCAGCCCACGTCTGCCGCCGCAAAGCAGGATCACACCGCGGGCATGCCCCATCAGAATGGCTGTTCTGGCTCGATGCACATGTGAGAAGATCTGTTCGACGATCATCAGATCGGGGTTGAGTTCCTTGATGACCGCCTCGAGATCATGTTCCAGGGCCGCCAGTCGACTCGCCAGGGATTCCTTGCGATTGAGTCGAAGGACGCCTCCTTCGACAAGTGCCGGTTCATCCATGCCAGGCAGCCATTCGATGCAGCCATAGCCTGTCAGATGAAGTCCGGGATCGATGCCGAGGTAACGCATGTGTATCTGCTATCGGCTCCCGGGCTTGGTTGTCTGGACTTGTCGCATCAGTTCGTCGGAGGCGACGTTGCCATCATGCAGGCGAAGTACCCGATCGCATCGGTCGGCGACCCCTTCATCATGGGTGACCATGATGATCGTGAGTCCCTCTGCATGGAGTTCATCGAGCAGATTGAGGATCGACTGACCTGTGGCGGAATCGAGATTGCCGGTTGGTTCATCCGCCAGGAGAATCGATGGTTCGCCGACGAGGGCCCGGGCGACGGCCACTCTCTGCTGCTGACCTCCGGAAAGCTGGCTTGGTCGATGTCCCAATCGGTCGCCAAGACCGACACGGTCAAGCATCTTGATCGATCGTTCATGCCGTTCGATTCGCGGCGTCCCTCTGTAGAAGAGAGGTACTTCGACGTTTTCGCCAATCGTCAATTCGGGAATCAGATTGAAGGACTGGAATACGAATCCGATCTTTCTTCCTCTGGCCTGACTCAGTTCCTCGTCGTTCAGTGAGGCCACATCGTCGCCGTCGAGGAAATACTGACCTTCGGTTGGTCGGTCCAGCGCTCCGAGAAGATTCATCAAGGTGCTCTTGCCAGAACCCGAGGCACCCATGATGCCCAGATACTGCCCATGTGGAATGGCGAGTTGGATCGGTCTCAGGGCATTGACCAGTACGGAGCCGTCCGGCCTGAAGTAGGTCTTGGACAGGCCCTTGAGCTCGATGACATTCTGTGTGGGGTCGATTCCGTTGGTCATGTTCCCATGATACGACCATGAGCCCGGGAGCCTACACTGGGATCCATGATTCGACCGTCTCGTGAACTCTTTCTTGAGCTGGCCCGCGACCATGATGTGGTTCCAATCGCTCGTCGCCTGATGACTGATCAGCTGACGCCGGTTCTGGCCTATCGAAGACTGGTCTCCGATGATCGGAGACTGGATTCGAGTTTTCTGCTGGAATCGGTAGAGGTCGGGGGGCAGGTCGGTCGTTTTTCATTGATGGGTACCAAGCCGGCGATCGAGGTGACCGTTCATGGCAATGAGGTGAAGACCTTTGTCGGGCCCGATCGAAGCATGACGGTCGAGACGGTGGCCAATCCGCTCGGTGTTCCTCGTCGCCTGGTCGAGGATTGGCGAGTGGCCAGTCTTGAGTCCGAACCGGGCGAAGCCATGCCTCGTTTTCTCGGAGGCTGGTGCGGTCATATCGGCTACGACGCGGCACGCTGGTTGGAGCCCGATTCATTGCCTCTGGCGGAGGCACCGGCCGATGATCGAGATCTCCCCGACATGCATCTTGGTCTCTATCGGGAGATCGTCGTCATCGATCACGTCTCGAAGCTCCTGCATGTGATCGTCCATGTCGATGTTCGCGAGCATGAATCGGCCGAGCAGGCCTGGTCCCATGGTGATCGCGTCATGGATGATCTGGTCGATCGTCTGCAGTCAACGCGAGTCAATCTGCCTGCGGGATCAGTCGATCTCGATACGGCGGCCGCTCCCGGGATTCCATCCAGCTCGACCATGGATCGGGACATGTTCAAGTCGATCGTGGAGAAATGCCAGGCGTACATCCGAGCGGGCGACGTCTTCCAGGTGGTGCCCTCCCAGCGGATGGAGCGGCACACGCAGGTCGATCCATTTGCGATCTATCGCGCACTGAGGATCGTGAATCCCAGTCCGTACATGATCTACATGCAGAGTCCGGAACTGGTGCTGGTGGCCTCATCGCCCGAAATCCTCTGTCGTGTCGAGGGTGATCGAGTGACCAGCAGACCACTGGCGGGTACTCGAAGACGTTCGTCCGACGCCGATGATGATCTGCGTCTGGAGCAGGAGCTTCTGGCGGATGAGAAGGAACGGGCCGAGCATGCCATGCTCGTCGATCTGGCGAGGAACGATCTGGGTACCGTGTGCGAAGTCGGATCGGTCCAGGTCACTCGATTGATGGAAGTCGAGCGGTACAGTCATGTGATGCATCTGAGTTCGACGGTCGAGGGTGTTCTCAGATCCGACTGCGATGCCTGGGACGCCCTTCATCACGTCATGCCAGTGGGGACCGTCAGCGGAGCCCCCAAGATTCGCGCCATGCAGATCATCGACGAGGTCGAGCCGGTTCGACGCGGCCCCTATGCGGGGGGGATGGGGTTCATCGATCTCCATGGCGATCTGGACATCGCGATCTCACTTCGGACAATGGTCATCCCCAGTCCGGATCAGGTCGGCGATGGTTGGGACGTCCACCTGCAGGCAGGCGCCGGAGTCGTCCTGGATTCGGATCCCGACCGGGAGTACGAGGAGACTCTGGGCAAGGCCGCGGCATTGGCCAGGGCCATTGATCTGGCCGAGTCGGCCTTTGGTGATCCGGACTGTCCCGGTGAAGGCCGTGTTGTTCAGTCCTGACCGGGGTTCAGAAGATCCTGATCCCGCATGGCCTTCAGCAGACTGTCCAGATGTTCTCGAATGCCTTCATGGCCTCGATCGATTTTCACGCCCAGTTCATCACCGAGCGTGTCCTTCGTGAAGCTGTTCTTCGAGCTGGTGGGGCTGTCCAGATCGACCGTCGCCTCGACACCAAGCAGGTCGGCCGACATGAGTCCCCAATCGGCCCATCTCGCGTAGCAGTCGGCCAGGTGATAGATGCCCGCGGAGGCCTTGGGTCGTTCCAGTCCTGCCGCCACGCAGGCGGCCACATCGTCGACATGGATGAACTTGCCGCCACCGGAGCGTTCGTATGAATGCTTGTTCGCGATGTCCCTGAGGACCGGGAAACCGATCGATCGCTTGATCCTAGGATCGAGCCCGTAGACCGCAGCGGGCCGCAGCGACGTGAACGTCAGATCCTTGGTGGTGTGAAGTGCCCAGAGGTGTGCCTCGAGACTGGCCTTCAAGGCACCGTAGTAGTTGCCTGGTCGGGTGGGGTGGAGATCGTCCACCTTGCCATTCCATCGATCGCTCATGTGATGGTGCACGGCGACCGAGCTGATGTACACGATTGGAATGCCCTGGTTGGCGGCCTTCTCGAAGAGTTGCAGCGAGGCCACCAGATTGCTCTGGAGATGCTTGTCGAATGATTCGTTCTTGAGGATCTTCCAATCGACGCTGTTGTGCACGAGTGCATCCGCGCCGTCGAGGAGAGTCGTCAGATCGTCCGTCGAATCGTGCGAGCCGACGACGGCGCGATCCATGAACGGGTCGACGTGGTCCCGGAGGCTGGTGGCTCTCACGAGTCCCTGGACCTGGTGGCCGTCCTGATGAAGCCGCCGGCAGATGGCGGCACCGATGAAGCCTGAAGCGCCTGTTAGTGCAATTCTCATGCTCCTACTGTAGCGTGGACCGGCCTTCTTCGACCGAGGCGGGAACCATCTACAATGTCAGCCGCTCATGATCCGAGGTCTCGCATATGGAGTCTTCGACTGTCCAAGGTCCGCCAATCATCCCGTCTGCGTCTGATCATTCTCGTGTCGATCGCCTGCATTCTCCTTGTGGGTGCGGTGGTGACATGGGTCCTGCTGCGCCCCAACGTCATGGCCTCCTTCGCCGCCGATGCGATCGAGGAGCTCCTTGGCGGCGAGGTGACCTTCGAGGAGGCCCAGTGGATCGGATCCGATCTTCTGGAGATCCAGGGATTCGAATTGAGGGCACCAGGGCTTCCGGGACCGGAAGGTCTGATCGCGAGCATCGGCTCGCTGGTTCTCAAACTGGATCCATCCGGCCTGTGGAGCGGCGACGTCCTTCGTGACGTGACCATCGACAGTGCTCTTCTGAGAATTGCCGAGGATCGAACCAACCAATGGTCGTACAACCTGGACAGGCTGGACTCGACGGCCGAGGGGGGTGGCGATGCCAGTCTGCCTGACGTGGCCATCACCGGTATCCGACTCGAGATGGGGACCTTCGATCCATCGACCCCCGACAGTTGGGAGATCGTCGGATCGGCCGGCTTCATCGGCATGGCTGGAAACGATCCGTCGACGGATGAATTCAGATTCGAACTGACGAAGCTCAACAGCGATGAGGATGATGAGTTCGTCACCGTGATAGGCGGCATCGACAGTTCCCGTGATCGTCTCTCGCTTCAGGTCGATGGTGTGTCCCTGACGGAGCAGCTCCGGAGCCTGATGCCTGCGATGAAGGTCCAGGAGATCTGGGATGCGTTCGATCTCCAGGGTTCTCTTGGACTCATCGATGCCGTCTTCGAACGCGGGAGTTCTCCCCAGATGTCCCTGGCGCTCGAGGACGTGAACCTCATCCTGCCTCCCGATCTCTTTGATGAGGATCCATGGTCGCACTACCGCGCCGGCGAGATCACCGAGGTCGCCGCTTCACCGAGGTTGCATGTCAACAAGGGGGCTATTCGTTTCACGGGCGATTCTTTTCATCTCGAGGATCTGGACGGCTATCTCCTCGGTCAGGAGGGCGTTCACGATGTCACCTCGGTTCCCTATGTGATCAATCTGGATGTTGAATCGCTTCCGCAGATGGATGCGATCGGCAAGGTCGATGATCTGCAGTCCATTCTCGAACGAACGCCCTTCAGTCTGGAGATCTCGACCGAGGGATTCCATTTCGAGGAGGGTGGAGGTGCGGATCTTCCGGGCGAAGTGGCCGAGATATTCGACCTCTTCGGAGTCGAGGTCTGCACGGTCGATATCACGCTTCGATTCTCGCGAGCAGAGTCCGAGTCCGCTTCTGCTCCGGCCCGGCCGGTCACGTTCACAGGCGAGATGACCATCGACAAGGCCGCCGGGGCTTTCAGGCGATTCGCGTATCCGCTTCACAATCTCAGGGCCGAGATCGAATTCGACGACGCGACGATCTATCTCAACAGCCTTGTGGCCAACGGCTCGGGAGAGAGCGTCGTGATGATGCGCGGAGAGGTGTCCTCCGTCGCGCAGCCGAGCGTGGACATGCATCTGGAATCAATCAATCTGCCGCTCGATGCGGCCTTGATCGATGCCATGCCACGCGGTGCCAAGAAGATGATGCGGTCGCTCTTCGGCAAGCATGGTGGTACGACGACCGTGCCACCCAATGGATACGTCGGAGATCATGAGCTGGTGGAGCTCGACCTCGACCTCCATCGCGAAGAGGGCGATGGCAAGGAGACGTTCCTGTCGGGCTACATCAACTTCGAAGAACTGAAGATCACGGCAGACGATTTTCCGTATCCAATCGATCTCGCGGCAGGTCGGATTCACTGGCATGACAGTCGGCTCGATCTTGAGAACACGACTGGTGACGGGCCTGTGGAGATGCTGACCCACGGAGGTGGAGTCGGGACGATTCAAGGCAACATACGTCTGCCTGAGATCGATCGGAAGGCGACTGGTGAGCTGGATCTCGTCGTTCGTGGGGACACGATCAACGAGGAACTGCTCGAGGCGCTCGACGAGCTGGCTCCCGAGGAAGTGGAGATCCTGAGGAATCTCGGCCTCGAGGGCACGCTCGACTACGCCGGCAAGGTGTCGATCGTCACGGGTGGCGGCACGGGCTACGACCTCGTGATGATGCTCGAGGATGGAAGTGTCGAGCCCCTCGACGCGTTGGCCTCCAACTTCGGCCTGTCGGGGCCGGTGTGGCCCGAGGATTTCAGGCTTGAGAACATGGACGCCTCGATGATCGTCAGGCGTGGCCAGGTGCTCATCGAGTCGATGAGCGGTCGTAACGAGCTGACTTCCATGGAACTCGAGGGGCACATCAAGTCGCGTCCGGTTCCGGATCTGGATCTGTCGCTTGTGATCGATCGCCTTCCCCTGAGTGAGCGAGCGATCGAATCAGGTGTCCTGTTCGCGTCCAGCGAACAGGAGACCGTTCGCGAGATCTGGAACAAGTGGAACGGTCGGGGGACGATTTCAATCGAGATGGGCATCACTGGATCCAAAGGCGAGTCCATCGATGGTTCGATCAATCAATTCTGGGTTGAATCCGAGGATGGTCATACCGCCCGGATGACTTCGGGTCATGTCCTCTTCGATGAGGATCACGCATCGCTTGAGGATCTCGTTCTCGAGTTCAGGCCTCCGGAT
>CESO01056120.1_pt1 | contig 13372 bp, 10 predicted proteins | sample 356341 | NCBI WGS metagenome assembly CESO01 (sample SAMEA2621812, study PRJEB7988) | marine metagenome | biome: marine biome (ENVO:00000447); feature: deep chlorophyll maximum layer (ENVO:xxxxxxxx); material: "saline water (ENVO:00002010), including plankton (ENVO:xxxxxxxx)" | depth 35 m
CTTCCCAGTTAAGTGGGGTCCAATTAGTTTTGACCGCCATAGTGAACTCCAAAGTTTTCATCAATATGTTTTAAGTTTAAAGTATTGAGGCGAGCTTACCAAGCGCTCCCCATTCAGGTTGGGCTTTTTTACCAATAAGTATCGGCGGTTTGGGGTGACCACTAGTCAAGAACACAGCGCATTAATTGGTACTTGGGTAATAGCAGGGATGACGGCTGACAGCGAGTTGATGAGGCTTTACGCACTCTGGTGGTCAGCAAGCTGCCCTCCATTTGCCGCGAGCTTCGTTAGCAGTGGAGCGACCTGCCAATGCTCAGGGTTGAGTTGATTTTGGAATTCGTTGAGCAGCGTGACAGCGTTGTCGAGGCCCATTGATTCAATAGTGTGCATGGGGCCTCCCTTAAATCGGGGGAAGCCATAGCCGTAGCAGTACACTACATCAATATCACTAGCGCGTTGTGCAATGCCTTCTTGCAAAAGCTTGGCGCCTTCATTGGCCAAGGCAAGGGTTAAGCGGTTGACAATCTCGTCATCTTCAAAATGGCGGGGTGTGATTCCTAGCTCTCGACGCACCTCCGCGACTATTGCCATAACGGCAGAGTCCTCATGCCGCTGACGGGTTTCGGGATCATATTGGTAATAGCCTGCACCAGATTTTTGTCCAAGCCGGCCAGCCTCTGCTAGCCGATCTGCCACCATGTAGCTGGCGGGATCACCCTTCTGCTCAGCAGTGAGTTGCTCTCTAGCCCTATAGCCGATATCCAGCCCAGCGAGATCGCTTACAGCGAGAGGACCCATGGCCATTCCCCAAGACTCCATGGCGCTGTCTATCTGGGTGGGGGTGCTGCCCTCTACAAGGCAGAGCGAAGCCTCTCTACCGTAGTGACGCAGCATACGATTGCCGATAAATCCGTAGCACATGCCCGATAACACCGACACTTTGCCAATTTTTTTGCCAACGGCCATCGCGGTTGCAATCACAGTATCGCTGCTCTTAGCGCCTCGAACGACCTCGAGCAACTTCATGACATTAGCGGGGCTGAAAAAATGCATGCCTAAAACTGATTCGGGGCGAGTTGTAGCGGCTGCTATGGCATCGATACTTTGGTACGAGGTGTTGCTGGCGAGAACAGCGCCGAGTTTGCAAATGCCATCCAGTTTCGCGAACACCTCTTTTTTGACGTCAAGGTTCTCAAAGACCGCTTCGATGACCATGTCGACATCAGCGAGGTCGTTGAGGTCAGATGAGGGGGTAATGTTTGCCATCATTACGTCTGTTTGGGCCGCTGTCAGTCGTCCTCTCTTGACGCTAATGGCCCAGTTCTTAGCAATTTTTTCCAAGCCCTGACTAACGGCCTCGTCTGTCATATCGACGAGCGTGACGTTGATGCCAGCCTGGGCAAAGCACATTGCAATGCCGCCTCCCATGGTGCCAGCGCCGATGATGCCTACTGTGGCAATGCTGATAGCTTGGCTGTCTTGTGACAGGTTGTCGATCTTTCCAGCAGCGCGCTCTGCGAAGAACATATGTCTTAGGGCGGCAGACTGTGGGTCTGCAAGGCATGCCAGAAATTCTTCACGTTCGCGCTTTAAACCCTCCTCAAATGGCTGGGTAGCGGCGGTCAGCAAGCAATCGAGAATGCGTTGCGGCGCGCGTTCGCCACGAGTTTTTTTCAGCAGCTTGGCGCCCGCAACCTCGATAAGCTGTTGATCTTCTCTCGTCAGGGATAAGGGCAGGGCGCTTGCCTGCCTTTGGGGGGCGTTCTGCTCAACCAGCTCACCAGCATAAGCGACGGCAGCGTCGATAAGATTTTCGTCAACTACTTTATCGACTAAGTGAAGCGTCAAGGCGGCCTTAGCGTTTACAGGGTTGCCCGAAGTGATGAGATCAACAGCGGCAGGTATGCCGGCGAGACGCGGAGTCCGTTGGGTGCCCCCAGCGCCGGGTAGCAGGCCCAATTTGACCTCAGGTAATCCCACTTTGGCCGTGGTTAATGCTATACGGTAGTTGCAGGTAAGCGCGACTTCAAAGCCGCCGCCCAGGGCAGTTCCGTGAATAGCGGCGATGGTTAGCTTCGGGTGTTTGTCTAGCGTCAACAAGAGGTCTGGTAAGGATGGGGCCTGAGGCGGTTTACCGAATTCGGTGATATCGGCTCCGGCAATGAAAGTGCGGCCATCACAAAACAGCACCACGGCTGACGAGTCGTCTGTAGCGGCTGTTGCGAGCGCCTCCATGATCCCAGATCTGACCGCGTGGGACAGTGCGTTGACAGGGGGGTTGTCAATTCTAATAACACCAATTGGACCCTGTCGCTCGTACTTTACTGTTGCGCCCATTTTCGAGCCCCTTTCTAGTCTTTAAGTTTGCGAATGTGCCCTGCTACCGAGCCTGCAGGTAGGAAGGGGCGAGGGCGCACTTCTTTACCGTGGGAGACGGTAAGTGTCTTAGGCGTAACATCCCGGGCTACGGCTGCCTGGGATACTGGGTGTAGGATGCTGCGCAAACATGGCGCCTCCCAACAAGGAGCAAGCCGAGGGCGGCAGCGCCCCCGGCAATCACATCACGCCGGTGGTGAATGGCAGTTATTAAAACTCCTTGCGAAGACTGAGCGCGTAATAACGGGGTGCCTTGTAGGCGACCTCGTTACAACCACAGAGCGTTGCCAAATCGAAACCTTGAATCCCCGGGCGTTCGTCTGTCAAGTTTCTGGCAGCCAGCGTGGCCAACCAGCCGTTGTTCGCATAACTGATCTGCGCATTCAAGACCGTGTAGCTATCGAAAACATCAGCATCGAAATTGCGGAGATTGTAGTAGTACTCATCGGAGTAACTGATATCCCCCTGAATGGCCACCTGACCGCCCATGGCGTCGAAGCTGTAACGGGCTAAACCGGTTACCTGGAACTCAGGAGCATAGGTTGGATCGACGTCACTGGCTGGCAGAGGTGAACCGTTCCGCAGTGAGACGTCTTTGACCGTGGCGTCGAAGTAAGAGCCACTGAGTATCAGGTCTAGGCCTTCCACGGGGTTGGTTTGAATCTCAAGTTCGACGCCGTAATTATCAGCATCCTTGTTGATAACCACACCACCAACGCCAACGAAAAGGAAGGCTTGGTAGTCGGCATAATCATAGTAGAACGCCGTACCGTTGATGCGAGTCTTACCCCCACCTAAGGTCGCTTTGAACCCACCTTCATAAGATGTGAGCTCCTCGGAGTCGTAAGGAAGGCCGGCATCGCCACCAGAACCGAAGTAGGCACCCAGTAGAGGCGCATTGTAACTGCCTGCTTTCACGCCGCGATTGACGCCGCCGTAAAGCATGAGGTCGTCGTTGACCTGATAGGTCAACTGCAATTTTCCGGCCCAGAGGCTTTCAGACCGGTCGTCGGTATAGCTCACCCCGGTGCCGGGAAAGCATTGATCCAATTGCCCAGAAAAGCACGGTGAGGTGTTGACCACAAAGGAAGATTCTGAGGGTGCCACACCAAGGACCAGCCCAAAGTCTTTCTCTTCGCGCATGGCCCGCAGACCGGCAATCACCGTGAGCCGATCAGAAACATCGTACTCATACTGACCAAAAATACTGTAAGAATCTGTTTCCAGTTGGGCAGTGGTGCCGACATCAATGGGAACCCCGCCAAATACGTCAGCGAAGGAGGCTTGTGGTCCCTTGAGACCGTTTTCAGACTGAGAATCAATATTTAAGTAGTAAAAACCAGCCACCCATCGGCTTCGATCATTTTCTCCATTGAGGCGCAGCTCTTGTGTGAAGCTGTCGGCATCGACTGCAGCGTAGTTGGCTAGTTGGTTAACAGGTGCTGAATCGACGTCGATGAACAATAACTTTTCATAGTTTTTGTAATCGGTAATTGATGTCAGCGTGATGCTGTCTGAAAGGTCCCACGCGAGCTTGAAATTGACGCCCGAGTTCTCAGTGCTGCCTTGGTCTGCAAACGCAAAATCTCCAGAGAACGTGAAGTCATCGCCATCTGGGTCAAGGTAGCCAAAAAAATCTGCGCCCGGAGCAAGACGGCCCGGCAAACCACCACCGCCACCGGGTAAAAATGAGTCGCCATCTTCGATGTCCGCACCCGCATCTAACCCCGTATCGTTGCCGTTGGCGTCGAGCAGCGCAGTGAGGCGACCTTCGTTACTGGGAGTGTTGATGACGTTGATGAGTTCAGGTGGTGTGTCTGGATTGTTGTCGTGGTCTTGGGCGATGCCGAGAGTCGATTTACTCTGGTAAGGGCCTGTGGCGACCTCGCTGTCCGAATAATTAAAGCTGAGATCCATTCGAAGATTGTCTGTGGGTTGGAACGCAAATCGTACCCGCGCCGCCATAGTGTCATCATCACCAAGATCGGCACCGGAACCGGCCCCTGGATCCCCGAGAAACGGCAGTTGATCGGCATTGCTATAGAGGTTCTTCAAATAAGGATCTTGCTTGCTATACCGAAAAGCGACGCGAGCTGCGACGGTATCACTCAGGGGTCCACCGACCGCACCTTCGACAACGTATCGATTAGCGTTATTCGCGGTATCGAACTGACCCATTTCGACGTCGAGGTAGCCTGAGGTTTCCTCGAAGCTGGGCGAATTGGAAATAAAGTGAACCAAACCGCCGGTGGCGTTACGTCCAAACAGTGTGCCTTGCGGCCCCTTCAAAATTTCAACGCGGTCAACATCAAAAACGGCAAAGGTTTGTGCCTGGGCCACGGCGATATAGCCGTCGTCGAGGTACACCGCGTTGGGCGCTTCGATAATATCGTTGAAATCGTTTTGAGTAACCCCGCGGATTGAAAACTGAGTGTTTTGGCCGGCAAGATTGCCCGAAATGTGGACGCCAGGCGCGAAGGTAGCAATGTCGAAACTTTCAGAAACCCCCAGTGCATCCATTTGCTTGCCCGTAAAGGCTGAGATGGCAATTGGGACATCCTGCAGGTTTTGCTCGCGCTTTTGCGCGACCACTACGATCTCTTCTAAAACACTCTGGCTGAGGGCGGGTGCTGCGACTGCAATCGAACCGATGGCAAGGGCTAATTTTGACAGTGTTAAGAGTGGCTGTTTCATCATGCGCTCCTAATAGTAAAACGCTAAGTGTTGATTCAAGACGGATTCTGTATAGATAACAATGGTCCGGTTTATTTTTTTAAGCTGCTCTGCGAGCAACCTCTTTCCTGCATCAGCTTTCGCAGGTTGTTTTAGGCTTAGACTTTTAAGCGTTAGTGCCAGCCTATAGTTTTAAGCTTAAAATGTACACATTAGATCTTCTGCTTTTTAAAAACCCACTTTTTGCAGTTGCTGGGAGCATCCGATTACGGGTGCCTACCGCAGGGCGGTCACTTCAACTTCTACGAGAGCTTGGTCCTCGATTAATGCAGTCACCTCCACCACACTCATCGCAGGATAGTTTTTCCCCATCACTTCCCGATAAATAGAGCCCACCTCTCTTAGGTTGAGAAGATAAGCTTGTTTGTCGGTGACATACCACGTCATGCGGGTCATATGCTCAGGACCTGCTTGTGCCGCTTTTAATACGGCCAAGACGTTTTGCAGCGCCTGACGCAGCTGCCCGGCGAACTCTTGGCTTTCAAAAACCTCTTCTGAGTTCCAACCAATTTGGCCGCCGCAAAAAATGTGGTGATTGCCCTGGGCCATTACGCCATTGGCATAGCCTTTGGGCCTGGGCCATCCATCGGGGAGTAGAGTGGTATGCATGTGCTATTCCATTTGCAATGAGTTGCGAGAAGGGTATATTTTATACCTAAAGTATCATTGGGGGTGGCAAAAAAACTACCCCAACTTTGCATCACTATCGGAATTAGATTCAGTATGTGCTCAACGGCGCGAGAGGGAGCGAAATGAATAATGCTGTGAGGGACGTCTCAGTAGGCCTGTCTCGAGTGCAGTCACGGTTGATGATCTTAGCGTGACACTCAAGTCTGAAACACCCATATCGCAGTTACCTGAAGCGGTTGGATGGAAAAATACCTGGCCTTTTAGTGAGGAAGAAGTATCGCGTTACGAAGACCGTGGACCGTCTTGGTACTGCAACGACACTAAATGTGCAGAGCATCCCGGTACCGATTTTGATGCGCCTATGTATTGCGTTGCCGAGCAGCATCATGAAAATCATGCGGTGGATACCCCTCCGCCCAGCCCTTTGTTGGATCCTGCTGAGCTTGTTCAAGCGACCGCTGAGAATGATATCGATGACGGCTTGCTCTTGAGCGAAGACTTTTTTAGAAATTGGGAACCAGAGCAGGAGCAGATCCTTAAACGGGCGTGGGATCTTCGCAGCACTGAGTGGTGTGAGCGCGCAACGCCTGAGGAATTCCTCAACAAGTGTGCGGCTGGAAATCATAGTCCAAGGTGGGATCCTGCTACCATTACGATTCCCGTCGAGGAGCGGAATTTTTTAGGCGTAGGCATAAAAACAGTAGGAACCGAAGCGGGACAGGCCGCTGCGCAAGACCCCATATTGCCTTGTCACAATCTGATGGACGGAGCCAATCAATTTGTCCAGGCCAGTTTGTGCAGCCTCAATGAGTTGTTTGCTACGGGCGCGTTTTTAGTCACGGCGCCGTTTAAAATAGAAAATGGCCCTGGTAGCCCCTGCGGCGTCATTGCGCTAGTGCCTGCCTAGGCGCGAGCATTGTACTAACCCCTAGATCAGTAGGAATTGAAGGTATGGCTGAACGCTCATTCTTGGAAGAGGTAAAAAAGTTGCGAGCCGGTGCAGGCGATATCTTCGAAGGTGAAGGTATTTTGGCTATTACCAAGGCGTTGCTGCAGTCTGGGGTGTCCTATGTTGGTGGGTACCAGGGGTCTCCTATCTCGCACCTTATGGATGTTCTCAATGACGCTCAGGAAATTTTGAGCGAATTGGGAGTGCATTTTGAGGCAAATGGTTCCGAGGCAACAGCCGCAGCGATGCTGTCGGCATCGATTAATTACCCATTGAGGGGAGCGGTCACTTGGAAGTCTACTGTTGGGACTAACGTGGCCTCAGATGCGCTGTCTAATCTCGCATCCGCTGGGGTAACGGGTGGTGCGTTGGTTATTGTCGGCGAGGACTACGGCGAGGGCTCTAGCATCATGCAAGAGCGCAGCTATGCCTTCGCGATGAAGGCCCAAATGTGGTTGATGGACCCTAGGCCGAATCTCACTAGCATTACTGACATGGTGGAGAGGGGCTTTGAGCTGTCAGAGGCTTCCAATACGCCGGTGTTTTATATGATGCGTATCCGTGGGTGTCATGTGACGGGTGAATTCGTTGCCAAAGATAATGTAGCACCAGCTTTCAATAATCAGGTTCCCGTGACACCTCAGCGCGAACCCGAAAAAATAATTTTACCGCCCTATGTGTACGAGCAAGAGCGGGAAAAAATTGCTCAACGCTTACCAGCCGCGATTAAATTTATTCGCGAGCAAAAGCTTAACGAGCACTTCCCTGGCCGGTATGGGTCTCTTGGAATCATTACATGCGGTGGCTCATACAACACGGTGATTCGAGCGTTACAGCGGCAAGGATTGGCTGATGTATATGGCAACGCCGAGGTCCCTATTTACTGTATGAACGTGGCGTACCCCTTGGTACCTGACGAACTGGTTGAATTTTGTGTTGGCAAAGAGCAAGTGCTGGTGCTTGAAGAGGGACAGCCCGAGTATATCGAGCAGGGAATACAAACCATTTTGCGGCGCCGGGACATTCAGACCCGAGTGTATGGAAAAGATATAATGCCGATGGCCGGCGAGTATACGGGTCAAGTCATGTTGGAGGGCGTCACTCGATTCCTATTGGCAGCTCCGGGTGCGACTATCCCTTTGAAATTGGATATGGCGTCGGTGCTGGCCCTGCAAACTCCTGTGAGCGATGAGGATATTGCGGCACTCATGGAGAATTTACCCCCCAGACCTGCGGGACTGTGTACGGGGTGTCCAGAACGGCCCCTGTTTTCTGCGATCAAGCAGCTACAGGAAGAGATCGGGCCGTTTCATATCTCATCGGACATTGGCTGCCACTCATTTGCGACGGCAGCCCCTTTTAACCTAGGCAATACCATCATGGGCTATGGCTTGTCCCTGGCAAGTTCCTCTGGCATGCGTCATGCGCTACCCCATAAAGCCATCAGTATCATGGGGGACGGCGGGTTTTGGCACAACGGATTGACCAGCGGTGTAACCAGCGCGGTATTTAATGGTCATGACGGTCTGCTCATCATTATTGACAATGGCTATTCCGCCGCCACCGGTGGGCAAGATATTCCCTCTCTGGTCGAGCCGAATTTAATTGCTTCGACAATCGATGCGCCGCGCCCCCAACGTGAGCAGTGGCAGAGCATTGAGGGTGCATGTCGAGGCGCGGGGGTTGACTGGTTGCAGACGGTCAGCACCTACAATATCGAGGCGATGAAGGGTGCGTTGCGTGAAGCATTAACGACAGATGCGGCCGGCCTGAAAGTGGTGATTGCTGAGGGCGAATGTATGCTCAATCGTCAGCGACGGATCAAGCCGCTGCTGAAGAAAGCGATCGATACGGGGCAACGCATAGATCGAGCCCGCTTTTATATTGATGCAGAGACTTGCACGGGCGATCACGGATGCATTCGTCTATCGGGGTGCCCTTCGTTAACGATTAAGGACAACCCAGACCCGTTACGTATCGATCCGGTCTCTTATGTCGATAACAGTTGTGTGGGCTGCGGGGTTTGCGGCACTAATGCACACAGCGCAGTACTGTGTCCGTCATTCTCCCAAATTGACCTTGTTTACAACCCCACACGCATTGAGCGCCTTAGTCATGGTTTTCGAGCGCGTATCCGCAAGCGGTGGCGAGACCGTGATCTTCGTAAAAGGGCGTTGGTACGGCTGTGACTTCGTCTTTGAAAACGATCAATATGATCGTCGCTGCGCTCGGTGGGGAGGGTGGTGGCGTGCTCACTACGTGGCTGATTGAGGTCGCCAAACGCTCAGGCTGGTACTGTCAAAGTACGTCTTTAGCCGGTGTTGCTCAGCGTACCGGGGCTACGATCTATTATCTCGAGTTTATACCGAGATCATCAAATCAACCCGAGCCCGTAATGAGCTTGTTCCCGGCTCAGGGAGATATTGATATCGCAGTGACTTCAGAGATTGCTGAGGCGGGTCGAATGATCAGTCGTGGCTTTATATCACCCGAGCGAACAACCCTTATTTCTTCAGATCACAGGGTTTACGGCATTACCGAAAAAAGCGATACCACAGACGGCACGGCCGATACCGCGTTTATTCTTAATTTATCGACGCGCTACGCAAATCGCTTTGTACATTTTGATTTGTTGGAGTTAGTGCAGCGTCATGGAACGGTCATTTCTGCTGGTTTATTCGGCGCGATCGCCGGCGCAGGAGTACTGCCCTTTCAGCGCGAGATATTTACTCAGGTCCTAGCGGCAGGAAAAGGCGCAGTCGCAAATCGGGCGGCTTTCGATGAGAGTTTTGATCGAGCGCAATCGGGTGCTGTTGCGCTGTATGACCCCGATCCCCCGGTTATGTTTACTTTACCGGAGGCCACAACGGCTCTTGGCTTAAGATTTTTACCACTGATCTCGGCATTGCCTGCTGAGGTCCATGAGATTGTGTATCACGCGGTATCGCGTTTGGTGGATTATCAGGATGAAGCTTACGCTGCAGATTTTATCGGGCGAGTCCGGCAGGTGGCTGCCGCGGATATCGGGCGTGGAGGATATGAGCTCACACAAGAGACAGCTCGCTGGTTAGCACTTTGGATGGCTTTTGAGGATATTCCGAGAGTTGCTCAGCTTAAGTGTCGACCTGCTCGAGAGGCAGAAATTCGGGAGGAGGTCCGTGCAGCGCCGGAGCAGTTTATTCAAGTTACCGAATTTTTCCATCCTCGAGTTGAGGAGGTCGCTTCGCTACTACCGAAAAAGTGGGGTGAGCGACTACTGAGTTCCGATCTGTTGTCAAAGCTACTGCAGTCAATGCTGGGCGCCAGAAAACTGCGGACAGACAAGGTGGTCACCCAATGGACAATGCGGCGACTGGCGGCTTTGAAAAAGCGCCGTCGTAATAGTCTGGGTTTTAGTCAGGAGTGGAGCATGATTGAGCGGTGGTTCTCCGCGGTGTTAGAGGCACGGTCATATGAGGTTGCAAAAGCTATCGCTGATTGCGGTGGAATGGTTAAGGGCTATGGTGCTACGCGACATCGCACTACCTCGAGGTTGCTGCTTATTTTAGACGCCGTCGAGATGACGGAGGTGGTGGAGGCAGATTTCATTCGACGAGCATTTAAGGCCGCCATGTCCGGAGAAGACGCTACTGAGTTTGATGATGTGATTCGCAATGCACTCGGCAGCACCGCCGAACCCGCTGTGCAATGATTGAGCAAAATTAGCAACCGCTTGGGCCCGATATTTTCCGGGCAGTGCCGTAGCGAGTGCCGCAGTAATTGCGGCGATCATTGGCGTTTTTCTAAATTGAGTGGGTAGCGAACGGCAGAAAACTTCGCAGGATTACAGATCTCGCTCTGCCAGAATGTCAATTTCAAAGCTCATGACCTTGTTGCCGTACTGATTAAAGGCTTCATTACGACTGCGGATAATGCCCCAGCGATCTCGAACAATCTTATCCGACTTACTGATTATTTCATAAGTGTAGGTCAGCGTATGCCCTGGGCGAACAGGCTCCAGCCAATCGAGGTTTAGGATGGCAACCCCGGCGCCGTTTCTACGACCATCGTTAACGCCCTGCGCGTAAACCTCCATGTAGTCGACCATTTTGCGCATCCACATCGCACAAAGGTGCCAGGGTGTAGCGACTAATCCCCCCCAGCGTAATTGGCGCGCAGCTTCCGGGTCTAAAAATTCTGGTGTGGGTGCATAGCGCTTTGCAAATTCGACCATCTCTAGTTCACTAAAGGTATGGCTACCGAATACATGAAACTCACCAATAGGAATATCTTCAAACCATCGATTGCGTAAGTAAAGCGCAGTCATGTACTGGCGTCCTTAGCGACAGCGACGCGACAGGTCATTTCAGCAACCGCTTGGCCGTTGCTGTCTTTTAGGATGACGGAAACATCAAGGGAGTCACAGTCTGGTACCGGGCTGCCGCGTCGTATATCACCGAATACAATGTGAGCGATTAGTTGATCATCAACGAAGGTGGGGCGCATCCAGCGAAGCTGGTTGACTTGCGTTGTCGTAACGTAGGCAATGCCTGCACTCACCAGTGCCTCACCGGTCAGGCGTGAAGCTAATGCCCCCACTTGCCAGCCACTGGCGCATAGTCCTTCAAAAATTGAGGCGTCTGCGGCGTCACGGTCAAGGTGATAAGGCTGAGGATCAAAGCTTTGCGCAAAATCAATAATGCTTTGCTCATCGAGCGTAATAGCGGGGCTGTGACCGGTTCGTGTTTCTGGCATGACTCAAGGGCTTCCCAATCTGAAAAATCGACAGGGCGCGGTTTTTTCAGCCGATGTCATCGGCGCTATTGTAACCTGAAGTTTCTGAGCTTGAGGCCTAAGTGAGGTCTCCGCAAGAAAACATTGTCACTCAGTGTTTTGGTGGCCTTGTGCCTGAATTGCTGATTGTGAAATGCATGCTTCGGGCATTCTGACTACAAAACCGCCACTGGCCGACTGTTTTATTAGAATATTTAAGTTTTACATCCGTCACAACTGAGAGGCTCAGTTGTCCCATTCCATAGGGATCGTCAGCCACTGAAGATCTGTGAAACAGCTTAGGGTTTCGCATGTTTTTGTTGTCAGGTTTGGTGATGTTTGTTGCGAATGTTTCTAGCCTAAAAATACTCCCCAAATTGACATGAGCCAATGCCTAACTCGGCTGGTTTAAAGACCGAGCCGAAGCTAAATGGTCAACGCATTTTTTGAGAGCGCCAACAGAGAGGCGACTTTTACCAACACCATGGCTCGACCGAAGTATCTAAGTCGACAGCGCCACGCGGTACATATGGAGCTAAATGTATGCCCCCGAGCGCCGCCCTATTGTTTCGGTCTGAGGTTCATGGTCGGTGGCGCCATCAGCTTAGTGAAAGATATAACCGAGTAAATGACGAGTCCCTTTTATACCGCGTCAGGAGTTTGGATCTACCGGCGCAAAAGTGGGTATGCCCACCCTGAATCTGCTGCCGCCACTTCCTGCCTAGTGTGGCTGTAGACATCCTCCAATAGCGCCGAGCGCCTAGCCACAACGGCGCAATCGGCATGTGGCAAAGCCACTATGCCGAGTTTGGCAGTAACTGCCGTGCGCGGTGCTTCGTCTAATCCGTCACTAGAGCAAGGACTCTTAGCGGGCTGCCCGAGCCTCCTTCGATTTTAAGAGGCGGACATAAAATGACAGCGCCTGTAGGAGGGAGCAGATCTAGATTAGTCATGCATTGCAGACCGTATTTACCGGCGCCATGCATGAAGTAATGGCAAGGTAAGGGTGGATCAAAACTCATGGCGATACCCGCGTCAGTCCCGACGCATTCTGTGCCAAAACCCAGTACATCGCGCTCTTCGATCATCCAATGCACGCATTCGTTGTCTGGCCCCGGATGGTGGGCGCCATCTTCTTTGATATTGGCGTAGTTATCAGGGCTAACGACCTTCCGCCAATCAGAGCGCATAAATACCCAGCTTTGAGCGGGTATCCTCCCGTGCTCTTTTTCCCACGAAATCAAATGCTCTTTTGTGAGCAGGAAATCCTGATCTTCCGCCACCTCTTTACTGCAGTCCACCACGCAAACGGGAGCAATAAAGTCTTTGGCTGGTATCGAGTCAACCGTATTGTTCGGCAAATCTTTACCTGATACCCAATGAATTGGTGCGTCAAAGTGGGTGCCCGTGTGCTCATTTAGGGAGATGTTATGCCAGAACCACATCGGGCCGTCCTCGTTATATTGAGAGACCACCTCTTTTTTAAAAGACCATGCTGGCTTAAAATCGGGGGGGAGAGAGATCACCGGGTAGTCTTCCCGCAGCGTTTCGGTCAGATCGACCACCTTGATCCCACCAGTCGCGAGATCCTGAACTAAATTTACTAACGTACTCATGCGCATCTCCTTACTTTGTTATTGCCGTGTTCGTAGCCATCGGACATTATTGTCCATGGTCACCGAAAGAATGACTCGCTCACCATAATTTAACCTATCACATCGCTGTCATCGGTAAGTTGGGTGCCCTGTATGGAGTCCAGCCCAAGTTCTATCCGTTAGCCACATTGAGCTAAGCGTGATTAGCAATGGTCTGCCTCGCGATGATAGTGGTCTGTACTTCACTGGCGCCCTCGTAAATTCGCAGGGCCCGAATGTCGCGATACAGTGATTCTACGATGTAACCCTTGGTGACACCTTTGCCGCCATGCAGTTG
>CESO01042797.1_pt1 | contig 13368 bp, 10 predicted proteins | sample 356341 | NCBI WGS metagenome assembly CESO01 (sample SAMEA2621812, study PRJEB7988) | marine metagenome | biome: marine biome (ENVO:00000447); feature: deep chlorophyll maximum layer (ENVO:xxxxxxxx); material: "saline water (ENVO:00002010), including plankton (ENVO:xxxxxxxx)" | depth 35 m
ACTTGAAAATAAAGATTATATATATTTAGTTCCTGCAGCTGATCGAAAATTAATGGAGTCTATTAAGAAATCTTTCGATGGTCTTAAGCTACCAGTAGTGATCAAAGAAAATGCTATACGGGAATTTCTGTCTATTTCAGAACTTTCTATTGTTACTTCTGGAACAGCTACACTAGAATCTGCCATCTTAGAATGCCCAACAATAATCTGCTACAAGACGAATTTTATAAATTATTCGATAATATCTCGTATGCTTAAAATTAATAATATTGGATTACCAAACTTACTTCTTGGTAAAAGTTACTTTGTTGAATTATTGCAAAATAATTTTACAAAAGAAAATATCAAACAAGCTATTAAAGATACTCTTCTATTGAAGGAGAGCCCTGTGGATATTGCGGAAACATTGAGAGAGATGTTAATTGGCGTCGGCTATTCAAAAGCTGCTCAAGAAATAACTTTAGCTTGAAAAATATCTTCACAGCGGGAACTGATGAAGTGGGAAGAGGCTGCTTGGCAGGACCGGTTGTTGCTGCTGCAGTCATTTTAAAAAAAGAAATAGTTGGCTTAAAAGATTCTAAGAAACTATCCCCTAATAAGAGAGTTTTTTTAGCTGAAGCAATATTGAAAAATTCTTACTTTGGATATGGTGTTGTTGATAATAAAGTAATAGATGAAATTAATATTCTTAAAGCTTCTTTATTGGCAATGAAAGAAGCTATACTAAACTTACCAATAAAACCTGCTTTGGTTTTAGTCGATGGTATGCATAAACCAGATCTAGAGATCCCAATGAGGGCTATTATTGGCGGTGATTCTTCGGAGAATGCTATTAGCGCGGCTTCAATAATCGCTAAAGTTTATAGAGATAATTTAATGAATAAATACAACACACAATTTCCAAATTATGATTTTATAAATAATAAAGGCTATGGAACAAAAAATCATTTAGAGTTGCTAAGAATTCATGGATATTGCGATATTCATAGGAAAACTTTTAAAGGTGTTTTAGAAAGATGAGTGGCGCTTTTTCACATTTAAGAATTTCTTCAGAATACAGCATTACACAAGGATTATTGACGATTGATCAAATAGTTGAGAGCGCTTCTAAAAACTCCATACCCTCTGTTGCTTTAACAGATAAATCAAACATGTTTGGTTTAGTAAAATTTTTTAATAAATGTGAGCAAGCTGGAATTAAACCCATATCAGGTGCTTCAATAAGATTAATTTTTGAAAATGATGAGAGTTCTCATGAGCTTTTATGTTTAGCAAAAACCAATGAAGGACATAAAAACCTTATGAAGGTAATATCTAATGCCCACAACAATAATAGTTTCAGTCTTCCAGTAATAAGTTTTAATGAATTAATTAAACTTAAAACTGACATACTAACCATTTCAGGCGGTAAAGATAGCCACATTTTTGAGTATCTAAAAAGAAACAATGTTTCTGAAGCAAATAAAGTTATAGATCAATTTACAAAGCATTTTAAAGATGATTTTATTTTGGAAGTTCAGCGAACAAACAGACCTGATGAGACAGAATATTTTAAGAACGTTCTCCCATTAGCTGTTAAAAAGGGTATCCCTCTGGTAGCTACAAATGATGTTTTGTTTGCAAATCAAGACGATTTTGAGGTTCATGAAACAAAGGTGTGTATAAATACCTCAAGAACCTTAAATGATCCAAATAGAGAAAAAATTTTTTCAGAACAACAATATTTCAAATCTTCTAATCAAATGGAAGATTTATTTAAAGACTGCGAATCATTAGTAAAAAATACAAATGAGGTTGCAAAAAAATGCAATGTTTCATTTGATACAAAAGAATATTTCTTACCTGAATATCCAGTACCAAAAAAACATAATTTTGATACATATCTTGAAGAGCTCTCTAATAAAAGACTTAATTCATATATCAATAAGTTTTCTAATGAAAAGCAAGATGAATATAAGTTAAGACTTAGCTATGAGCTAGATCAAATTAAAACTATGGGCTTTTCAAGTTATTTTTTAATTGTTTATGATTTTATTGAATGGTCAAAGAGCAATGATGTTCCAGTTGGTCCAGGAAGAGGATCAGGGGCCGGATCGCTGGTAGCCTATGCCTTGGGTATAACAACATTAGATCCAATTGATCATGGTCTTCTTTTCGAAAGATTTCTTAATCCCGAAAGACTGTCAATGCCTGATTTTGATATTGATTTTTGTATGGAAAAAAGAGACCTAGTTATTGACTATGTAAGCAAAAAGTATGGAGTAGCAGCTGTTTCGCAAATAGCAACATTTGGAACAATGGCTGCAAGAGCAGTTGTAAGAGACGTAGCAAGAGCATTAGGCAAACCTTATGCTCTTGGTGATAGAATTTCAAAAATGATCCCTTTTGCTCCTGGTATGACTTTAGATAGAGCAAAGGAAGAACAGCCACTATTTGCACAAAGTATTAAAAACGATGATGAGGTCAGAGAAATCGTGAATCTATCATATAAGCTTGAAGGCATTGCCAGAAATGTAGGAAAACATGCAGGAGGCGTTGTGATCGCCCCTGGTAGTATCTCGGATTTTTGTCCTGTTTATGTTGATCGATCATCAAGTTCAGTAATGACGCAATATGATAAAGATGATGTAGAAAAGATTGGATTGGTAAAGTTTGATTTTCTTGGACTTAGAACATTAACTGTAATTGATAGAGCTCTTAAATCTATAAATGAGAACAAAGAAGATTCTAATAAGCTGGATCTTGAAAATATCCCTTTGAATGATGAAAAAGTCTTTAAGTTTCTTTCATCTGGAAAAACCATGGCAGTTTTTCAGTTAGAGTCATCTGGTATGAGAGATCTCATTAAGAGACTCAAACCAACTAAATTTGAGGAAATAACTGCACTGCTGGCACTTTATAGACCAGGCCCTTTAAATTCAGGTATGCATGATGAATTTGTAGATAGAAAGCATGGAAAAAGCCCGGTTACATACCCACACAAGTTGCTTGAATCAGTTTTAGAAGAGACCTATGGAGTAATAGTCTATCAAGAACAGGTAATGGAAGCAGCTAGGGTATTGGCAGGTTTTTCATTGGGCCAGGCTGATATTCTGAGACGCGCAATGGGTAAAAAGAAAAAAGAAGAAATGGAAGAACAAAGAGAAATATTTGTTAAAGGTTGTGAGAACAACAACATCGCTCCAAAAAATGCTGAACAAATATTTGATTTAATCAATCAGTTTGCTGAATATGGTTTCAATAAATCTCATTCTGCAGCATATGCACTAATCTCTTATCAAACAGCGTATCTTAAAACATATTATCCCGAGCACTTTATGGCAGCTGTTCTTTCATCTGAGCTTGGGAATACAGATAAAATTCATGCTTTGATTCAAGAGTGTTCTCGTATGAAGATCAATGTGCTTAATCCAAATATACAAACTTCAATGAAAAGGTTTATTGTTAATAAAGATCTAGACATTGAATACGGATTGGGTGCAATAAAAGGTGTCGCAGATGCTTTTATAGATCATGTTTGTTCAATTAGGAATGAGAATCATTTTAAAGATTTGTGGAACTTTTCAAAAAAAGTTGATATTAAATTAGGTGGTAAAAAATCTCTAGAAGCCTTATCTCAAGCTGGGGCATTTGACTGTCTTGCACCATCTAGAACAATAGCAATTAAATCTGTTCAAGATATGCTTAGAGATGGAGCCAGTAACAATAATTCAGGACTTCAAAGCGGCGATTTATTTTCTTCAATAGATGATAATTTTAATCCATATGAAAAATATGAGAACATCACCCCTCTAACTCTCTCAGAAAAGCTAGAATTAGAAAAGAAATCTTTGGGGTACTACTTATCTGGACATCCAGTTACAGCAATTGAAAATAAAATAAGAAAGATAAGATCAAAAAAGATTAGTGAATTATCAAATGATACAAAAACTGCTTCTTTAATATGCTTAATCAATAGTGTTAGGCAAATCAAAGATAGAAAAGGCAAGCCACTAACTTTCATTAACTTTAATGATGGAACTGGAAGTATGGATGGCATAGTATCAAGTGAAACCTTGGAGAGCTGTCATAATATTCTGAAAGAGGGTGAGATTTTATCTCTTAAGGGAGCAGTAGAGGTAGATGATTACAGAACTGGAGACTTAGGAAGTTTAATGTTTAGAATGAGGGTTAAAGAAGTCCTCACTGTTGACTCTATTCTTAATAAAAGAGTTAAAGAAGTAACAATTGATATAAATAGCTCAAATGCTAGTTCATTAACAAAGTTTTCAGAATACCTTGATGCATTTGATAAAGATTTTTGGAAAAATGGATCATGCCGGCTAAATGTTAGAGTAACTTCAGAACAATCAGAGGCTATAATAGATATTGGAGATGAATTTAAATTTACACCTTCCCTTGAAAGCTTTTTTTCACTTGAAGATGTATTTGGTAAAGATATAGTAGAGATATAAATATTGCTAACAGAAAGTCTAATTAGAGAACATACAAATCTCAACAAAGGCATCCTTATTGGTTATAGTGGGGGCCCAGATTCAACAGCATTAGTTCATCTTTTATCGTCTTTAAAGGCCTATCAAGAGCTTGATGTTAAGGCAATCCATATAAATCATAATTTGTCTAAACATTCAGCTATGTGGGAAAATCATTGTATTGAGACCTGCTCAAAATTAAACATTAATTTAATTACTGAATCAATCGATATTAAAGTTGATGGAGGTGGGCTAGAATCAGCATCAAGGAAGGCCAGATACAGAGTTTTTGAAAAGATACTAAATGCAGGCGATCAATTACTATTAGGGCATCACAGTGATGATGTTGCAGAGACATTATTTATGAGACTTCTAAGAGGAACTGGTCCAGACGGAATGGAGGGGCCAAAACTACAAAGGTCCCTAGGGAAGGGAGTATTAATAAGGCCCTTTCTGGAAATATCAAAAAAACAGATATTAGATTATTTAAATATAAATAATATTGATTATATCGAAGACGATTCAAATCTAAGTAATGATTTTGATAGAAATTATTTAAGAAATGAGATATTTCCTATGCTAGAAAGAAAATGGAATAACTTCCCAAATAGAATTAATAACTTTTCAAAAATTATAAAAGATAGAAATAATAGTTATTCCTATTTAATGCATGAGAAATATAATGATTTAATAACTAACTCTATTGATTTAAAAAAACTTAGAGAGTTATCGAACCCTGTAATTTCTGATGTTTTAAGATACTCAATTAAAAAATGTAATATTGCTGCACCTAACAGTAAAATAATTGAAGAAATAATTAAAACTTTTGTAAATTCAAATCCTGGACCAAAATCAAAGGTTGAGTGGTCTCGGTCTGATAAAGAAGAAGCTGGCGGCCAAATAACATATACAAATGGCCATATTTTAATTTCAAAAAGATAATCGGAGAGTAAACATGAATCTAGAAACTATTGAATTAGATAAGAAGGGCAAAGTAGCAACAATAAAGCTTAACAGACCTAAACTTTTAAATGCGGTTAATGAACAGCTTGTGTGGGATTTTCAAGAGGCAACCGAAGATGTTAAAAATGATGATGATATCAGGGTTGTTATATTAACAGGATCAGGAAGAGGTTTTTCTGCTGGTGCTGATTTAAGTGAGAGAAGTGCAAGCTGGAAAGGATCAAAGGATGCTTTGATAAGAGGTTATAAACCTTTTTTTAAAAATATAATTGAAATGCCAAAACCAGTTATTGGTTCAATTGCAGGACCTGCTGCAGGAATTGGAGCTGCAATTGCAATGTCTTGTGATCTTAGAGTGATGTCAGATGATAGTTATATTTTATCTGTTTTTAGTAATATCGCATTAGTTCCAGATGGTGGTTTATCGTGGTACCTGCCAAAATATATGGGATTTTCAAAGGCATATGAGCATGCAATTGAGGCTAAAAAAATATCAGCTCATGATTGCTTGAAGTACGGCATTGCCAATAAAGTGGTACCGTTAGAGGAATTAGAAAGCACAACATATACCTGGGCTGAACATTTAGCAAAAAGGTCTTCACAATCTCTTAACCATACTAAAAGATTGATGAGAGAGTCTTTACAAGTTAGTTATTGGGACACTTTTCATGATGAAGCTGAAATCCAAAATGAACTGACAGTTAGCTCTCAGAATCGAGAAGCAGTAAAAGCTTTTTTTGAAAAGAGAGAGCCTGATTTTGACTAGCTAGTTAAAAGCTTACTCAATCCAACAATTATTGAATCAAATGAAGCTCTAGTTGTATTTGGGTGAATACCAACTCCCCAAAAGGTCTCACCATCTTTTTCAAGCTCAATATAGGCAGCAGCTTTTGCATCGGAGCCTGAAGATATGGCTGTTTGATGGTAATCAGCAACTTTAATATTAAATCCTAGTTGATCTGAAAGTCCATTTATAAATGAATCGATTGGACCATTACCAGTACCTTTGATCTTGACTGTATTAGAATCCATATTCATTTCGAGTGCCAAGGAGTGTAAATCACCATCAGATGTTGAAGAATGTTTGATATACGAAAAATTATTCTTAGGCTTTAGGTAATTAGTTTCAAAAATCTCCCAGATTTGAGAGCTGGTGATTTCTTTTCCTGTTTCGTCAGCAAGTTTTTGTATTTTTTGACTTAAACTTATTTGTAGTCTTCGCGGTAAAGATACCCCATGGTCTTTTTCTAGCAAAAATGCAACTCCTCCCTTGCCAGATTGTGAATTGATTCTAACTACTGCTTCATAGCTTCTTCCTAAATCTGCAGGGTCAATAGGTAGATAAGGAACTTCCCACTTTGGATTATTAGATTCCTTTATTGCCTTAAAACCCTTCTTAATTGCATCCTGATGCGATCCAGAGAATGCTGTAAAAACAAGATCCCCTGCATAAGGATGTCTTGGATGAACAGGCAATTGATTGCAATATTCAACCTCTCTCATGACAGAGTTTATATTAGAGAAATCTAATTTTGGATCAATCCCCTGTGTAAGCATATTTAAAGCAATTGTTACAATGTCCACATTTCCTGTTCTTTCTCCATTTCCAAAAAGCGTCCCCTCAACTCTATCTGCTCCCGCCATCAGCCCAAATTCTGATGCAGCTACTGCAGTACCTCGATCATTGTGCGGATGGAGACTTAAACAAATATCACTCCTATTTAGAAGATTTTCGTGCATCCATTCAATTTGATCTCCATAAATATTTGGCGTCGACATCTCAACTGTTGCAGGCAGATTTATGATGATCTTATTTTTCGATACAGGTTTAAGAATCTCAACGACTTCATCACAAACCTCTCTAGCATATTCAAGCTCAGTTCCAGTAAAGCTTTCAGGTGAGTATTCAAAACTCCACTCTGTTTCTTGATTTTTTTCTGCTAAATCTTTTATTAATAATGCAGCATTAGTAGCAATTTTTTTTATACCTGCTTTATCTTGATCAAAAACAACTTTTCTTTGAAGAGTTGAAGTTGAATTATAGAAATGAATTATTGCTTTAGATGCTCCTTTCAATGATTCAAAAGTTTTCTTTATTAATTCTTCTCTAGCCTGAGTAAGTACTTGAATGTTAACGTCAGAGGGAATTTTTTTATTTTCAATGAGATCTCTTACAAAATCAAAATCAGTTTGAGATGCTGAAGGAAATCCAATTTCAATTTCTTTAAATCCAAGCTTGCATAGCAATGCAAACATCCTATCTTTCCTCTCAGAACCCATTGGCTCTATTAATGCTTGATTACCGTCACGCAAATCGACTGAGCACCAAATAGGTGATTCTTTTAAGATTTTGTTAGGCCATTTTCTATTAGCTAAATCTATTGGCTTAAATGCTGAATATTTGTCTATTGGATTATCCATTGTTTATTAACTAAATGTTATTATGTTATTTATGCTTACCCCTGAAATAAAAACTAATCTTATATTAAAAGAGATCGGTATCAAAAGATATTCATTACGTTCAAAGATAAATAATTCTTGCAATAATGATATATATTTTTATCAAAAAGGGCTAATTCTATCACTTCTTGATAAACCTTATGAAAATTTTGTTCAAGAACAACAAGATCTTATTAAAGCAATAATGGCATCAACAAGGCTTGACACAGGTGATGAAAAATCAAACAGAATATTGAGCCAATCACCAAATGAATTAGAAGGAAAGATATTAAATTTAACTGATGTAAGACTAATAATAATTTTTGGTAAAATTCTCAATAGTGAGATATTTATTGAAAACTCAATTCAAGCACCCTCAATCAATCAATTATCTTTAAAGAAAAGTCTTAAGAAAGATCTATGGTTGAAGATCAAATCTACACTTAATTTATAAAGATATGTATAAGATTTCTTTAATGGATCATCTTGATTTAGAAGATGCATACAAAATTGAGCTTGAAACAAACCCAAGCCCATGGTCAAAAGATAATTTTTTTTCATCTTTTGAGGTTGGACATAAATCACTTGTATGCAAATACAATGATGTCATTATAGGATTTCTTATATTTTCTTTAATCAAAAAGGAAAGTCATCTTTTAAATATAGCTGTTCAAAAAAAATGGCAGAAAAAGGGAGCCGGAAAAATCCTAATGGATGTTTTTATAAAACAATCTAAGGCCATGGGAGCAAAAAAGGCATTCCTTGAAGTAAGATCTAAAAATAAAATAGCAATTAATTTTTACAATAAATTCAATTTCTTGAAAGACGCAATTAGGACTAATTACTATACTGGCAGTGACAAAGATGATGCGGTTCTTATGAGCTTAGATCTATAACTTAAAGAATTTTTTTAAGACAAGACTCAATCTCATCTGATTCAACTTGAGGACTAAAACGCTTAACGACCTTGCCATTCTTATCGATAAGAAATTTTGTGAAATTCCATTTTATTTGCGATGTACCTGCAACACCTGGTTTTTCTTTCTTTAAGAAACCATAAAGAGGATCAGCCTTTGATCCATTAACTTTAATTTTATTGAATATCTCAAAAGTTATACCATAATTTGTGTCGCAGAATTCTTTAATTTCTTCATTAGTTCCTGGTTCCTGAAGAGCAAATTGGTTACAAGGAAAGCCCAGAATTTCAAAACCTTTACTTTTATATTTCTTGTAAAGCTCTTCCAAGCCTTTGTATTGGTATGTAAGGCCGCAATAACTTGCTACATTAACAACCAATAATACTTTTTCATGATATTTATTGAGAGATATATCCTTTAGTTCGGAATCTTTAACTGAAAAATCATATATAGTTTTCATAATATTTTTTATGTGTGCGAAAATATCTAATATTATATTTAATTATGAGCAAAAAAATAAAATTTGTATGGAAAAGTTTTGATGAATTATCAATTAACGAATTGTATGCTGTACTTCATCTAAGACAAGAGGTCTTTATTGTCGAGCAAAATTGTCCATATCTGGACGCAGATAATTCAGATCAAAAAGCCTTCCATTTATTATGTTACGAAGACAATAAACTTATTGCATACCTAAGAGCTTTCGAACCCGGGGTAAAGTATGAAGGTTCTTCCATGGGAAGAATTGTCACCAAAAAGAATTCGAGAGGCCTCGGCATTGGCAAAGAGATAACAACAGAGGGAGTTAAATTTTTAAAGAAAGAATACCCAAATTTTGAAATTGTTATTTCAGCACAACATAGATTAAAACATTTTTATATTGATCTTGGATTTACTCCTAGAGGTGAAGTTTATCTAGAAGATGATATCGATCATATACAAATGTATATTCTTCCAAACTAAATAATTGAACTATCAAATAATAAATTATGTATCTCTTCAGTTATGAAAGGAGCAAAAGGGTGCATCATGTTGAGTATTTCTTTTAAAAGCGGTCTAAGGTTTTTAGTTTCTCCACTTTTTTTGCAATCTTCAATATAGACATCACAAAACTTGTTCCAGAAAAACTCATAAACTTCATTAACAGCAAAGTCTAATCTGTAATCTTTAATATTTCTTTGGATTTGTTTTTTTGATTTTTCAAATTCTTCATATATCCACTGATCACTTTTATTTGTTGATTCAAATTTATCATTTCCTTCTGGATAGCCGTTAATAAACCTTGCTGCATTCCAAACTTTATTACAGAAGTTTCTATAACCCTTCAGCCTACCCATTTCAAAACTTATATCTTTAGTGTGTGTTGCTAGTGAATAAAATGTCATCCTTAAAGCGTCTGTTCCATATGAATCAATACCTTTAGGAAACTGATTTCTTGTTTTCTTTTCGATTTTTTGGGCTATACCTTCTTGCATAAGATTCGTAGTTCTTTTTGTAACTAAATCATCTTGGGAAATGCCATAAATTAAATCTAGGGGATCAATCACATTGCCTTTAGATTTTGACATTTTTTGTCCGTTTTCATCTCTAATCAGACCAGTAACATATACGTCTTTAAAAGGTATTTGATCAGTAAACTCAAGACTCATCATCATCATTCTTGCAACCCAGAAAAAAATAATATCAAAACCGGTTACTAAGAGAGATGTTGGAAAATGTTTTTTAAAATCTTCTGTTTTCTCTGGCCACCCTAAAGATGCAAAAGGCCATAAACTTGATGAGAACCAAGTATCAAGAACATCTTCATCTTGTGATAGTTTCCTGTCATCAAGTTCATAATATTGTCTAACTTCTTTTTCACTGTGACCAACGTAAATATTATTATCTGAGTCGTACCAGGCCGGTATTCTGTGACCCCACCATATTTGTCTACTGATACACCAGTCCTCAATATTATTCATCCAATTAAAATATGTTTTAACCCAATTGCCGGGATGAAACTTTATTTCTCCCTTGTTAACGGCATCGTTAGCTCTTAGTGCCATTTCTTTAGTTTTGACATACCACTGATGACTCAACTTAGGCTCAATAACAATATTAGACCTTTCACCTCTAGGAACGCTTATATGATGTTTTTCTTCTTTTTCCAGAAGATTTAGTTCCTTAAGTTTTTCTAATACCAGTTTTCTAACTTTAAAACGATCTAAGTTTGAAAATGGTTCAGGTACATTTTCATTTGACCATGCATCTTCATTAAATATATTTATTGGCTCAAAGTCACTTGTTGTATTTGAGGTCTTTACTTGGCCGCCCACTTCATGAAGAGAATATTTTTTACCTATTTCGTAATCGTTAAAGTCATGACCTGGAGTAATCTTTAGACAGCCAGTTCCAAAATCCATATCTACATATTCATCAGCTAAAACTGGTATCTTTCTGCCCACAAAGGGCAGAACGATATTTTTACCAACAAGATTTTTATATCTATTATCATTTGGATTAACAGCAACTGCCATGTCTCCAAACATTGTTTCAGGTCGAGTTGTGGCAACTGTAACAAAGTCTTCAGAATCTTCAATTGGATATTTAATATGCCAAAGAAGACCATCTTTTTCCTGTCTTATTACTTCAAGATCTGAAACAGCAGTTTTCAGTGATGGATCCCAATTAACTAACCTATAGCCCCTATAGATTTTATTCTTTCTGTGTAATTCAACAAATGCTTTTATAACCGCTTCATTGCATTCATCATCTAAGGTAAACCTATATTTACTCCAATCTACAGAGCATCCAAGTCTTTTAATTTGTGATGTTATTTTTTCTTCTGAATAATTCTTCCAAGACCAAACCTCATTAAGAAATTTCTCTCTTCCGAGATCTATTCTAGTTACCCCTTTTTTTGCAAGATTATTTTCTACGACCATTTGAGTTGCTATGCCTGCATGATCAGCTCCAACTTGCCAGTGAGCATCTTTTCCGGACATATGATGATATCTGGTATAGAAATCCATAATCGCATATTGGAAACTATGACCCATATGAAGAGTGCCAGTAACATTTGGGGGCGGTATTACCTGTGAAAAAGAAGTAACTGAGTCTTTATTAGAAATAACTCTTTCGGACCATACCTTAGACCATTTTTCTTCAATTTCTACAGGGTGATACTGCTTATCCATAGAGAATCGCTTAATTTATTTTAATTTCTTACTTAATATTAATTCACTAATTAATGGAACAGGTCTGCCAGTTCCTGCTTTAACTGGAGTGCTATATGATGCAGTAGCAGCGATATCAATATGCGCCCACTTATAATTATTTGTGAATTTAGATAAGAAAGCGGCAGCATGTATAGTTCCAGCTTCTCTTCCTCCACCAATATTTGCTAAATCAGCATATTTGGTTTTGGTGCATGACTGATGTTCATCCCATAATGGAAGTTGCCATGCTCTATCTCCTGACTCTTCCCCAGACTCAATTATTTTATCTGCAAGATGTTGGTCATTTGCCATAACTCCACTGGCATGCCTTCCAAGTGCAATTACAACAGCTCCAGTTAGTGTTGCCATATCAATTACGTAAGAAGGCTTGTATTTTTCAACATATGTTAAACAGTCAGCAAGTATTAATCTTCCTTCTGCATCGGTATTAAGAATTTCAATAGTTTGACCAGACATTGAAGTGACAACATCACCTGGTTTCGTAGCTTTTGATGAGCACATGTTTTCAGCACAACCCATAACGCCAACAACATTAACATCTGCATTTAGTCTTGCTAGAGTTGACATAACTCCAAACACAGTAGCAGCGCCACACATATCCCATTTCATTTCATCCATAGCAGGACTTGGTTTAATAGAAACCCCTCCAGTATCAAAGGTTACTCCCTTACCAACTAAGGCAATGGGTTTTTGTGAAGCTTTACCCCCTTTATATTCAATCACCATCATTCTTGCAGGCTCTTCACTACCTCTAGAGACACTTAGGAATGATCCCATACCCATTTTTTGCATGTCTTTTTCATTAAAAGATTTAACTTTAAGTTTTGGAAAATCTTTAGTCATTGCTTTTACCTTTCTTTCAATAATTCTTGGTGTGCAATGATTTGCTGGAAGATCTCCTAAGTATTTTGCTGTATTAACACCTTCTCCAATAGCATATCCTTTTTTAGCTGCATTCTTTGCCTTATTTAAATTTGAAGCAGAAAGACCTGATGTTAGAACTGTTAACTTCTTAACAGATGGTTTTTTTATTGTTTTATTTTTTGTCTCAGAAAAAATATAAACATTTGATTCAATAGTTTTAGATACCATCTCTATTAGCCAAAATTCATCTTTTCCATTTGGCATCACGGTTCCAGGCATTACAGATATATCTTTTGATCCAATATGATTACCTTTATGAGCAACAGATTGATACATGCTTAACCATTTATGAATAGGATCTTTTTTATCTAAACCTTTTACCAATAATATATTTTTAGCATTAATTCCATCAATATTGGGAAGAAGAACAGAACTTCCTGATTCTTTTAAGTGAGATGAAATAGTTTTTGATATGTAATTTTTTGAAATCTTATT
>CESO01131569.1_pt1 | contig 13356 bp, 12 predicted proteins | sample 356341 | NCBI WGS metagenome assembly CESO01 (sample SAMEA2621812, study PRJEB7988) | marine metagenome | biome: marine biome (ENVO:00000447); feature: deep chlorophyll maximum layer (ENVO:xxxxxxxx); material: "saline water (ENVO:00002010), including plankton (ENVO:xxxxxxxx)" | depth 35 m
AACATGATAATTTAATTTCTTTTGTTGAGAATTTAAATTAGTTAGAAGCATCAAAAAAATGAGGGAAATATGAGAATAATTTGTGTTAAATAACGTTTTAAATTTAACCAAATAAGTGAACCTTATAAATAAAGAAACGCACTTGTTACTGACCAAAATAATACAATTTTTTTCCGCCATTATTCCCTATAATAAATGTACTTTCACCTTCAGATTTAATTAGTAGTTTTTTAAATTACAAATTATATACTGATTTTAAGATTCAAGGTAATCCTTTCAAAAATTTTGCTAATTAAATTATAGATAGTTAGGGTTTTTAGTTTTTTCATCGGGTAATATATGTAAAACTAATTATTAATGAATTGTCTTATTTATTTTAATTTTTTGATTTCGTTAAGTATTTTTATTAATGAAAATAATCCTAACTATAGCTCCCAGCACAATGAAAAATAGTTTTAAAAAGATGGACAAATTAAAATAATTGGTTTTAGTGTGGCAGATATAATTCAAGTATACACAATTATTGGAAATCAAATTTTCAATATTAAGTTTCGGGAATTTAAATCCTATGTTTTCAATATAAAAGTTGACCTCTCAAAAATCTAAATACCTAGAATATTTAATAATAGTATTCATAAATCTTTCGAGTTTAATATCCCCTAATTTGATAGAATTATTTTAAAAATAGGTAAATATCTAAATTCTATAATTAATATTATGTCAAATAGAATAAAAGAGCATCTACTTATTATGTTAAAGTAAATCATTTAATAAAAAACTATACAGAAGTGATAAGAGTATTTATTATAATTGTTTAATTAATGGTTTAGTGAGTCTTATGAGTAAAAAATTAAATAGTCTATCCGATTTGGACAAGATAAAATTCGATAGATTGGTTCCCGATCAAGAGGAAACAATTGATTCTGAACCTGATTTCAACACGCAATATTTAGAAGCGCATTTTAGCAAAAAAGGCAGAGCCGGAAGGGTTGCTACGCTTATCAAAGGTTTTGAAGGAGACGATGAAGCACTAAAATCCTTAGCCAAAATACTTAAACAAACTGTAAACACCGGTGGAACAGTAAAGAACGGTGAAATTCTTATTCAAGGTAACTACAGGGATCAAATCATTGATAAACTTAAGGAAATGGGCCATAAAGTCAAACGCATTGGAGGTTAACCTATAAAGCCCAATCAATGGGTTCTTTTCCTTTTTCAGTCAAATAAGCATTGGTTTTAGAAAAATGCTCATTGCCAAACCAGTATCCCCTATTGGCACTCAATGGCGAAGGGTGACCTGAGCTCAAAACACAATGTTTTTTCCCATCGATCAGTTTTAATTTTTGTTTGGCATAGCCTCCCCACAGCAGAAACACGATATTTTCATATTGATCGGAGAGTATTTGAATCACATGATTGGTGAATTTTTCCCAGCCTTTACCCTGGTGGCTACCTGCCTTGTAGGCTTGGACGGTCAAGGTGGCATTGAGCAACAACACCCCTTGCTTGGCCCATGGACTCAGATCACCACTACTGGGATAAGGGATTTGTACATCTTCTTGCAATTCTTTAAAAATATTAATCAATGAAGGCGGATGAGGAATTCCTGCGGGAACTGAGAAACACAAGCCATGCGCTTGCCCGGATCCGTGATAAGGGTCCTGACCTAAAATCACCACTTTTATTTTTTCGGGGGGACAAAGGTCAAAAGCATTAAAAATGAATTTTCCCGGAGGAAAACATCTGGCAGCACCATAGTCCGATTTTACAAAATCAATAAGTGTTTTAAAATATGGAGATTCGAATGAGTCCTGCAAAATATTTTCCCAATGCGGATGTATGCTTACTGCCATGATTTCTTAATTTTGTATAGCTAATTTATAAAAATAGATGGGGTACCTCCCAAAAAAAACACTTGAGGATCTTGAATTCTTTAGGGTCACTGAACAAATCGCTGATTTTGCCATTACCCCTATGGGTAAGGTGTCCTGTATTGCTATGGTACCACTGCCCGACCCAAAAACCCTCCTTAAGGAGCTCCAGGCTGTTTCTGAGTATTTGTCATCTTTTGAAAATGACAACAGAATCCCCAATCACGGATTTGATGACCTCTCCCCGGCTTTTCAATTGTTGAAGATCGAAAACAGTGTATTGGAAATAACGGCTTTTAGAAATATCGCTTTGGCCTCCCAAACGGTCAATACCCTTTTGTTGTTTTTTAGTAAATTCAAGTCCTACTACCCTTCCCTGCATTCCTTGGGAAGTGATATAGAGGTCAATAAAGAAATCAAAAAAGAAATCGATAGCGTGATCGATCGATTTGGAGAAATCCGTGACAACGCTTCGGACAATCTCTACACCTTGAGAAAACAAATCCAAGCCTTTAAGGGTAAAATAGCCCAAAGCTTTAACAAAGCCTTGTCTCATTACCAAAACCTGGACTACCTGGATGATATCCGGGAATCGGTGGTAGAAAATAAACGGGTGTTGGCCGTAAAAGCTATGTACCGCAGGAAGGTTAAAGGGGGGATCATGGGTAATTCCAAAACCGGAAGTATTATTTTTATAGAACCCGAAGCCACACATAATTTTTCCAGAGAGCTTCAAAATCTTGTTTTTGAGGAATCTGAGGAAATCAAAAAAATACTGAGTCAACTTACGGATTATTTACGTCCGCTATTGGATTTGATCAAGCATTATCAAGGTTACCTGATACATATTGATACTCTTTTTGCCCGTGCTCGATATGCCCAGGCCATCAATGCCATACTTCCAATTTTTTCAGACCAACAAGATTTGGAATTAAAAAATGCCTATCATCCCCTACTCTACCGTACCCATCAGTCAGAAAACAAAAAAACCTTTCCCCAGGACATTCATTTGCACCCCAAGAGCAGGATCGTTGTGATATCAGGACCCAATGCTGGAGGAAAAAGTATCACCCTCAAAACCGTAGGCCTGCTCCAGTTAATGTTGCAAAGTGGTATACTGATTCCCGTACACGAAAAAAGCAGGGTATGCTGGTTTGATAGTATACTTACCGATATTGGGGACAATCAATCCATAGAAAACCATTTGAGCACCTATTCCTATCGTCTCAAAAACATGAAAGGTTTTTTAAGAAAATGCGACGATAAAACCCTCTTTTTGATCGATGAATTCGGCACTGGCTCTGATCCTGAATTGGGAGGTGCATTGGCCGAGGTTATACTGGAGGACTTCTACCAACGTAAGTCTTTTGGTTTGATTACCACACACTATGCCAACCTCAAACTGCTGGCTGATGAACAAACGGCCATGGTGAATGCCAATATGCAATTTGACGATAAAACTCTTGAACCTATTTTTAAGTTGATCCTGGGGGAAGCCGGAAGTTCTTTTACTTTTGAAGTAGCCCAAAAAAATGGCATTCCCTTTAGTTTGATCAACCGCGCCAAAAAGAAAATTGAACGAGGAAAAGTACGCTTTGATGCCACTATTGCCAAAATGCAAAAGGAACGACACCAAATGGCCCAAACCGGTAAATCCCTCAAGGAAAAAGAAAATAAATTTGAAAACGAGTCAGAGCGATTGGAAAAACTCAATGAAAAATTGAAATCCAAACTGGTCAACTACCAAGAATTGTTCGATCACAACCAACGGATGATTGTTTTAGGGAACAAACTCAACGACCTTGCCGAACGATTCTTCCAAAACAACAAGAAAAGACCGATGATCGCTGAGTTATTGCATTTGGTCGAGTCAGAAAATGCCAAGCGAAAACGAAAAACAGCAGCCCAAGCCAAAAAAGACCGTGATGTAAAAAAAGAAGTCGCTAAAGAAGTGAATCAAAAACTGGTCAGTATTCGCAAAGAAAAAAAGAAAAAGAAAGAGAAAGCAACACTAGACCCTACCCAAACCAAACCTTTAGTTACTCTTAAAGTAGGTGATAAAGTAAGAATGTTGGATGGGAAATCTGTGGGCAGTATTGATGCCATAGAAAAGCAAAAAGCCATTGTCAACTATGGCTTATTTACCACTCAGGTGAGTTTAGATCAATTGGAAATCGCCAATTGATGCTTCGCATACTGTTTTATGATGGTCATTGCCCTTTCTGTCTCATGGGTTATAATACTCTTTTAAGTACGACAAAAAAATATATTTTCCGTTTTGCTCCCCTGACCGGAGAAATGGCTACTTTTTTTTTGAAAAACGGGGCATAGAAGTACCCGAAAGCATTGTATTGGTCAAAGATGAAAAATATTACTTGGTCTAAAAAGCGATTTTTGGTATTCTAAAAATATTGTGCGCCCTTTTCGTCTGGGTTTGGTCTCTAAGTTTTTACCCCTTCGCTTTAACAATTAGATTTATAATGCAATCGCCAAAAATAGATTTATTTTTGGCCAGGACTATTAACGATTATTTTTGTCTGAGGCAAAACACAGACAGATGTTCTTCGATTGAAGTTTACACTTTCGGCTAATGATCGTCCCATTTTTTTTCTTTGGGATGCTTACTGAGTTTACCTACAGATTTGGCCACCATCATGGAGACGGAGGCATCTCCAGTTATGTTTACAACGGTTCGGCACATGTCCAGAGGGCGGTCAATGGCAAAAATCAGTGCCAATCCTGCTTCAGGAATTCCTGCTTGACCTAGCACAATGACCAACATCACCATCCCGGCACCCGGTACGGCTGCAGCCCCTATAGAAGCCAAGGTAGCAGTCATAATGATCCCTAATTGGGTGCCTACACTCAGATCCATTCCAAAGGCCTGAGCGATAAATACCGCTGCTACTGCTTGATATAGACTGGTTCCATCCATATTAATGGTAGCTCCAATGGGCAAGACAAAACTGGCCACTTCTTCATCAACCCCTAAATGTTCCTCTACCCGCTCCATCGTTACGGGTAGTGTCGCCGCACTAGAACTGGTAGAAAAGGCAAGTAATTGAGCTGGTGCTATTCCCTCAATGAATTTTTTAGGCTTAAATTTCACAAATATTCGAACCAGCAAAAGGTAAAACAATCCCATTAAAAACAAACCGATCACTAAAGTGAGCGCATACATGCCCAATGCACGGAACAAATCCAAACTCGGGGATTCGACCACCAATGCTGCCAATAGGGCAAATACTCCATAGGGGGCGACCAACATGATCAAATCGATCAATTTGAGAATGACCTCATTGAAAGCATCGAAAAAATCTTTTACGGGTTTTGATTTTTCGACGGGAATAAGAATCAATCCTATGCCAAAAAACAAGGCAAAGAAGATGACTTGCAACATATTACCATTTTCAGTGGTGGCTTTAAAAATATTATCGGGAACCAAATCAACCAACGCTTGAAGTGGGCCGGCATCTTTTTGCTTTTGGGCAACGGCTTGTTTTTTTGCAGCATCTGATTGGTAGGCTTCAACCAGTTCTTGACGGGTTTGTTGGCTAATGCTTGCCCCAGGTTTTATGGTATTGACCATGATCAGTCCTATCATTACGGCCACCACCGTGGTCATGATGTAAATACCAATGGTGCGTCCACCCATTTGGGACAGTCTGGAAATATCTTTAAGGTCGGAAACCCCTTTGATCAAAGAGCCCAGTATTAGAGGCATTGCAATGAGTTTTAGGGCATTGATAAAAATGGTACCAAAGGGTTTTACCCAATGGGAAATCAGTTTGGGACCGGCCTCAAATGTGGTAAAAACAGCACCCACAAGAACACCGAGGATCATGCCTAGCATAATACTCCAGTATAATGGGATCTTTTTCATACTATTTTTTGACGGCCCTGTTGAGCAAAGTTAAATCAGCCAAAACCAAAGCGGCCATGGCCTCTACAATGGGAACAGCCCTGGGAACAACACAGGGATCGTGTCTTCCTTTACCTTGCATTTCTACAGTTTCTCCTTTGTTATTGATGGTTTGCTGTGATTGCATGATGGTGGCTACAGGCTTGAAAGCCACTTTAAAGTAGATGTCCATCCCGTTGGAAATACCCCCTTGTATTCCACCCGATTGGTTGGTTTGGGTCGTTCCGTCGGTATTGTATAAATCATTGTGATTGCTGCCCCTGTCTTTGGCGCCTGCAAAACCACTTCCGTATTCAAAACCTTTTACGGCATTGATCGAGAGCATGGCCTTTCCCAATTCTGCATGAAGTTTGTTGAAAACAGGTTCACCCAATCCGGCAGGAACATTTTGGATCACGCAACTGATCAAGCCTCCTACGGTATCTCCTTCTTTACGGATTTGCTTTATGTAGTCCTCCATCTCCGATGCTTTTTGGGGATCCGGACAACGAACGGGGTTATGTTCGATGGTTTCAAAATCGACCTCTTTGTAGGATTTATCCATATGAATCTCACCCACAGCAGACACATAAGCGGTAAATTTGATGTCACTGAGAAACTGCTTGGCAATGGCCCCTGCCACTACCCTGCTGGCCGTTTCTCGGGCTGAACTCCTTCCACCCCCTTTGTAGTCTCTGACACCGTATTTGTCATCATAAACCTTATCGGCATGGGAAGGACGGTATTGATCCTTGATGTGGTCGTAATCCCTTGATTTCTGGTTGGTATTGAAAATGGCAAAACCAATGGGTACTCCGGTGGTTTTGCCTTCAAAGATCCCGGAAAAAAACTCAACTTCATCGGGCTCCTTCCTTTGTGATACTATGGTCGATTGACCAGGTTTTCGGCGGTTGAGATCCTTTTGTATGGCTTCTATATCCAAATCAATCCCGGATGGACAACCGTCGATCACTCCTCCAATAGCAGGCCCGTGCGACTCTCCGAATGAAGTTAATTGAAATAATTTTCCAAATGTATTTCCTGACATGTGTTTTTAAAATGCAAATATAATGGGAAAGTTTTGATTAAGCTTGAGCCAAAAGACCCTATCCCCTAGACAGACAGAAATAATTGATGGTGATGAGAACTAGTATCCGATTTTTTTGGATCAAACACCACCATACCCAATTTGAAGAAATTGATTGAAAAGACAATGCCTTTCTGCTCACATATCTCTCGCCATGCCCCTCTCATCCCCTCACTCCAGTGAATGTCATCGAAAATAACCATGGCCTTGTCCGCAAGATTGTCTTTTAGCATTTCAAAATAGTTTAACGTTGCTTCATACTGATGATTTCCATCGATAAAGACCAAATCAAAGCGTGTCTTACTTTTTACTACCTCTGGCAATGTTTTATCGTACAATCCGTGTATCACCTCAAAGCGATCCTGACTCGAAAGTTTATCAAATCGGGATGAAGCAATTTCACAAAGTCCTTTTACCCCTTCTAGGGTTATGAATTTTGTATTTTTCTTACCCTCCAATCCTTTGATAAAGTACTGACCCGAAACCCCTAGATTGGTTCCGATCTCCAAAATATTATTTACAATATTCGTCTTGGATAGCTGATAAAAAAACTGTACCCAAATTTCCGGAGATGCAGCGCGACGGGCTATTTCGGCTACGGTCATTTCTGCAGAGGACCCAATTTCTTCAAAACTGATCTTGCGGTGGTCGGCATACAATTCTGATCTGAATTGATTCAGCGTTTCAAACAGTTGTTTTTCATCGGGTATGTATTCACCTTTGGATGTTTTTAAAAAAGCTTGCGCGATGTACTTTCCCTCTATTCCAAGTTGATTCAATCGCTGTATATTACTGTCTTTCAATATTTTACCAACAATAAAGTGTTTAGCTTTTAAAAGTTTAGAAGTAAGCATTTTATACGTTTTTTTTATAAAGGATGGGATTCAGGTGGGTGTCGATCACTGCTCCTATTTTGGCACCGGGACACCAAGTATTCCAATCATTGACTTGTCCATCGTTAGAAGGTGATTCCAACCGCATATCTGTATCCATGTAAATGACAGTCATTACTTTTCTGGTTTCATTAGTGATATTTGGGCCTGCCCGGTGAAAAATCCAACCCGAATGAAAACTAACCTCACCTAATTCAAAAGGTTCGGAAACCTTTATAAAGTCAGAAACTCCGAGTCTTTTTTCGATTTTTTCTTCGCTTTCATCGCTAATGGCCAATGATCTTCCTTCACTTATGGCCTGACTCCCGGCACTGAACTCCAAAGGCCCCATTTCTGGGTTTATTTTTTGTAATGGTATCCAGGCGGTTACGGTTTTATCACTGCTCAAAGGCCAGTAATATTGATCGGCATGCCAAGGGGTTAACCCTCCATGCCCCTCTTTGAATAGGGCTTGATCGTGATATATCTTCACCCCATCAACCTCCATCAATTCGGTGGCAATCTTGGCCAATCGTTTGGAAAAAACAAATTTCTTTATTTCCTCGCTCTCAGTCCATAGATTAAAAATTTGTAAAAAAGCCTTACCATAGGTATCTCGATCATCTAGGTCACTTACATTTTTGATTTTTTCAGCAACTTTTTCAGTAATCAATCTCCCGTAATACGATAATGTTTCTGAATCGAAAATATTTTTCAATTTGATAAAACCATTGTTGCGATAAAAATCGATTTGATCCATGCTTAATACATAATTTTCATCTAACAATTGAAGATGAATCATTTTTTTTTGGCTTAGATTCAACGTAATGCTTCGTTTAAGATGGAAATGGGATGCAGTGCCACTCTGCCTGTTCCGTCAGATATTTGATGCCTGCAACTGGTTCCATTGGCAGCCAATAGTGTATCTGAATCCATTTTTCTGATGGCGGGAAAAAGGCGCTCCTCTCCTATTTTTTGGCTGATTTCAAAATGTTCGGCCTCATATCCAAAAGAACCGGCCATACCACAACAGCCGGTTGCCAAAAGGGTGACTTTGTAGTTTTTTGGCAAATTTATTATTTTAAAGGTATCGGCCGGATTACCCAAAGATTTTTGATAACAATGGGCGTGTATCTTCAGGCTTTTGGTTTGATCGGTGAAAACGTCGCTGGATATCTGACCTTTATCTATCTCATTGGCTAAAAACTCTTCGATTAAAAAACAATTTTCAGACAATTTTTTGGCAGCGCTTTGGTCTGTAGCCAGTTTTAGATATTCATCTTTAAAGGTATAAAGTGCCGAAGGTTCTATCCCCAATAAGGGAGTTTCAGCATTGATGTGGTCTTTATACAAGTCCACATTGCGATTGGCACAGACTTTAGCTTGTTCCAAAAACCCTTTTGAAATGTAGGCACGTCCGCTTTCCGTCGAAGGAAGGACATGTACATAATATCCCAAACGCGTTAGAATTTGAAATGCATCACTTCCGGTCTTAACGTCCAAATAGTTGGTAAACTCATCGAGGTAGAGGTAAACTTGACGTTTTGATTTTTGTTGTTGCTTTTTGAACAATTGCCTGTCTAGGGGTGCAAAAAGTTTGGGGAGGGAACGAGCGGAGGCAATGCCCAAGGTTTTTTTGATAAAACTTCCTAAAAGAGGCATTTGAAAAGCCATATTTTGCAACCCTCTCATGGGATTGAGCATTTTATTCATTTTCCCATTATATGCAAAAATCCTATCCCTTAAACGGGGACGATGGTCTTTTTGATATTGAAAGAGGAACTCTGCTTTATAAGCTGCCATATCGACACTGCTGGGGCATTCCGAGGCACAGGCTTTACAACTGATGCACAAACCCATTACCTCCTTGATCTGGTGGTTGTCGAAGGGGTTATTGGAGTCGGTATTGGTCAACGCTTCTCGAAGCACATTGGCCCTCCCTCGGGTACTGTCTTTTTCATCTTTGGTAGCGCGATAGCTGGGACAAATAGTCGCATCTGTAGTGGTTTTGCGGCAATCACCCGAACCATTACATTTTTCGACAGCCCTCAGTATGCCCTGATCGGCGCTAAAATCCATATAGGTATCGATTTCAGGTTCTATTCGGTCGGGTTGATAACGGAGATTTTGATCCATGGGCAGGGAATCAATGATCTTACCCGGATTAAAAATGGCATGAGGATCAAAAATATGCTTTACTGCTTTGATTAACTCATAGTTGCTTTCCCCCAACATAAGCGGAATGAATTCTGAACGGACAATACCATCGCCATGTTCTCCACTCATCGATCCATTATATTTTTTGACCAGATGGGCCACATCAGTGGTAATCGCTTTGAATTGATCCACATCCTCTTTCTTTTTCAAATTCAAAATGGGTCTCAAATGTAACTCCCCTGCCCCTGCATGGGCATAGTAAATCGGGTTTTGATTGTATTTTTTCATCAAATTGGTAAATGCTGCGATGTAGTCTGCCAATTGATCCACGGGTACAGCAGTGTCCTCGATACAAGCAACTGCTTTTTTATCGCCAACAATATTTCCCAAAAGACCTAAACCAGAACTTCTGAGATTTAAAGCGGACTGTATTTCCCCTCCCTTAAGTACGGAGAAATCGTAGGAGAGATTGATTTTTTCAAGGGTATTCATTAACGATTCAAATTCCTTCTGAAGTTGATTTTCATTGGCAGCCCTCAGTTCAAGCATCAGTATGCCTTTGGGATCCCCTTTAAGGAAAAATCTGTTTTTGGTCTGAGAAAGATTGTTTTTGGTACAATCCAAAATGGTTTTATCCATCATCTCACAAGTATATAGCGGATGTTTCATCAGAGGGGCTACAGATTTTAAGCACTTTTCGATGCTGTCGAAGTGAGCTGCAACCATTACTGCCTCTTTAGGAGGAATTGAGTCCAGTGAGAGTGTGATGGAGGTAATAAATGCCAGTGAACCTTCACTTCCAGTTAACAATTTAGAAAGGTTCAGGACTGAGAAATCGGGGTCTATAAAGTCATTGAGGAGTGTATCCAAAGCGTAACCTGAATTGCGACGTTGAACAGATGCCAAGGGATATTCATTGCGGATGTTTTCTTGATGCAAAGGTTCAGAGAGTTTTTGCTTAAAAAATTTATAAATAGCACCTTCTAAATCCTGTTGTTTTTCTTTTTTGAGATACTGTTCTTCATCTAAATCTTTGAAGTTTACTACACTACCATCATATAAAACACATTCCAAAGCAATTACTTTATCTCGCGTAACCCCATATTTGATGGAGGTGGTTCCGGAAGAGTTGTTTCCAGTCATCCCCCCAATAGTACATCGGTTGGACGTTGAGGTATTGGGGCCAAAGAACAATTGATGAGGGGCTAAAAAATCATTGAGGTCATCCCGTACGATTCCCGGTTCAACAGTAATTGTTTTGGCTTTGGGATCAAAATCTATGATTTGATTGAAATGTTTTGAAACATCTACAATCAAACCCTCTCCCACTACCTGACCCGCCAATGAGGTGCCTCCTGCCCTGGGAATCAAGGGGACTTTATTCTCACGTGCAAAATGGATCAATTCAATGATGTCCTCTTTGTTCTCTGGAAAACAAACACCTTCAGGGTAAATCTTATACACCGAAGCATCTGTAGCGTACAATTGACGATGGAGGACATCGTTTTTAACCTGGATACGTTTTAGAGTATTAAAATTATATTTTGACATTAACAAAAACTCAACAAGTAAAGATAATTTATTATTTACATTTGCATTGTCAATACTTGAAAGCTTATTAAGAAGATAAAAGCTTTAAAATTCATAATTTAGCTTCATGATAAAAAAAATATTTTTCTTAGTTTCTGCTTTAATTTTTCTGGCTTGTTCCAGCAATAATAACGAGTTTACCATTAAAGCTTCTGTCGATTTAAAAGACGGTAATATGGTTTACCGCATTGTTGCCGATGCCAATCAACAACCTTTAATAATCGATTCCATTGCTGTGGAAGGTGGCGCTTTTGAAATGAATGGTATGGTTGAGACGCCCGATATTAACTTTTTCTCTGTTCAAAACATCCGTGGTAACTTTCCTTTTGTTCTGGAATCCGGTGACATAAGTATTTCTTTGTACAAAGATAGTTTGATGAGTTCTAGGGCATTGGGAACAGTGTCCAACGATGCTTTTATGAAATACAAATCCGAAACCAAGGTTTTTGTGAATTCGATGAATGGCATTGGAAGGGAATTACAACAGGCAAATATTTCCAGAGACAGTCTTTTGGCAGTTGATCTTCAAGATCAATACAAAGACGTTCAAAATCAAATTAAGGATTATGAGATTCGCTTTATTAAAGATAATCCAGATTCTTATGTCTCTGCTTTAATCCTCGAGCGTTTTGTGATGACCAAACAAGTGACAAATGAAGAGGCCAAACCTATGTTTGATAACTTTACCCCCAGAATCAAAAAAAGTAAAACAGGGGAAAAATTGGATAAACTCATCAATACCCCTAAACCCCCTGCCGAGGTGGGACAAATTGCCCCTGATTTTGAGGGTCCTGGCCCAACAGGCCAATTGGTAAAACTGCAAGAAAGCTTGGGCAAGATAACGATAGTAGACTTTTGGGCTTCTTGGTGCCGGCCTTGTCGTGTTGAAAACCCCAACTTGGTAAGGACTTACAATAAACTTAAGGCCAAAGGGCTCAATGTAGTAGGCGTATCGCTCGATAAAAGCAAAGATAATTGGATCAAGGCTATTGAGGACGATGGTCTACAGTGGTCTCATGTGTCTCATCTTCAATATTGGAATGAGCCCATTGCCAAAGCCTATGAGGTAAGATCGATACCGGCTACTTTTATTCTGGATCAAAATGGTAAGATTTTGGCTAAAAATTTAAGGGGAGCTGACCTTGAACAAAAAGTTGAAGAGTTACTTAACAACTAATTCTTTATAAATTCTTTCGCTTAAATAAAAAAGCAGCAATTATTAGGGTAACTGCCAATATGGCTAGGGTCAGCCCGGAATCAACCAGTACACTGGGTACAAAGGCAATTGTGGCCAGTAATCCCGAGATGGCTCCGCCAAAATGAGCGGTATGACCAATGTTGTCCTTCTGTTTTCTCATCCCATAAATTGTATAAATCAAATAGAGTGCAGCCATTACATAACCCGGCATTGGAATTGGAAAAAATAGCAATAACATTTTCATGTCCGGGTACAATAGGACTGCACTGTATACGACTCCGGAAACAGCTCCACTGGCTCCTACAGCTGTGTAGTTATCCCGCTGATTGTGATAACGAAACGAAAGGTAATTTCCCAAATATAGACTACTCAGATACAAGGCCAAAAACTTCATTTCTCCCAAGCTGTAGACAACATATCCGGCAAAGAAATACAAGGACAACATATTGATAAACAAGTGGTTGAAGTCTACATGAAGAAAGCCGGAACTCCACATGCGAATTTGTTCTCCCGCCTTAATTTTTGACATTTGAAATTGATACTTATTAAAGAAATCTTGATTTTTAAACCCTAAAAAAGAAAGTATAACATTCGAAACTATGATGGCTGTTACAACCGAGGGAAGCGTGGACATGAAGAGGTTTTTTTCAGTAACAAATATACTATCTTTGAAAAAAAAA
>CESO01013041.1_pt1 | contig 13345 bp, 6 predicted proteins | sample 356341 | NCBI WGS metagenome assembly CESO01 (sample SAMEA2621812, study PRJEB7988) | marine metagenome | biome: marine biome (ENVO:00000447); feature: deep chlorophyll maximum layer (ENVO:xxxxxxxx); material: "saline water (ENVO:00002010), including plankton (ENVO:xxxxxxxx)" | depth 35 m
AATGAAGTTGCTTCGGCAACCGCAGATAAACTCTCGCCCTCTTCAATCTTGAGTTCGCTCACGATAAAGAATTCGCTAGCGAACTGGTGATCATTGAGCAATTCAAGGTAGGGGTTGCCCGACGGAACAGTCAAAGTCACGCTGGCTTCGTTATTCTTTTTAAACTCTTTACCTTGGACCTTTTCCTCAATTGCAGCCTGCATGACGGATTTGATCTCAAGAAGTTTATCAACCGTCTCTATCGCCCCAGTGGTCGCATACTTAGGATTCACCTTCGGGAAATCCTGCTCATGGATACTCCCTTCACGTCCCGCATGCTCCCAAGCTTCCTCAGCTGTGTAAGCAAGAACCGGCGCGAGGAGTTTTACGAGAGCATCAAATAGCTGCCCCATCACCCAAACACTCGCTTTGCGTTGCTCACTTTCCTCGGTATCGCAATAGAGGCGATCTTTGGTAATATCGATATAGTTAGCGCTGAGATCGCTCGCGGCAAACTGGTTAACCAGCGTGAAAACTCGACGGAAGTCATACTTTTCATAGGCCTCTCGCACTTCAGCGATAATGACCTGCAAGCGCTCCATGACCCACTGATCAATCAGCGGAAGTGACGCTGGTTCACCTACCTCTTCATCCCGCATGTTACCAAGAAGAATCTTAAAGGTGTTGCGCAGTCGACGATAGGGTTCTCCAACTTGCTGGAAGAGCTTCTCACTGAAGGGGACCTCGTTTTGCCAATCCACCGAACTCACCCAAAGGCGAAGGATATCAGCCCCATATTTCCCATAGAAATGCGCCGCATCAGTCGGTTTCCCTTTCTTCTTGGCATCAGACTTAGAAGTTTTCTTCCCAGTCTCGGTATCCACCACAAAGCCGTGGGTCATCACCGTTTTATAAGGTGCTTTATCTCGAACTCCGACACTCAGCATGAGGGAGCTTTGAAACCACCCGCGGTGCTGATCGGTCGCTTCAAGATAAAGGTCAGCTGGAACATTGAGCTCGGGATGAGCCTCGAGAACTGCAACGTGAGACGAACCGGAATCAATCCAAACGTCCAAGGTGTCGCGGCACTTCGTAGACCCCTCGGGAAGATCGAGAAGGGTAGCCCATTCAGCATCAGATTTTTCAAACCAGACGTTGGTGCCTTCCTGCTCAACGAGATCGGCAATTTTCTTGGCCAGATCAGCCGAGACGATGGGCTCACCATCTTCCTTAAAGAAAACAGGAAGCGGAACACCCCAAGTTCTCTGACGCGAAATACACCAGTCCGGCCGGGCTTCGACAGTTCCGTAAATACGATTACGACCCCAATTGGGAAGCCACTCAACATCATCAATCTCACTGAGAGCTTTTTCGCGAAGCCCCTCCATAGAGATGAAGAACTGTTCTACCGCGCGGAAGATGATGGGTGTCTTGGAGCGCCAGCAGTGCGGGTAACTGTGCTCGTAGGTTTCCTCGCCTAGAAGCGCTCCTTTTTCAGTAAGAATCTCGACAATCCGAGTGTTGCCTTTGAAAACGTGGGTCCCAACCAACTCGGGTAGACCACATTCATCTGTGAAGAGGCCATCGTCATCAACCGGGCTAAGAACAGCAAGGCCGTTTTGCTGCCCGATGGAGTAATCGTCCGCACCATGGCCAGGAGCGATATGAACTGCCCCTGTTCCTGACTCGGTGGTGACGAAAGGAGCAAGAATTACTTTAGAAGCACGGTCTAAGAAGGGGTGCTGTGCTTCTAAGCCTTCGAGCTCAGCTCCTTTAATTTCGCCCACTTGCTCCTCTAAAGTCAGGCCAGTCTTTTCCTGAAAATCGACAAGAAGATCACGGACAACAATAATTGTTTCCCCATTCGAATATTTCCCGATGGTGTAAGTAAAACGCTCATGCACTGCGATTGCGAGATTCGCTGGAAGCGTCCAAGGCGTCGTAGTCCAGATTGCGATCGAGCTCCCGGCAGGCAAAGCGTCGTGCGAGGGAAGCTCAAATTTCACGAAAACCGCAGTCGATTTCTTAACCTGATACTCGACCTCGGCCTCGGCTAGCGCGGTCTTAGCCCCGAAAGACCACTGAACCGGCTTCTTTGATTGATAAATACAGCCCTTCTCGATGAGTGCCGCAAACGTTCTTAGAATATTAGCTTCGTAACCCGGATCAAGGGTGAGATAGGGATTGTCCCAATCGCCAAAAACCCCAAGCCGCTTAAAAGACTCACGTTGTGTATCAATCCAGCCCCGCGCGAAGGTTTCGCAACGACGTCGGATTTCAGCAGGTTCGATATCGCGAGCGTCCTCATCCTGCATCACTTTAAACTCGATCGGGAGACCATGGCAGTCCCAACCTGGGATGTAAGGCGCTTCAAATCCGGCCATTGTCTTTGATTTCACCACGAAGTCTTTGAGGACTTTATTCAGACCAGTTCCCATGTGAACGTCCCCGTTTGCAAACGGAGGACCATCATGAAGGATAAAACGGGGAGCATTTTCAGCTTTTCTCTTAGCAATAATTCGCGCGTAGAGATCTTCGGAGTTCCACTTGTCGAGGCGAGCCGGCTCCCGCACGGTCAGATTCCCTTTCATGGGGAAATCTGTTTTCGGCAGAAACAGGGTGTCTTTGTAGGATTTTCCTTCAGGAGTGCTCATAGCGCTAGAAATCAGGGCGGACGCTAGGCTTGAGGACCCAAAAGGTCAAGGTCGGGCCAAAACACCTTCTCTTTTAGCAATTGAACCTACTTTCGGATTAGGGACGACACGACTGACAACGAGACCGCTCAACAAAAGCACGTCAAAGGCAAAGTCTTGGCAACAGCATGTCACGCCAAGATATCTTTCACGACATTTCCGTGGACATCGGTAAGGCGGAAGTCCCGGCCAGAGTAACGGTAGGTCAGGTTTTCGTGATCGAGTCCCATGAGGTGAAGAATGGTAGCGTGGAGATCATGAACATGGACCTTGTTTTCCATGGCCGCGAAGCCGAATTCGTCGGTCGAACCGTAGGTCATACCACCTTTGACTCCTCCGCCGGCGAGCCAAACGGTAAACCCGTGGTGATTATGGTCACGACCACTTCCGCCTTCAGACACCGGGGTGCGACCGAACTCACCTCCCCATAAAACCAAAGTGTCTTCAAGGAGGCCTCGTGATTTCAAATCACGAAGCAAGCCGGCAACCGCCTGATCACTTTGCTGCCCCTTCGTTCGGTGCCCGTTTTCGATATTGCCATGATCATCCCAAGGTTGGCCGCCACCAAAATAAACCTGTACCATGCGAACCCCACGCTCGACGAGACGGCGAGCCGCGAGACAGGAATCGGCAAACTGCCCTTTTCCATAAAGCTCACGAGTCGCTTTGGTTTCCTTGCTGACATCAAAAGCCTCCTGAGCTTCGGTCTGCATTCTGAAGGCTACTTCAAGCGACTGGATCCGTGACTCAAGCTTGTCATCTCCCGCACGTTGATCCGAGTGGAGGCCGTTGAGCCGGTTGATCAGATCAAGCTGTTGACGCTGGGTCCGAGGAGTGAGGTGCTTGTTACTGATATGATCAACGATCTTTTTGGGATCGAGCTTACCTATATGGCAACCTTGATGTATCCCAGGAAGGAAACCGTTACTCCAAAGTTGTGGGCCAACCACCGGTTTACCCGGACATAAGACCACGAAACCTGGAAGATTTTGATTTTCGGTTCCCAAACCATAACTAAGCCACGACCCCATGCTGGGGCGAATTGGTTGAGTGATCCCCGAGTTCATCATGAGCAGTGAAGGCTCGTGATTGGGTACATCAGTGTGCATCGATCGAATCACGCAAATATCATCGATACACTTAGCGACCTCAGGAAAGATTTCGCTGACCGGAATCCCAGACTGCCCCGATTGCTTAAACTTGAAAGGGGATTTGAAAAGTCCTCCGGTTTGTCTTTCTGTTTTACGTTCAGCTCCCGGCGGGCGCTGCCCATGATATTTCTCGAGAGCCGGCTTAGGGTCAAAGGTATCAACCTGAGAAGGGCCACCATTCATGAAGAGATGAATGATACGCTTAGCCCTAGGTTGAATATGCGGAGATTTTGGAACAAGCGGACTTTCGGCAGCTAACAAGCCTTGGTCGGCGAGAACTCCAGCAAGCCCAAGCGACGCGAATCCTCCTCCCGCACGTTTCAGAATATCGCGGCGATTCATGATGGGCTGGTCGAAGGTTCCGTCTTGCATGTTAATCGAGATACATCAATTCGTTGCTCGCAAGCAACGCCTGACAATACTGCTCCCAACGGGAGAGTTTGTCGTCCTTTTCTTTTTCAATACTAAGATAGGCCTGCGCAACTTGTGATTCTGCTTTCGAGGGTGAACGCCCAAAAACAAGGCGATAGGCAAATTCCACCTGCTCAGGAACTTCATCATATTCACCAGTTACCCGTTTGGCAAAAGCCTTAGCCTGATCAATAATAAAGTCACTATTTAGAACGAAGAGTTGTTGTTGTGGAACAGTCGTCTCCGTTCGAGAAGCCGCAGAAACATTTGCGTCGGGAAAATCAAAAATCCTTAACATCCCATCGAGCTGATGACGACTGATACTCGCGTATACCGTGCGACGTGTTTTGTTTTTACTGAGCTCGATCGTCGGACCACCCATCGTCGGGTCAAGATTCCCAGAGATCGCAAGTAGAGCATCCCTCCAAGCTTCGACTTCTAGGCGTCGACGATCGAACCGCCAACGGAAGCGATTATCACCATCGAGTTCTTCGTTTTTAGAACTCCCTTTACTAGAAAGTTGATAAGTCGATGATTTGAGAATCTCGCGATGCAACCACTTAATCGACCATCCGTTCTTGATAAAATTGACGGTCAACCAATCGAGCAGTTCAGGATGAGTCGGGGCTTCACCCAAAAGACCAAAATTACTTGAAGTCGTCACCAGGCCTTTTCCGAAGTGCCACTGCCAAACGCGATTCACGATCACCCGAGCGGTAAGAGGGTTCTGCGGGGAAGCGATAGCCTCAGCAAGGTCAAGACGTGAAAAAGGATGATTCTTGGCCGCCTCGGGATCAGTCGGTCGTGGTTCATTTTCTAAAATCTCAAGAGTCCCCCGTGCAACCCATTCTCCTTTGCTCGCCGGGTTACCACGAATGTAGACCTGCATCGCTTTACCTCCTCCCTGGACCGCATGGGCCAGGGGATACTTGGGCTTGGCCTTCTTACGAAGAGACTCAAATTCGGTCTTCATTCGGTCTGCTTCCACTTTTTGCTCCTCATTCAAAAGCTTCGCATATGCATCATTTTCAGAGGCATAGAGAGGAGCATGGCCATCAATCCAAATATTTTTAAGAATGCGCTTTTGATCATTCTCCATCTTCCCGATGATTTTATTCAACCGGTCTTCTACATTACGGGCTTTTGCCAACTCCTCTGCTTTCTCAGTCTCAATCTGCGAAATAGCTTCTTCGGCCCGATCTACGAAGTTTTGAAATTGATTGGATAATTCTACGATTTTATCTGGAACCTTGAGGGTTTCGACCGTGGGCTTCTCTGTAAAATTCACCACCACATCATGCCATCCTTTCAACTCAGGCAAACGCTTCATCAGGTCATTCTTGCGACCTTTCTCCAGCATTTCCCGGAATCGCTTCGTATAATGGCGATGGAGACCCGCCTGTTCCGCAAACTCGTCGTCCGAAATTTTTACCCCTTGCGATTTCAAGGTCACCAATCGCCAGCCCTCCTGTAAGTATCTACTCACTTGCCCAAGCCTCTTTTGGCCCTCTTGTTTACCGATCCCTCTGAGGTGGCTTCGATGTTTTGATTCCAAATCCTTGATGCCTCTTTGTTCATCATTGTAGGCCTTCACCTCTTTCTCTTCGACCAACGGAATTTCAGAATATCTTCGTCCATTAAAAACTCCTGCTAAAGCGTAATAATCCCGAGTCGGAATAGGATCAAATTTATGATCGTGGCATCGAGCACACGACACCGTTAGTCCGAGAAATCCACGGGTCACGGTATCAATGGTATCATCGAGCTCATCTGCCTCAGCTTGAGCCTTGTCGGAGTTTTTATAATACTGAGCCCCTAGACCTAGAAACCCAAGTCCGGCAAACTTGCGGAAACGATCTTCCGATTCATGCTCTATTAAATCACCTGCCAATTGAAATTTGATGAACTTATCGAATGGAAGATCTTCGTTAAACATCTTGATAACCCAATCGCGATATTGATGGGCATTCGCTCGCTTCTTAACTCCAAAAGTGTGAGCCTGATCCTCGGCGTAACGAGCCACATCAAGCCAATGCCGCCCCCACCGTTCACCGTAATGAGAAGATTCTAAAAGTGAATCAACGAGGTTCCCAATCGAACTTTCCTGATCTTTTGCAGAGTTCTTTAGAAACTCGTCGACCTGATCGGGCGTCGGAGGAAGACCTAAAAGGTCGAAGTATATTCTCCGCACCAGCACCCGAGGCGAAGCGGCAGGCATTGGGCTCAAGTTCTGCTCTTCGAGCTGGCGTAAGATAAAGCTATCAATCTCCGATCGCCCCCACTTGGAATTCTTGACCTCAGGAAGCTTCGGTTCTTTGGGCGGCTGAAAGGCCCAGTGACTAGAGGCATCAACTTCCGTGCTTTTGAGTTTACTCTCAGATTTTTCCCGAGGATCAATCGCACCGGCCTCGATCCATTGGGAAAAATAGGAGATGATTTCATCGGAAAGCTTCCCCTTAGGAGGCATCTCTAATTCTTCCTGGCGCAGTGCTTTTAAAATGAGACTCTCAGAGACATTTCCTGGAATAACTGCCGGCCCCGTATCCCCTCCTTTTCGGATCCCCTTCTTTGTATCCAGAAACAACCCTCCCTTTAGCTTACCTCGATTAGCCGCATCTACGGAGTGACATTCGTAACACTTATCCACCAAAACCGGGCGAATCTTGGCCTCGAAGAAATTTAGCCCCACTTCCGCCGCCGAAACCCCGTTGACAAAAAAGAAAACGAAAATTTGAAGGCGGATTTTTAAGAGCATCGAGAGAAACAAGGGAACCTAAGCTAAGCTTAACGTCTAAGCGATAGGAGATCTTACAAAGGGGAATATTTGAATGCAATCTCCCCGCTAAAAGCACTCAACTCCCCTAAAATTGTTGGCTCCTACGCAGGAGATTCAGTTCTGCTCAAATTTTCCCTGAAATTTCCGACAAGAAATGGAAGCAACGATTCTACCCAAAAACCTCGGTGATCGGACCAGCATCTTCTTTGTCAGGGCCAGCCATACGGAAAGGTCGTTTGCTCGGCGACTCGATGACTTTAGCGTGATCAAGTCCAAGGCTATACGCGATCGTTGAATTGAGGTCGTGGAAGGTGACCGGATTCTCGATCACTTTCCGAGCTTCCTTGTCAGTCTTACCGTAAGTCATACCACCTTTCACTCCCCCACCTGCGAGGAGACTAGTGAAGGCTCCAGGGTGATGACTGCGACCGTTACGATGCTGTTTTTGGATCTCAGGAGTTCGCCCAAATTCAGAGCTTAAGACTACCAAAGTGGATTCGAGCAAACCGCGCTCTCTTAGGTCAATGATCAGTGAGCTATAAGCTGAGTCGAGTAACTGGCAGCGGGCTTGCACCCCGGTAAAGTTGTCATAGTGGGTGTCCCAATCACCAAGAGTAACCTCGATAAAACGAACGCCATGTTCCACAAGCCGGCGGGCGAGAAGGCAACCCTGTCCGAAGGTATGGCGACCATATCGATTTCGAATCGTCGGGCTCTCCTTGGTAAGATCGAAAGCGGCCAGATCCTCGCTCTTCATGACCCGCACTGCTTCATCGAAAAGCATCCCAAAATTCTTGGCGTTGGGCGAGGGGTTCTCACGGTGAAAGCGCTTATTGATGGCATCAGTAAGGCTAAGTCGGCGCTCAAAGTCTTCTTCATTCACAGAAGGATGCCTACTCGTTCCTTCCAATCCTTTTTTCGGATTCGTCACGACTGCTGGAGCAAACTTGGCTCCCATCCAACCCGCACCGATCATGTTGGCCGGACTATTCACCGCAATGTATCCGGGAAGAGTATCGTTGTCGGTGCCCTTTAATCGGGTAACCCAACTGCCAAGCGCCGGATGAACAATTGTGCCGAGTTGGTTGTAACCCTTATGAAGAAGGTAGCTGGCTTGATCATGATCACCTTGCTTAGACTGCATCGAGTGAATGGTGCAAACCTCCTTCATCACCTTTGCCGTTTCAGGAAGGTAATTGGCAATCTGAAGCCCCTCGGCCGTTGTCGGGATCCCTTTGACCGGGCCTTGAACATCCTGACCGGGTTTCAGATCAAAGGTATCGATGTGGCTCATCCCACCAGCCATATTAAGAAAAATAACGTGGGTCGCCGGCTTCGATCTTTTCACGGAAACTTTCTCGCCGAGAGCTTGGGAAGCAAGGCTCCCTCCTAGCATGGGGGCAAGGCTGACCCCAAGGAATCTTTGGGAGGCATCTCGAAGGAATTCGCGACGAGAGAATTCGTCGCTCAAGTTTTGAGTAGAGAAGTTCATTAGTAGATGAAAAGAAATTCAGGAGTACAGACGAGAGCGGAAACGATGTTGGCCAGCCCCTTCCCCTCGCGATCGACCAGTTCCTTGGTGCACATCGCACGTTCCTGATCAGTAGGCATTCGGGTGAGGATAGATTGGAAAAGCAAGACTCCCTTTTCGTCGAACGAACCAGGGACCTCAAAAATATTACGTATCGCGGTATCGTCCTTGGTTGCGATCATGGTTTGAGTTGCTCCGTTAAGCATCTGAAGCGTCTGAGTTAGACTTCCTTCATTGGTCGCACCATCGATACTAATGCGATCGGATTGGCCGAACTTGCGGAGGAAATGGTTGGGCAACGCCGGGCTGGGAAGCTCCGAGGCACGAGCCATCCCTCGAATTGCCGAAGTCATCAGACGACCGTGACCCGCGATGTAAGTCGGAGGCCTTGAGACAGGTGCCTTTGGTCCGGTTCTGTCGCGCGCTTCCTCGTATTTTGCAATGATCCACTTCTGATAGTCCTTGATCCTGTTAAAGGAATGAACCTTTCCGATGATGTCCTCGAGGCGGCCAATGTAACGACCGTGAATGAAAAGGTGCTCCATGTCTTCCAGCCGCTGCGGCGATTCTGGGTCTTCGAGAACGAGCGTGATCAAGGAGTCCCAAATCTGCTCGGCACTCATCCTCTCGATGGGCCGCCCAAGTAAGCCATGAAAGGAAGCCTCGGCATCCGGAGCAGACTTTACTGCGAAGGCCTTAGTCAGCATGAGAGTCTGTTGGAAGGCACGAAGATCGTAGTTGTAATCCTTGATAAGCTTCATCAACGCAACACTAAGAGCACCAGTGACTGAATCTTTTGGATCCAGGAATTCTTCATTGTCCTTCTTGTGCAATTTGGCACCCATCACCCGCAGCCACATTCGCGCCGCGATTGAACCACCAAAGGTGGGGTTTTCCTCACCCACCACCCAGGCCGCAAATCGATCAAGGCTATCCGGATTGTTCTTTTTTGATTCAAGGCGCACCTTCCCGCCAAAGGGAGTTCGGCCCTCTACCATCTCGCCCGGATCACCATCCGCATATTGGTAATCATCCGGGAGCTTCATCCGCCCTGTCCCCTTACCGGGATCGATCCCACTGGCGGCATACTGGCCGATCGCATCGCTAAAGAAGTGCAAGTGATGAAGACCCGGCACATTGAACTTTTTATCCGCCGACATTTTAACAAACAAACGCCTACCTCTTAAAAAATCGAGGCGCCCGTAATTGCTTTTGCCGTGGGTGAAAGCAGCTAGATTGAAAAAGTCAATTCGTTCCCAACTCGAACTCGGATCATCGTGGCACTGGGCACATTCCATGCGAACCCCCAAAAAAGCCCGCATGGTGTTGGCAGAGTTATCTAACGGCATACCAATATCCCGGGTGTAATAATGGGAAGCCCCAGAACCGGTCCAGCCATTACCACGGCTCGACAACAATTCAACGGTCATCGCTTTCCAGCTTTTGTTTTCGCGAACCGCCTGCCGCGTCCAATTAATGAGAGGAGTATTGGAACTAAAGTATCCTCCCTGTAATTTCACCTCGTTGAGCCTCAGATGATCATGAAACCAATTATTCATGTGGCTTTGATAGCCCTTCGAACGATAAAGCCGATTAACTAGGCGATTGCGTTTATCCGCAGCCGAATCGTTGGTGAATTCCTTTATCTCGGCCAGAGTAGGAATCCTCCCGATAGCCACCAAGGAAGCGCGGCGTAGGAAGGTGAAGTTATCAACCGGATCCGGTTTGGTCTTTCCCGATTTTTCAAGGACGGAACTTATGAGAACATCGAGGTTTGCAGCCTTCTTTTCCATTGTCTCGGGAGTGATCTCCACCGCAAACAGAAAACACCCTGAAAAAAGAGTCCCGTATGCCAAAATCTGGGAAGCGCAAAGACGGATTGTCATAAATGATCTCGAAAAAAGAAACGTGAAATTTACAAAAATAGAAACGTAAAATTTATACTTTTTGAGACCTTGGAAACAAGAGCCCAAAACACAATGAAATAACATCGCCCTCTCAGAACGCTCTCGCTAACCTCCTCAAGATGACAAGGTGGTTTCTCTCGATTCTATTTTTTCTCGGAGGAAGTCTCGTCTTTTCAATCGAACCTCATCCCGATGCAACTCCCAGCACCCACGCGCCAGGTGAAGTAGACCTCAAGGCAAACCTGAAATTTATCATCCCCAACCCAGATACTCTCCCTGGAATTGTTCTTGATGAGACCAGCGCCATCCTCAAAGGAAAATGGCAATATTCAACCCACACCCCACCCTATGTAGGTATCGGATACCTTCATGACCAAAAATCGGACAAAGGGAAAAAATCCGCGACCTTCACCCCTGATCTCCCACGATCTGGGAAATATGAAGTCCGTCTCTCACATTGCTACAATTCAAGACGCTCGACCGTTACACCCGTCACGATCGTTCACGCGAACGGAAAATCCATCATTCGGATCAATCAGCAAGATATTCCCAAGCATGGGAGGCTCTTTCGCTCCTTGGGAACCTACGAATTTAAAAAAGGAAAAAACGGTTCAGTCATCATCTCAAACGAAGGAACAGAAGGAACATACGTCATCGCCGATGCCGTGCAATTCTTACCGAAACACCAAAGAAAATAACTCACTACCGTGTCTCTCGAACAACTTAATGTGATCTCCAAGCCCTGCGAGATACCGGACAAAGTCATCACGATGCTTGCCGAGGCCGAGCAACGTTGTGACGCCTTCTTCGAAGCTGGACTGGACCGGCGCTACCCGCGTTACCTTCCCAGTAATCCTGAAAAAGTCTTTGCCGCCATCACCACTCTTAAAGAATCTGGACTCCTTCGCGGTGACGTTTTCTGCGAATGGGGCTCCGGCTTTGGGATCGCAACCTGCATGGCCTCCCTCATAGGTTTTAAATCCTATGGGATCGAAATCGAAGATGGCCTTGTAAAGCTCTCCACCCAACTGGCTCGAGACCTCTCGATCCCCGCCGAATACCTTTGCACCAGTTATCTTCCTGAAGGTTATGAAGAATGTGAGGGCATCGGCGGCAAGGACCTTCTTCCTCCACAGGCAACCACTTCGGGTGGAGCAATCATTGACACTACTCCGCTCTATGATGGTCTTGACCCTGGCGAAGTCGATCTCTTCTTTGTCTACCCTTGGCCCGGTCAGGAGGAGTTTATGATGGACCTGTTTGATGAAATCGCCAGCGAAGATGCCATTCTTTTAATCTACCAGGCCGATGGAGAAACCACCGTCCATCGCCAGAGCTTTAACGACCAAAATTAAATTCCTCTGGGGCTCCACTCACCATTTCCATTCAATTCTAAATCGAGAAAGAATCCGCCACCGATCTTCTCCGGAGTTACTCAGACTGCCCTCCCGGATCTTCAGCTGGAGCTGGTGCTTCATCTCTTCCAAAGACTTGGTTGAGCTCGCGGCGTTGCTCAGGCGAAATCTCTGCGCTTTGAAGTGCGGCATTCGCGGAAGCAAAGTCGCGGGAGCTCCAACGATGAAGCACCTCCCGCATCATCCCGGTCCTATGCCCATCGTCACTGAGACTGTTTGCCCAGTCGAACGCTGCCGCGGGGTCGGCAGGAAGCATCGTTTCGACCACCCGTTCCGCCGCCGCATCACGAACCCTTCCTTCCGGAAGCTCTAGGATCCACTCGCCGGCAGCCATGCTATCAATCCGCAGCCAACGCTCAGCCACCTCTCCAACCGCAGCGCGACGCACCTCCCCAGGCTCCGGAAGACCCATTGCCCAGTCAGCAGCTTCTTGAGGACTAGCCGCGGACCACGCCGAAGCGATTTCTTGCGCCATCCGCCGGTGTTCATTTGTTGCCCGCAACTGGGGCGAGAGACCTGCCGTAAGTTCACCGTAGATTGTAGCTGCTTTTCCCGGAGCATTTTCAGCCACTCCACGTAAGATTGATCGAGTGGCTCGGTGACGATCTACACCTCCCAACCCTTGCGCCCATTCCATCGCAGAAGCCGTGTCTTGGCTTGCCCAACGACGAGCCGCAATCTCAAGGGCTTGATGCTTCACGAAGAGGTTTTCTATTGTCGAAGCAAAATTAGCGGCGGCAGCTGGATCCGTCTCGGCCCATGAACTTACGACCCCACCCATCGCCCGGCTGCGTATCGCGGCATCACCTTGAGACGCTCCCCATTCCATCGCCGCAGTTCGGTCGCTCTCAGCCCAACGATGGGCCATCTCATGCACTAAATGTAAATTTTGCTCCGAGGTCGGGAGCTCGGCTACATATTGAGCAGCACCCGCAGGATCCTCTTCCGACCAGCCATGCAAAGCGCTATGTAAAGCTCGCCGACGATCACTTCCATCCAAACTTTCGGCCCATTCAATCGCTGCCTGACCATTCCGGCGACCCCAGACATTTGCGAGATGCTCCAACATGTGTCGGCGCTCTCGACCAGCCGGAAATGATTGTAAAAGTTGACTCGCGGTCTTTGCATCCATGCTCCCACCATCTTGGAGCTTTTCCATCGCATCTCGAAAAGATCCCAATACTCCCTCAGCTCCCTCTTCTCTTGACTCTTGGAGCTGTCGATCAGAATCACTTCGACCAGACTGAGAAGACATGATCCGGCTTCTTGATCCTCTCGAAGATAAGCTACTGGACTCTTTGTTTCTGACTCGCGCACCTTCCACCGCGGCCGTATCCTCCACGGGGGGGAACACAGCACGGTCCACCGCGACCCCTGCAGCAAAAGCAGCACCTACGATCAGACAAGAGCTTATGTTAAATTTCATCGGGCGACCAACACGATACCCTACCAAATATTCGAACGAAACACTCTTTTTATAAG
>CESO01020197.1_pt1 | contig 13333 bp, 14 predicted proteins | sample 356341 | NCBI WGS metagenome assembly CESO01 (sample SAMEA2621812, study PRJEB7988) | marine metagenome | biome: marine biome (ENVO:00000447); feature: deep chlorophyll maximum layer (ENVO:xxxxxxxx); material: "saline water (ENVO:00002010), including plankton (ENVO:xxxxxxxx)" | depth 35 m
GCGCGGAGCTTTGCTTGCTCGCCTGGATTTTGAATGAGAAGTACTACGCCACCAGCAATACTTGCAGTCGAGGTCTCGTTACCCGCCACCAATATCTGCTGGATCATACCCAAGGCTTCTGGCTTGGTAAGCAGTCGACCGTCATCTATGGTGTTATTTGCAAGATCAGAAATAATATTATCCTGAGGATTGCCCCTCATTTGATCAATGAGATCGGCAAAATAGTGCTGGAATTCGACAATATCCTTGGCATTTTGGATCTGCTGCTTGTCGTCAGCAAGGCGCCCGAGACGGCTCGCCGAAGCGTCGGACCATTTCTTGATCAGCGGCAACTCTGATCGCGGCACACCCAGCTGGTCAGCGATAACGTAAATCGGAAGTGGCACACAGAAGCGATTGAGCAGGTCAACCTCGTCATCATGAATCCACAGGTCAATCAGTTCGCCTGTAATCGCCTCAATATCACCCCGCATCCCCTCGATCCGTTTATTGGAGAACACTTTATTGACAAGATTTCGGTATACACGATGTCGAGGGGGATCTTGCGTAAGCAGGGTTTCCACCATATCGTAACCCTCCGCATAGATTGCATTCACCTCTTCATTGGTAGAGCCCGTATTCAATAGCGCACTGAAACTGCTAGAAAATCGGGCGGGATCACGAATGATTTCCCGAATGTCGTTGTATCGCGTCACCACAAATACATTGGCATTGGGCACTTGCCAAACTGGCGCCTCATCCTGCAACTGCCGATATACATGAAAGGGGCACTCTTGTACCTCGGGACTGAAAAAATCCAGATCTGCTAGCTCAACTCGGCTCATAACAAGGCTTCCTTCAAAATCGATTCCGCTGTCGGCAAGGCTTGGGGAGACAGAACCGTATTTTTTGCAGCGACGAACGCCTCAAAATCACCCGTCACCACCTGCCATGTAAAGTAGTTTTCCTTCCCGTCAATCTCAGTAATAAAAGGGGTAAATCCCATCGGTATGTAGGAAAAATCTCGCCCCGTTCCGGGAAAAAGATACTCGCGTTGAAAATGGCTCAACGTCTCCATCTCTGCAAGGGGCAACATATCAAAGAAAGCGACTGCCGCCTCTTGAACCCCTAAAAGACTGATGAACTGCGCCGGGAATAACCCGCCTGTCCAACGCGCATTAATTTCTGTCACGATAATATCGTCGCCCGCAATGAAATAATCGATGCCGCAGTTCACACCTTCTGGGGCAACATAGCTGTGGGCGCGCGCATACTCACCCACCCGCATCAGTACTTCGCGGTGCTTATCTGAGACCACAAGATCGGGTGATATAAAATTACCTACCCACTTACCACCAGCGAACAGGATTTGCCGCACATTACTGATAGAAATGCTCTCGGGAGTAATAGTCAGATCTACTGTCATCTCACGCCATCGCGTAGTGTCCAGCTTTTCCTGCAGTAGCACTTCAATCTCAGCGTCGTATTCCGCAATTTGACGCAAGCACTCGCCCAGATCAGCAACGGCAAAAACATTCCTCGAGCCCGCTAGACCCAATAGCTTCACCATTACCCCTTCCGGGTGCTTGGCAAAAAACGCACCTGCAGCGCCGGAGAGTAGCGCCTCCTTGCGATAAACCTCGGTGTGGGGCACCGGGATATCCGCTAAAGGAGCATGGACAGCAAAGTGTAATTTTGAGTTCATATTCTGGCTGACAGCCAGCGCTTCCTCGTTTTGATGTAGCGGCCAATTGCTGCCACTCACCATGTACAGATTGACCATCTCCACCATTGGCAAGGTCGATTTGACACTGGGATAATAGTCATTCAGCGGGTGGAACTGCCAATTAGAACTCGGAACGGTCTGCAGGCCCATATCGGTAAACATATCGCTGTAGCGTGCCAAATTTTCAAACCAGGGAGACGCCGCGAATACATCTGCCAATGCGACGTGATCGATCGGCTTACCCAGTCCAGTAAGTGCAACCTGCAGCGCACAAGTGAGCACCTGGTTCTCCTGATGATCGATCTGCTGTTTTGGTGTCAAGCTGCGCAAATCGTGGTGCAAAGAACAATCGTCGCCCGCCATGGCGTAAACCACTGACGCTGACTGTTCTGGAATAAAACTGCCCGTCTTCAACTTCAACTAATCAACTCTCCACTCCTGCGGCCCTCAGCGCCATGCTCTGCAGTACTTTGGGGCTTTCGGCGGCAGCTCGCAACTGCGCTAACAATTGAGGAAATCCCCCTCCCGACAAGGTATCCATTTGTAGCCCTGCAGCATGATTTTCGGCAATCTGTGGCGCCAGAGTCCTGCTAAAAGACGCTTCGAAAGTTGAAAGCACAGGCAACACCTCCGACTCAGAAAATCCAGGCGACAGTATATTCAGACATTCCGCCAATTGCCCCGCAACCCGGAAGCAGGTGTTCATCCCCATGCTCCGCGCCGGATGCATCGCATGCCGGGCATCGCCAATGAGGACAGCGGCTCCCTCGCCTGCGTATGTCTTACTTTGCTGTGAAACGGGAGGGTATATATCGCCGAAAGACACGTGCTCAAATTCCAGTTGTGGGCACCATTGCGCCAGACGGGAACGCAGCACGTCCTCGGGTTGATCCCGCCAAAATGGCAACTCCTCTAATGCGATCGGCAACCCCAATTTACTCTCACCTCCCGTGCGGGGGATCATGGACACAATTCTGTCTGCTGTTACAAACACATCCAGTGTGCGCCGTTCAGGCACGTCGCGCAGCTGGCCATACAGCACTGCAATTGGATATTGATAGCGGTGCCTCTCAATATCCATCTTTAGGGTCCTGCGAACCGATGAAGCGGTGCCGTCTGCACCCACCAACAGCGTACAGTCAAATTCGCCGACGTCTTCCGCTTGCTTCCAGTTTAGAGTCCAATGACCATTACCCCGCTCGATGGACCAATGAGATACGTTGATGACGCTGCTGGCACCCGCCTGAGTGGCGCGGGAAAGCAATACCTCACCAATCCGCTCATGATTGAGAAACAAAAAGTAAGGCGGGCACTCAGGGTGATCCGGAACTGGAATCGTGACAATGTGATTGCCCTCACCGTCTAGCCATCGTGTGCCATAACGCTTTTCGGCCCCCGCCAGCATCAAAGATTCCAGCACGCCCCAACGCTCGAGTAAAGGCTGAACGCTTGGCTGAATATGATCTCCGCGAGCCGTATCCAGAAGACCGGGGCGCCGGTCCAGAAGCGCTACAGTGAAGCCTTGGCCGGTTAGCGCCGTCGCCAATGCCGCACCGGCAATACCGGAGCCAATAATTCCTACGTCATAGTGCGACCTGTCCATGCATTACCCGCATCTGCTGCCACCCAATGCGATACCTTATCATCGCTTGATCATAAAATAGCCCTCGCAAAATCAAGGATACGCTTTGCGATCACACTGTAGTGGTCGCATCATGATTAAAGCGCTCATAGATTCGCAAGTACGGCACCTGTGGTGTACTGTTTCGGGCGCCAAATAAAAAACGTTCTATATGCAAGAACCAGCTAGAAGCTACAGAAACTGGACCGTCTTGAGCGGCCTATTTCTTATCTATATGGCCTCCAACGGCATCACCTTGCATACGCTGCCGCTGCTCTATCCGGAACTGATGGAGCACTATGGCTGGCGAGAGAGTGAAGTCACTCTGCCAGCCACCGTCTTTTTTATCGTCGGCGCAATCACCTCCCCTCCCGCGGGATGGCTGCTAGATCGCTATTCCGCTCGTCTGATCATCAGTCTCGGCAGCCTTTTGCTCGCACTAGCCCTGGTTGCTTACTCTGCCACTCAGTCTCTCTGGCAGTTGGTTGTGGTGTATGCAGTGCTGGGCGTCGCGTTGTCACTGTGTGGTTTGGTGTCGAACATGGTCCTTCTGACACAGTGGTTTGAGCGGGGAAGAGGTCGTGCGACGGGAATCTTGCTGACAGCATCAAGCCTCGGTGGGGTGCTCTTCCCGTTAGCGGTCGGCGGCACCATTGAGGCACTTGGTTGGCGTCATGCCGTTCTCATCACAGGCGCTCTGGTCGGTGTCGTGATGCTTGGCAGTGCCATGCTTCTATTACGGGATGGCAGAACCGCGCCCGCTCCCGCGGAGCCAAGCGCATCGGCGACCCATAGCATTCGCGCGCTGCTGCCACTCATCATAAATACCCGATTTTTAGCGATCGTCTTCGCTACTGGCAGTCTTTGGTTCATTATCATTGCATTGACGCAGCACCAGTCTATTTACCTGGCCCGCGATGTCGGACTCGAGCGATCCTTTTTGCCTACTGTATTTAGCATCTTTTTTGGTAGCTCGATCGTAGGCAAGCTGACCTTCGGCGCGCTGGCTGATCGCTATCCTATACATCGGGTCATGCCCGCAGCCATTTTCACGCTGGCGTTGTCTCTCTTAATACTGAGTCACATTGTCGCGACCGACTTATTGCTGCTCATTTCCTATGCCGTTTTAGGAGGTCTCGGATTTAGCGGCGCTTTTACTTGCATACAGATCTTGTTGGCCACTCACTACAGTGGCGCTTACTACGGCCGGATTCTCGCACTGGTAGTGCTTATTGATACGCTCTGCGGCGCCCTCGGAACTCGCTCATTAGGGCTGCTACGAGAATGGCAGGGAGATTACATTGCCGGCTTTAGTGCGCTCTCTGCGCTGGCGGTCTTGAGTGGCATAGTGGTGATGAGGCTGAGCGGCTCCCCGGCGGAGCGACCCGGTTAACCGGTATTTTCAATAGCCAGGATACATCGCTCGGAAGCAAGTAATTCAGTAACCGCAAAGTGGTCGGTAAACCGCGCTTTGTAAGCATCCATAAAGGTCACACCCTCCTCACGAATGCGTCGCCGCTGAAGTGCGCTGCAAAAACGCCGCACATCATCCTCGCTCTCTAATATAAGCTGAGGAACTTCCGCAGTATCGCCATCCACATCCTTTGCCACCATAGTGAAGTAGCACGTGTTCGTATGCTTGCTCACACCGTCCTGAAGATTCTCGGCAATCACTTTGATGCCCACCACGAGAGATTTTTTACCGACATAGTTAACGGAACCCATGAGCGATACTACTTCACCCACCTCGACCGGGCGCAGAAACTGCACGTTGTCTACCGAGACGGTTACACAGTAATTACCTGCATGCTTGCTAGCACACACATAAGCCAGTTTATCCATGAGCGACATCAAGGTGCCGCCATGCACCTTACCGCCGAAGTTAGCGTAGCTCGGGACCATGAGCTCGGTAATCACACTGCGCGAGTACGCGACGGGATGCCCAGTCATTTCAATCTCCTTCTGTCTGCATGTTGTACGCGATCATCGACCAACGGGATTAGCAGTCAACACCGCCCTTTGAGTCAAGACCACGTGAGGCCGCATGAGTGTGATCAAACGTAGAATTTGCATACCTTGACTACATACCCCCTAGGGGTATAATTTACGATCTTAAATACCCCTCAGGGGTATATAGCCGCAAAGAGGTAGTAATTTTGAGAACCGAAACTAAACGGATCGCGGATGCGCGTCTAGCTCGTATCGAGGGTCAGATTCGAGCTGTGCGCAAAATGGTTAATGAGGACCGCTACTGTGTCGACGTCGTGAGACAAGTTCAGGCGGCACGCTCTGCACTGTCGAGCCTCGAAACAGTCATCGTGGAAGACCATGTTGACACCTGCGTGCAAGCATCGTTGGAAAGTGGTTCTACCGAAGCGCGAAGAGAGAAAGTGATCGAGCTCGTTTCAATACTGACCGGGAAAAAGAAGTGAGGGCGTTTTTAGCAGGGTTATTCCTGTTGCCGCTACTGTTTAGTGCCCATGCGCCTGCGAGACCCGTCTCTTATACCGGAGGCTGGACCTTTATCGAGGAGTCTGACCGGCAAATCAGCTCCGCACTGGTTCACTACACACCCGCACCCTCGTGGTCGATTGGATTCAGAGCCGAGGTGTACAGAGAGAGTGAGTACACAGTGGTCAGCATCCATCCCACATTCCTTGCCAAACGCTGGTTCGACCGAGACTACCAAGGCAACCTTTACATTCATGGAGGTATTGGACGCGCATCGGGAATACGTGGCAATAGGCTTGGTGAAGAAACCGCCACGTATGGGGGCATTATGGCCGACTGGGAGACGCGTTCGCTCTTTGCAGGATACCGCTCACGCTATCTTGACGCTGGGCATTTTGGAGAGCAATTCATGCATGCTGCTCGATTAGGCTTTGCCCCCTACGAGGGTGATAGTGGAGATCTCCACACGTGGCTAATGCTAGAGATAGATCATCGCCCGGAAGATGAAGACGCGGTCACAGCCACGCCGCTGGTGCGACTTTTCAAAGGCCCACTGCTACTGGAGATGGGATACAACCTAACCGTCAATCAACCACTGCTTAATTTTACTTATCGCTTTTAACCAAGGGGGCAGGGATTATGAATTCGAAAAAGCTCTTCAGTTTTGCATTACTCATCTTTCTGCTGTCTCAGACTTTAGCTGCGCAAGATGACCATCGCAGCCATGCTGGTTCCGGGGCGACTCATCAGGATCATTCTACCCATTCGGATCACGCAGATCTCCATAAGGATGAAGGCGAAGCAGGTACCGATACATCAAATTCCACGCATCCAGTAATGACTCACACCGATGCCATAAGTGATGCACTGGCGGAGGGTGGCGAACCCATTGTTGCCGACGTCTTGGGTGTGGTCTGCGATTTTTGCGCGCTGGCAATGAATAAAATTTTTGGCCAAAGAGAAGAGATCGCTGCGGTATATGTCGATCTCGACACTAAAGCTCTGAATCTTGTTCTCATTCCCGGGGCAACACTGAGTGACGAGACGATCGCGGAATTAGCTGTGCAGGCGGGATATCGCGTGGCTGCTGTGCGCCGCGGTGAGCAAGCGCTGGGTAACGCGACGTGAGAGGTGACTGGCGCGATACCGTTGCGCCAACGTTGGCACTGTTTGGCAGCGCATCCACGCTACTGTGTTGTGCGCTGCCGGCACTGCTAATCTCCTTGGGAGCAGGAGCCGTGATGGCTGGCCTTACTTCTGCCATACCCGGCATCATGTGGCTGTCAGCCCATAAAAACACGTTGTTCGTTTTATCAGGCGTGCTGATGGCATTCAGTACTGCACTCTGGTGGCAACAGCGTGGCGCACCCTGCCCGCTCGACCCCATTAAGGCGGCAGCATGCTCTCGCTTTCGCCGCATCAATACCTGGCTTCTCTCGGGCGCGTGGTTCGCCTATGTCTGCGGACTGTTTTTCGCCTATTTGTGGGTCATGATTTTTTACTAATGCCCGTCTTTCCGCTTTGTTAGCGCGTATAACCAGACCCCGAGTACCGCGGTCAATACAGCGAGAATTGAAAAAAACTTGAGCAGCCAAGTTCCCAGAGTGTCTCTATCGGAATAACTCATGATGTGCAGTGACCATAAAAAATCCCACCACCGCCATGCATTGTGTCGAACAGTGACGACCTCACCAGACATCGCATCCATATAGGCAACACGACTCGGATCACTCGACTCCCACAGCTTCCAGAGTGGCAATTTTGCTCCGCGATATTCGCTGCCAATAATATCCTCCGCTACCCATTCAGCGATATCCGGAGTCATTACCGTTCTCGAAGCTCCTAGGTTGAGCGCTTCCTCCGCGGTGAGAGGCTTAACCAATGCGCCTGCACTGTCACGCCACTCGATCCCCGCAGCAGAGTGAATCCCCACTACCAATTCCGCTGGTCTTCGCTGAAGCAATGTGAGGCGGTTGGCTAAAACGGGGCTCAATACAAATTCTGATGTCGAAAACTCAACTGGCTCCGGCGCTCTTTTAAACTGATTTCCACGAACATAATCAATATCAATAAACGCGAAGTACACACCGCTGACAGTCCACAGTAATAACTGGATCGACGTAAGCAGTGCGATACCCCGGTGCCAGCGTCTCACTTGCCGCTGCCTTGCGAGCGGAGAGTTCATATTCAGCAATCTGTTGTCGATTCCAGTAGCATCATACATTGGGCGAGGGAAAACAGATTGCCATAGCATCACCCTTCTCATTACGTTCTACTCCACCCTCGGGAAGCATGCTGAGCATTGCCGCATCGAGTCGAGCGACGTAGCCACAGACCATCGCATCGAGAGTATCGTCTCTGGATACTCCGGCACTGAGGGGGTCTGCATCTATCTGGCTCATCAACTGAATAACCGTCCGCTTCCCCATGCGCGCACTCAGAAGCTCAAATCTCTGAAGATAGCCCGCTTGAGTCTTTTTATTCTCACTCATCGGCACCCCACCTTGCAGTGCAGCAAAACAGAGCTCCGGGTGAGCTTCTCGCCACTCTCGACAGCACGCGCGATGAGTACAAAGATGGTTATCCGTCTCTCTAATCTTGGGGAGCAAATAAAACGCCTGCTTGCTAATACCCCGGCCGAAGCGGCGCTTACTTTCTTCGTTAAGCTCAGGGTAGCTGCGCTCCTCCAGTGCAAAATACGGTGGCGCGGCAAAAACACTGCTGCGACGGGGGCCCAATAATCTACGCGCTTCCCTGTCACAACCACGAAGGCCTGTCTCTGAGAGCCCAACCGGAATATCAATACAAACTCTGGCGCCCGATACAATATAGGCTTGACTGTGCTGCAAAGTTGCAAACACAACCGCCATCCAATTACTGCCGTCCCAACCGACGCAGACCCATCCTGCTCGACATCCATCAAGGCCCGCTGAAAGCAATACTGGACTTGATGCTAAGGTTGACACTGGATCGATAGCCCCTCGATCGATCAATCTAGAATCGAGTGACGCTCACAGGTAACCGAGTGAAGCCGCGAATGAACAAATTGCAGGTTCTCTCGGGTTCACCTGCTAATTCAATCGTCTTGAAACGCCTGAGCGCCTCCTCCCATAGGATCCGGAGTTGCATTTCTGCCAATCGATTCCCCATGCAGCGATGAATGCCCGCTCCAAACGACAAATGCCCCCTTACATTCGGGCGATCTATCCAAAAATCATTGGGGCGCTCGATTGCAGCGGCGTCATAATTGCCGGATACGTACCACAGCAACACTTTATCATTCTGCCGAATGCGCTGACCTCGAAATTCGGTATCTCGTGTAGCAGTGCGCCTCATGTGTGGCAGTGGCGTCTGATAGCGAATAATCTCCGATACCATCGATGGAATCAGATCTGGATTAGCTCGCACTTTCTCCATTTCTTGAGGGAACTGGTTTAAGAAAACCACGCCACCGGACATAGAATTCCGCGTTGTATCGTTACCACCAACGATGAGCAACATGATGTTTCCCATATAAGTGAGCGGATCATCCACCATATTGGCGGTGTTGGGATCTGCCTGAAGCATTCGTATCAGGTCAAATGCTTCTCTCCCATCGCCTTTACGTTCATGCCAGAGCTCTGTGAAACGCTGCAGGCAAGCGGTAATGTGCTCGACGATAGCTTCCCGCTTTAACCCCTCACCTGCCGTGATTCTCTCGTCATTGGTGAACATGTCCGACCACTCAGTCAGGTTATTGCGCTCGTCCCATGGGTAATCAAATAAGGTCGCCAACATTTTAGTCGTGAGATCACGACTGACGAGCTTCACCCAGTCAAATGGCTCGTTCTCTGGCAGAGCATCCAGAACCGCCACGGTCCGCCGGCGAATCAGTGCCTCGAACTCTTTGAGATTTCGCGGCGCCACAACATGATGCACAGCACGACGCTGATCATCGTGCTGAGGTGGATCCATCGCAATAAACATCTTCAGGATCATGTCCGGCTCAGGGTCGATAATGCTGATCGCAGGTTCCGAGGAGAACGTTTCTGTGTCGCACTCTATCGCCACGATATCCTTATAGCGTGAGACGGACCAGAATGGCCCAGCGGGGCTGTCTGATTGATAATGTACCGGCGACTCTTCTCTCAACCGCGCAAATAAACCGTGCCAGTAATCGAACTGAAACATGCGCGGATCAGAAATATCGAGCTCCGATAGCGGCAGCGCACTGTAATCGGGCGCGACCTTTACTGCAGGCACATCCATAGTCTCACCTTCTCAACATGTTGTAGGGCGATTTATGGAAAGCACTACATTTGAAACTCGGGTAGCTGCACCTTGATATCTGCCATGCCTTCGGCGACGACAATTTGACAGGCCAGACGCGAATTTTCAGCCCGATCGGGTCGCAGGCCTAGCATGGCAGTCTCCTGTGAGTCTGGGGCCGGCAGATCACCGGGGGCTTCAACAAAACAGTGACAGGTCCCGCAAATGGCGCCACCCCCGCAATCTGCGTCGATTCCGGGAACATCGTGCTTTAACGCCGTTTCCATTAGCGACAGCCCAACGTCTCCATCGACCATTCTTTCTGAACCATCATGTTGTACAAATGTCACCACGGTCATAACGCACGCCGTCCTCGAGCCCACTAATATTCACTTGTGCGCTCAACTGTAACAAACACGCGCGCAACAATCCCCGTTATGTAAACAGATTTATTCAGGCGCTGGCGGCTTGATTTTTCTCAAAAGCCTCATGAAATGCTGCAAGCATGCTTTGCTCGTGGCTCTGCGCTTCAGAGGTGTCAAGAGAGCGTTCAAGTTTCGCCCAGTCAATATCACCATCATCCGTCATGGCCTCATATTCAAGAATGCCCAGCTCTTCAAATCGAGGGCGGATACGGTCGGTGAGCAAGCCAATACGTCGCAAATTCGGCACTACACGCTGAAACAGCAAATTCCGAAACGTCGACATCACAAAGCCATCGAGCACCTTCTTGCGACTCTCCTCCACATCCCAGCCGAAATGCCGGAAAACGTCGGTCGCAACCAGTCTCTCTCTACTAATCGCGCAGGCCTCAAATGCGAATAAAGCTCGCTCCTCACGCTCTTCGTCGCTCAACGTTTTGACGTACTCCTCGAGATAGTTCACCCCAAATGTGACGTGTCGCGCCTCATCGCGAGTGACCAGATAAACAATATCCTTCAATACGGGGTCGGGGGTTGTCTCGCGGGTTGTATTGAAAGCTGACAGCGCCAACCCCTCGATTACGATTTGCATACCGATGAACTTAAGATCCCACCGAGGATCGGTCAGTATCTTGTCGATAATGCTGTTGAGGTGAGTGTTGATGGGATACATCAATCCAATGCGCTTCTGTATGTACTGATTAAAAACTTCTACGTGACGGGCCTCATCAAATGTTTGCGAGGCGGCGTAAAGCTTCGCATTAAACGTCGGAGCGCAAGAACAGAGCTGACTGGCCACCAGTAGCGCTCCCTGCTCCCCGTGCAGAAACTGCGACAAACTCCAAGCATTCATATGCAACCAAAACTCGTCGCGTTCTTTTTCGGATAACGCTAGGTAGGGCGGATAATCGTGCAGGTTCATCATCTCCGCCGCGCGCGCTTCTTCCGGCCAGGGGCGATCCCAGTCAATATCCATCTGCGGATCCCAATTGAGTTGTTTGCCCAGCTCGTAAAGCTTTTTGATCCGATCATCCTGCACGGAGTAATCCCAGTTGTAGGAGCCGGTAAGGGGGGTTTGGAAAATTTGCGCGACGTGGTCGACGTCTGCGCTAGTTAGCACATCCTCCAGATCGGGATTATCCCGAGGGCAGTCGGGATTCGAAAAGTGCTGAATCTTTCGGGGCGTGTCGGTGCTCCATGCAATCTTCATTAGTGATCTCCTTTCTTTACAGCATCTTGTCCGCTCTGTTGCACTAGCTCAAGGTGATCCATTGCCAATTAATGGTCAAATATGGCCAAATAGCGCCATGCAATCATCAATCCCAAGCCAATACCTTCTCATTCTCGTGTCACTGGCTGCTGATCGAGGTCATTCGATTGAAGCAATCTGTGAGGGCACTGCGTTAACGCTTGACTCGCTGCAACATCTCGGCGCGCGAGTAAACGAGGCCGACGCTGATCGCGTGATCGCGAACACCCTCAATCTTATTCGGGAGCCCACGCTTGGTCTGGTATTGGGCCAGCGATTAAATTTGGGGGCGCACGCTATTATTGGTCAGGCATTTCTCGCATGCTCCGACTTGCTTGAGGTACTGCAACTCCTTGATCAATACGCCCCATTGCTCATTGGCAGCCGTTCGCAACTCTCCGTGTATGAAGATAGCGATCGGGGACGGATTGGCGTGACGCTGGAGTTGGAGGGCGCTGCAACAACGATGCCATTTACCTACCAAGCTATTTTTTCGGGAATTCAGAAGACCACGTCGGATTTACTCGATTCCAAATCGCTCGATTGGGAAATCGACCTGCCATTCTCAAAACCAAAAGATATTGCGCCTTATTTGGAGATATTCGGTGACAAAGTGCGATTTTCATCTGACAAAGCTCGACTTAGTTGCCCAAGTCATTTCACACGCACATCGCTCTCCACATCAAACCGTACGCTAAGAACCGTTTACGAAAACGAGTGCGCTCGCCTGTTGGCGCATCTCGCAGACGACGCCACCTGTACTGAGCAAACTCTGACCATCCTGAATAAACTCGAGGGACAATACCCTCAGCTGACGCAAATCGCTGCGATGTTCAATATGAGCACACGCACGTATCGCAGACGCCTGCAAGAAGAGGGCACGACCTTTCAGGCACTACTCGATCAAACACGACTGGAACTTGCTCAACATCAACTCGTTCGGTCAGAGATTTCGATTGCCGGTATTGCCCACGCGCTGGGCTTTAGTGACACCTCAAACTTTCGCCGCGCATTTATTCAATGGTGTGGCGTATCTCCTTCTGAATGGCGCAAATCACATTTAGAAAAAGTGCGAATGAAAAGCGGCTAAACGGCACTCACACCAAAGCCTTTAGAGGGAAAATGAAGGTAGACATTTTGTCTCGAGCCAAGCGCTCTTTGAGTCACCATGCCGAATCTATCCATCCTCATCATTCGTCCTTCAGCACGCTTGCGGGGGTAGTCTGTAGGTCCCACCTCAGTCCCTTGATGCTCTTTGAAGGGTATGTCTCCTGAAGGGAATGAAAGCCAGTCTCGATGGTCCCTCTATTTGAATGCGTGCGTCTGCATTAGATAGCGGCGTAAAAGAGGCGTCGTCCATCATCGTTGACCGATCCCGAAGAAGCGTCGGCAATTCTCTGAAGCCCAACTCTCGCAGCAAATATCCAAACACAGCACCCGGGGTCACAGATGTAATCGTCAAAAACAGACAATCTCCTCTGCTATACGTCAAAGGGATGCGTCCTCCGACGCAAAGGTATACGCAGCCGCCCCTTCACCCTTCAATGTCATTATCACTACACGCAAATCACAGTAAAAGTGGGAGCCTCGTTAACCCCCAACCAGGTGGGTTAAGAGTGGCCGAGGAGACTGAGCAG
>CESO01117051.1_pt1 | contig 13291 bp, 12 predicted proteins | sample 356341 | NCBI WGS metagenome assembly CESO01 (sample SAMEA2621812, study PRJEB7988) | marine metagenome | biome: marine biome (ENVO:00000447); feature: deep chlorophyll maximum layer (ENVO:xxxxxxxx); material: "saline water (ENVO:00002010), including plankton (ENVO:xxxxxxxx)" | depth 35 m
AGGCGCTCTGCTTAGCAGAAATTAACCGCGGCATTAGCCGCGGTTTTTTTTGGCCGCGGAGGTATTTGCCTTACTTGACGTCGTGATAACGTCTTGCCGCGGATAAGCGCTGTGACCTGCTGATAGTCACCATACTTCTCACCAGATACCTGCGCCGCAAGTGGCGATGCGCTTCTTTTAGCTGAAAGTACCTAATCCTGAGCATTGGAGGGGTCTCAGTTGTGGAGAGAATGTTTCAATCAAATCGGGTGCAGAGGGGACGTTATTAGTTCCTCTCGCTTACTTGGCGTCAATAAGTTGTTTCACCACGCTGGGGTCGGCACGTGTTATTGGCTGCGGAGGCCGCTTACAATACATCGGCTCTCTTAGCGGCGACAATCCTAGAAACATCCCTGGCGGTAATAAGTCCGACGTACGCCAGCGCAATGGATAGCATTGGATTGAGTATGTTCAAAAAGCAATAAGGTAGGTAGGACAAAGTCGAGACACCAAGGGTGCCAGTGATAAAGGCCCCCGTAGACGTCCATGGAATCAGCGCACCAGTCATGGTTCCACCTTCCTCCAGTAATCGACTAAGGGTACTTCTATCCAGGCCCGCTCTGTCAAACGTATCACCGTAGAGGCTGCCGTTGAGAATAATGGAAATGTAGGTGTCGCCTGTTGCTGCGTTCGAAAATGCGGTCGAAAACAGCACAAAAGCAATCAGACTGGCCGCAGACTTGATTTTTTCAATTGTTTTCTCGACTACCACCCGAAGATAGCCAACCTGTTCAAGCACTCCACCCAGCGACAAGGCAATAAAGGTTAACGAGAAGGTGTACATCATACTTTGGATTCCCCCTCGCACTATCAGTGTATCTACAACCTCAACCCCTGTCTTATTTGTATATCCCTCGTTAATTGCCGTTAGCGCTGACGCTAAACTGGCGTCTTGAAAAACCAGCGATACGATCGTCCCCACAACCACACCCGTTAACATAGCGGGTAGCGTATGTACCCTCACTACCATCATGGTAAGCAGTGCCGCCATGGGCGTCAGTACCATAGGGTTTAAGTCAAATTCTGTTGCAAGCACTTCCTGAATGAGAGCAACCTCAGCCGCGTCAGCACTTTCAGCGCCTGAATAGCCAAATCCGACTAGGGTGAATAGCACGAGAGTGATTATATACGCGGGGATGGTGGTGAAGAGCATAGAGCCAATATGACTGTAAATAGTCGTCTTGGCTGTTAGCGCCGCCAGATTGGTAGTATCGGAAATAGGCGACATTTTGTCTCCAAAAAATGAGCCTGAAATGATCATTCCTGCAACAAGCCCCGGCGGAATCCCAAGACCAATGCCTACGCCCAACAAGGCCAGACCGACAGTGCCTATGGTCCCCCATGATGTGCCCGTCACGACTGAAGCAACACTACAGATTACCAACCCAGCCGGTAAAAAGTATTTTGGCGGTAGGAATTCAAGTCCGTAAAAGATCAATGCAGGAACGGTTCCGGAATGAATCCAAGCACCAATTATGGATCCAATAAGTATGAATACGAGCAGTGCCGACATCGACTGGCCAATAGTTCTGGCCATGGACTCGATCAATTCGTCCAGGGTATATCCAAGTCGCAAGGATACGTAGCAGGTTAAGGTGAGGGCTATGATTAATAGAACGTGGATGGATATTGCAAGTAACGCAGACCCAACTGCAATAATACCCACGATGGCCGCAAACAGGGCAAAGGCGACCTGGGATGAAGGTTGTGATTTATTGCTCATTCACACCATCCATGCGCTTGGCAGTAGATTGCCAGGAGCTCCGGCTCGAAGAATGACCACTCTGCCTATCGCTCACTTGGAGTCAATAAGTTGTCTCACCACGCTGGGGTCGGCAAGTGTTGAGATATCGCCAAGATTATCGAGCTCGTTTTCCGCTATCTTACGCAAGATGCGACGCATAATCTTGCCGGACCGCGTTTTGGGTAGCCCTGGCGCCCATTGAATCTTGTCTGGTTTGGCGATGGGGCCTATTTCCTTGACGCACAATGCAATCAGTTCGGTACGGATCCTCTCACTGTCCTCCACGCCACTCATCGGCGTCACGTAAGCATAGATACCTTGACCTTTAATGTCGTGCGGGAACCCAACGACTGCTGCCTCGGCAATATCCTCGTGCAGTACCAGAGCGCTCTCCACCTCCGCAGTACCCATGCGGTGACCAGAAACATTCAAGACATCGTCCACGCGACCTGTAATGCGTAGATAGCCGTCTTCGTCCCTGAGTGCGCCGTCACCAGTAAAGTAGTAGCCGGGGTAGGTCGTGAAGTAAGTGTCTACCATACGTTGGTGATCACCGAAGACGGTGCGTATCTGGGCTGGCCAGCTTCGTTTGATAACCAAGTAACCCGCGCCGGCTCCTCGTATTTCAGCTCCGTTCTCGTCGAGCAATGCTGGCTCGACACCGAAGAAGGGATAACTGGCGAACCCAGGTTTCAGCGCATGGGCGCCCGGGAGGGGGGTGATCATCACCCCACCGGTTTCAGTTTGCCACCATGTATCGACAATCGGACAGCGACTTTCCCCGACGACACGGTGATACCACTCCCATGCCTCGGGGTTGATCGGCTCACCTACCGATCCAATGATGCGCAGCGAGCTGCGGTCCTGAGACGTCACCCAGGTATCTCCGAGACTATGAAGTGCGCGAATGGCGGTGGGCGCAGTGAAGAATAAATTGACGTGGTGCTTCGCGATTATGGCCCAGAACCGGTCTGCCTGAGGGTACGTTGGCACACCCTCAAACATTAAGGTTTTCGCGCCAATTGCCAGCGGCCCGTAGACGATGTAAGTGTGCCCGGTCACCCAGCCCACATCCGCGGTGCACCAGTAAGTTTCTCCCTCGCGGTAGTCAAAGACGTATTTCATCGACATGGCTGCTTGGAGAAGATAGCCGCCCGTTGTGTGAAGTACGCCCTTGGGTTTTCCCGTCGAGCCTGAGGTATAGAGGATGAAAAGAGGATCCTCGCTGTCCATCCATTCTGGTTCGCAGTCATCACTGACAGCCGCGACGGCCTCGTGATACCAGCTATCTCGATGTGCTAGCCAATCGATCTCTACACCTGTTCGCCGAACGACAATGACGCTGTCGACACACTCCGTATCTGCCAAAGCGACATCAACATTGGCTTTCAGGGGTATGGTTTTCCCCCCGCGTACACCTTCATCTGCCGTGACAACCAGTCTGCAGGAGGAGTCATTGATCCGATCCTTGAGTGCTTCCGGTGAAAAACCACCGAACACAACAGAGTGGATGGCGCCAATACGACTACAGGCCAACATCGCAAACGCAGCTTCCGGGATCATGGGCATATAGATACAAACGCGATCGCCTTTGCCCACCCCCTGAGCTTTTAGAACGTTTGCAAATCGGCAGACCTCATTTTTGAGATCCTGAAAGGAAAATGCCTGACTCTCGTTGGGGTCATCTCCCTCCCAAATGAGGGCGATATCGTTGGCACGCTGTGGCAGGTGTCGATCAATACAATTGACTGAAACATTGAGTTGCGCTCCGACAAACCAGCGAGCCGCTCCAGTGCTAATGTCCGTGTCGGAAATAGCGCTCCATGGCGTGTGCCAATCGAGTAAGGTTGCCTGCTCCGACCAGAATGTAACTGGATCTTCCATAGACTGTTGGTATAGGGCCTGATATCGCTCAGGTGTGATGTGAGCATCGCTGAAGCTCGCAGGCACGTTGTATGTAGCCGGGTCTGTCATCGGTCGCGTCCAGTGGGTGAGAGAAAAAGGATGTTAAGTGACACAGTTTTTGGCAACAACTGTGTTGTGTGTTCAAAGCAGAGCGCTCCCTATCTTCGCTAAATCGGATGACGCCGCGTCAGATCGCTGTCAAAAATGATGTTGCTGCCTGAGAGAGCGGTCTATCATAACCAACAGCAATTTAGCACAGCGTGGAGACTGTCATGCAACCAGAAGACCTCGAAGCGCTTCGCGAAACCTACTGGCGAGAGAATCGTCGTTGGATGCTCATTTTGGGCACAGTCTGGTTTCTGGTTAGTTTGGGTTGTGGCGTCTTGTGGGTGGAGCCTCTCAATGATTTTCAGCTGGGCGGTTTCAAGCTGGGCTTCTGGTTTGCCCAACAAGGCGCGATCTATGTCTTTATCATATTGATTTTTGTTTACGCCAGACTCATGGCGAGGTTAGAGAAACGGCTTAGTCTTGAGGAGCTTGGCGAGTGACGCTGACAGAGACAACCTACTGGGTGGTCGGTGCCACATTCGCAGTCTATATTTTGATCGCGATTCGCTCCAGAGCAGGTACAACACAAGAATTTTATGTGGCGGGAAAGGGGATTCACCCGGTGGCCAATGGCATGGCTACGGCGGCCGATTGGATGTCGGCGGCATCCTTTATTTCGATGGCAGGTCTGATTGGACTCTCCTATAACGGGTATGGAGGTTCCGTCTTCTTGATGGGTTGGACAGGGGGCTATGTCCTCCTCGCCATGCTCATTGCGCCGTATCTGAGAAAGTACGGAAAGTTTACCGTGCCCGAATTTATCGGCGACCGGTACTATTCCGATACTGCGCGAGTCGTAGCCGTTATCTGCCTCATCATCTGCTCGGTAACCTATGTGATAGGTCAAATGAAAGGAATCGGCGTTGCCTTCTCCCGCTTCCTCGAGACAGATTACGAAACTGGCCTCTTCTCGGGCATGGTGATTGTCTTTTTTTACGCTGTACTCGGTGGTATGAAGGGCATTACCTACACCCAAATTGCCCAGTTTTGCGTGCTGATTTTTGCATACACGGTGCCAGCCATTTTTATCAGTTTGCAGCTGACAGGTCAGCCGATCCCTCAGTTGGGCTTGGGCTCTACGCTCGCCGATGGTACTTATCTACTGCAAAAACTCGACCAAACGCTTTTGGATCTCGGCTTTCAGGAATATACCACCTCAGTGCGAGGCAGTACGCTCAACATGGCGGCCTTCACGGCGTCACTAATGATCGGCACCGCCGGGCTACCTCATGTCATCATCCGGTTTTTCACCGTGCCTACGGTAAGTGCGGCGAGAACATCTGCCGGATGGGCATTGGTATTCATTGCGATTTTATACACTACCGCGCCCGCAGTTGCTGCAATGGCGCGGCTTAATATCATGCAGACGCTGCAACCCGAACCCAATCAGCATCTGGCCATTGAGGAGCGTCCGGAGTGGTTTAGGAATTGGGAGCGCACGGGGCTTTTGGGGATTGATGACAAGAATGGCGATGGCCGCATCCAGTATTCTGCTGACCCAGATACGAATGAACTCGTGACGTTAGATAACGATATTCTTGTACTGGCGAACCCAGAAATCGCCCAGTTGCCTCACTGGGTGGTTGCGCTGGTTGCGGCAGGAGGCTTGGCCGCTGCACTCTCGACCGCAGCAGGGCTATTACTCGCGATCTCATCGGCAATATCACATGATTTACTGAAAAGAACCTTCATGCCTCATATTTCCGAGCGGCAAGAACTAATGGCCTCACGGGTTGCTATGGCGGGCGCAGTGCTCGGTGCGGGATATCTGGGATTAAACCCGCCTGGATTTGCAGCGGGGACGGTAGCGCTAGCCTTTGGTTTGGCGGCATCCTCTCTTTTTCCGGCGCTTTTCCTGGGTATTTTTTCCAAAAGGGTGACGCGTGAAGGCGCTATTCTTGGCATGCTGGCGGGATTGGGCGTCACATTGGCCTATGTGTTTCAGCACAAAGGCATCATGTTCATACCGGGCACCGGTTTTCTCGGCGATATGCCTCCCAACTGGTTTTTGGGAATTGAGCCCAATGCTTTCGGCGTAGTGGGTGCCTTGGTTAACTTTGCTGTGACGTTGGCCTTAACCTATATGACCGCACCTCCGCCTGCCGCAGTGCAACAATTGGTGGAGGAAATTCGCGTGCCCGTATCGCTTAAGTCTCGCTAGGTGTCGAGGATTTGAATGTTGTCGATCAGGCGAGTTTGGCCAAGGCGTGCCGCGGCAAAAAGCGCACAATCCTGTGTTGCGTCATGAGCGGCCGATAGGGTCGATATGGCCCGCAAATCGAGATAATCAACTGAAAATCCAGCTTCCTCTAGGGTTTTACGAGCAGCTATCAATATGGGGCGCGCGTCGTTAGCAGGGCTCGCTGCCAAGATTTCGGCGCTGTGCTGTAGCGTTTGCCATAGTAGCGGTGCAAGTGCCCGCTCGTTTTCGGAGAGATATTGATTGCGTGAACTCAGGGCAAGCCCATCCTGAGCTCGTTTTGTAGCGCCACTTTGAACATCGACGGGTAATTTCAGGTCGCGGGTCATTTTTTTGATAATCAGCAGCTGTTGCAGATCTTTTTCTCCAAAAATCGCAACGTCGGGCTTCACCAGTTGAAAAAGTTTGTACACAACAGTGCACACACCATCAAAATGCCCCGGGCGGTCTTTTCCACATAGCGCGTCTCCCAGCAGTGGCACATGAATAGCAGTTTCATTATTGCTCCCGTGAGGGTAGATGTCCGACGAACTGGGCGTGAAAACTATGTCGGCCCCCACGTTCCGCAGTGCAGAGAGGTCCGCCTCAAGCGTGCGTGGATACGTGTCGAGATCCTCATGCGCAGCAAACTGCATCGGGTTAATGAAGATCGACACGACAACAATGTCAGTTGCGTTGCTCGCTTGCTGAATCAGTGACAAATGGCCCTGATGGAGATTCCCCATCGTTGGCACAAGCCCGACGGTGGTGTTTTGGGCTCTCAGAGCTTGGAGCCCTTCACTTAATGCCTGTGAGTCAGCAGCGATAATCAACGCAGGTGCCTACGAGTACGTATGTTCTTCTCGGGGATATTTTCCAGATTTGACCGCGCTGACAAATGCTTGTAACGCAGCTTGAATAGATGTGGCGCCTTCCATGAAGTTCTGGACAAATTTGGGTGCCGTATCTGTCATACCCAACATATCATGCAGTACCAGTACTTGGGCATCAGTTCCGCCTCCCGCACCGATTCCGATTACCGGTATATCGAGCTTCGAGGAGATATCGGCTGCCAGTTCGGCGGGGATACACTCCAGAACCAGCAGGCTCGCACCCGCGTCCTGAATCTCCACCGCGTCAGCCAAAATTGATTTGGCTTCTTTTGGAGTCCGACCTTGGACCCTATATCCGCCAAAGACGTTCACCGATTGTGGCGTCAGCCCAAGGTGAGCGCATACGGGCACACCACGCTCAACCAGTCGGTGAATACTGTCGCTCAGCCAGGTACCGCCCTCTAGCTTGACCATTTGTGCGCCTGCCTGCATGAGTCGGGTACTGGCATGAAGCGTATCATCTGAATTGGAGAAGCTCATGAAAGGTAAGTCTGCAACGATCAGTGAGTGAGGACGCGCTCGTGCAACGCATTCGGTGTGATACGCCATTGAATCAAGTGATACGGGGATAGTGGTCTCATGCCCCTGTAACACCATACCCAAAGAGTCCCCAACCAAGATTGTTTCCGCACCGGCCTCACTTGCCAGCCTCGCAAAGGTCGCATCGTAAGCAGTAATCATCACAAACTTTTCACCTGATGCTTTCATCGCGTCGAGGGTGCTGATGGTGATGCGTTTTTTCATAGGGCGGACTCCCGGCCAGTCGCTGGCTGGTGCAAATCAGCTAAAAAAAGTGGGATTGAAGTAGTGGCGGCCTTTTTTAATGTCCAGCATATAGTTGATGAGCTGTTCATAATCTCTGTCACCCCGAGTGAGGTCAATATCGTTGGCGTTAATGATCAGCAGCGGCGCAGCATCGTAGTAGAGAAAAAACTCGCTGTACACTTCATTCAGTTGCTCAAGGTATGTCCGCTCGATGAGTCGTTCCGCATCAATTCCTCGTTTCTCGATCCTCTCCAACAGGCGATCAGGATTAGCCTGTAGATAGATAACAAGATCAGGTACGGGGGCGTCTACGCGCATCTTCTCAAAGACTTTCTGGTACAGCGCATACTCGTCGGCGTCGAGATTTACTCGCGCGAATAGTGGATCTTTTTCTAACACAAAGTCAGCGACGCGATTTTGGTCAAACATATCCCGTTGCTTGAGCTCCGTGATTTTCTGTACTCTTTGAAAAAGGAAGAACAACTGTGTCGCCAGCGCGGTTTGCTGCCGATTTTGGTAAAAACGCTCCAAAAATGGGTTCAACTCAGCCTCTTCCAGCAACAGCTCGTGCGCAAAAGTCTCAGCGATGCGACGCGCGAGTGTCGTTTTTCCCACGCCAATGGGCCCCTCGACGGCAATGTAGGTCGGTACTGTTCGTCCACTCAACGTTAGGCCATTAGAGGGCGTTTCCTCGCGCACAGCTATCCCTCCTGACGCCGCGATCATTCTGGAAACTCGCACAATACGCGAATCGCTTGCTCGCTGCATCGTGATCTAAGTTGTCCGAGTGCCCCTTGGCCCGGCAGAGCATAGGCTTCTCCAAGTAATTCGATGAGTGGGTCAAGAACGAAGCGGCGCTCGTGAGCTCGTGGATGGGGAATATCCAATTTATCGGAGTGCAGTATCAGGTCGTCAAAGAGCAAAAGGTCCAGATCGATACACCGTTCTCCCCAGCGTCGTGTGCGAACGCGCCCCATTTGCGACTCGATCTCCTGGAGGATTTTCAGTAGGGCCATGGGCTGAACTATAGAGTGGATTCGCACAACTGCATTGTAAAAATCCGGCTGGTCGTCGGGTCCTTGCGGCGAGGATAAATACACGCTCGAGGCAGCCAAAGTTTGCATTAGACTGTGATCACGTAGGTACGAATAAGCGATCGCAAGTTGGTCCATGGGCTCTTCAATGTTAGAGCCAATTCCGACAAATATGCTGCTCACGGATTGGCGGGGCGCCTGCGCCGACGACCACGGGGAGCTGGTTTTTCTGACCTGCCTCTCGCGCTGCCAACCAGTTCAGGATATTGCGCCTGTTTGTGCTCCCAGAACTCGCTGCAGTGAGTCGACATGTTGTTTGTCTGCTCTCTGAGCAGCAGTAGATCAAAAGCAGCCCTAAACCACCTGCTCGCTAGTATGTCCCGCACTTTTTTAGGCTGCATACGCTCCAACCGCGGCTGAAGATCCCAAATATCCCGCATCGCTAGCGAGAAACGTTTCGGTACCGTGAGTCTGCGGCAGGCTTCCAGAACAATCTGCTGGCCTGCACTGTGCATGGCTTGAATGGGCGCTTCGCCGCCCGCGGCAAGCGCAGCGCTGCGGTGCTCTGCGGCGGGCCAGTAGAGTGCCGCTAAAAGGAAGGCGGGGGTGACCGAGCGCCCGTCGGCAACGCGCTGGTCGGTATTTTTGAGTGCTTTTTTCTGCAATGCGCACGCGCCTTCGTTAGACCCAGTAATGCAAGCGTTGTCACCCATGAGCGGGGACAACAAATCGAAGTGCGACAGAAGCAAAAAGGTGGGCTCAGAGAACCCATTCATGAAAAGCTTCAGCCATTCATCAAAGAGTCTCGCAGTCGGGATATCCGCGAGTAGATGACGGGCTTCGCCAATAGCGGCCTCGGTATCGCCCTCCAGATCGAAGCCCAATCTGGCGGCAAAACGGACTACCCTGAGCATGCGAACGGGATCTTCTGTATAGCGGTCGACTGGCTTTCCGATAATTCTGATCAGTTGCGCACTGATGTCATCAGCGCCGTTCAGCAGATCGATGAGTTGATGAGTGGTGGTGTTGTAATACAGCGCATTGATGGTCAGGTCACGCCGAAAAGTGTCTTCTTCAAGGGTGCCGTATACGTTATCGCGCAAAAGTCGCCCCGATTGGGCTGCCTGAGCAGTTTTATTGGATTGACCCGCATCGTGGTGTCCTCGGAAGGTGGTGACCTCGATTATCTCGCCACCTGCTCTGACATGGACGATTTGGAAGCGCCGGCCAATGATCCGCGCGTTCCGAAAGCATTGCTTGATCTCTTCAGGTTTGGCGTTAGTGGCAATGTCAAAATCTTTGGGTTGCTTGCCCAACAATAGATCGCGAATGGCGCCTCCCACCACGTAGGCTTCAAAGCCTGAACGCTGGAGATTGGCGACAACCTGCAATGCCCCTTTGGAAAATGCAGTAGGGTCAAGCCTCATAGCAGGGGGCTCAGCAGTTTGCACATCATGGGCTTGCCCACGATTTGGAGGCGGGCGTGGTAACGCCGCCACGGGGAGCTAAAGTGAGGTGGGCACGCGAGTCGTCTGGGAGTGCTGAAAGAAAGTTGAGGGTGCAACGAAACATGGGGAAGTTTCCTCCCCCACCCAGGTCCGTTATGACATCGTTGTTTTTATTGGGCCACTTTTTATTATTTCGGCTCTCCCACATATGCAGCAGGTTGTGTGCCACTTTGAAAAAAATGTCGATAAACAGGTAGTTGTTCATTTTTTGACCTAATTGGACTCAGTGTCGTTGCCAATATTGTTACGTATTTGCACTTCGCTGTTACTTATTTGCACTGAGGCTGCCTTGCTCAGGCTAATTTTTGTTTACTGCGGGGTATGCCAAAGCGCTGTCGACGCTCCCACAGACATTTGCGGCTAATGCCGAGTTTTTGTGCCAACTCGGTCTCATTCATGGCTTCTTGATGCTCGAGGACAAAGCGCTGAAAGTAGTCTTCCAAAGAGAGTTCGTCCGATGACTCGATGGCCTCGGTCGATGACGGAGCAACGGGTGGTTCTGGAAGGCCCGGTTCGACGGCGTTTGCTTTCGTGGGTAAATCGATCTGTAGGGTCGGTCCGGTGGACATTACCAATGCCCTTTCAATCACATTCTGTAGCTCTCTGACATTACCGGGCCAGTGATGTCCGGAAATCAGTCGCTGGCTGAGGCCGTTGAGAGGTCGCGGGGGCACTCCCAGTTTAACGGCCAACTGCTCAATGAACCATTGAGCCATCTCTATAATGTCCCCCCCACGATCCCGCAGAGGAGGTATATCGAGTCGCAGCACATCGATCCTGTAAAACAGGTCTTTGCGAAATTCGTTTTTGGCGGCCAATTGGGCAAGATCCCGATGGGTTGCGCAAATGAGACGTACATTGACGCGCTTGGTGACGACCGAACCGATTTGTCGAATTTCCCCTTCCTGTAGGAATCTAAGCAGTCTCGCCTGAGCCGCTAGTGGCAGCTCACCAATCTCATCGAGAAACAAAGTGCCACTATCAGCCGCCTCAATCAATCCGATACGATTGCTCGTCGCGCCCGTAAAGGCGCCCTTTTCGTAGCCAAAGAGCTCAGATTCGATCAATGTATCGGGAATCGCGGCACAATTGACTGTAATCAATGGCGCCATTCGGCGTTCGCTGGCAGTGTGTACCTGCCGCGCAGCCAACTCCTTACCTGTTCCCGTTTCACCGGTAATCAGCACTGTAGAGTCGGTTTGCGCGACTCGCAGAGCCATGTTTTTTAAGGACCGCATCGCCGGACAGTATTTGCTTCGGAACTCCCTCCCTTGTGCGCGGTCTGTCGAGAGCTTGGCATTCTCGGCACAGAGTTGCACGAGCCACTGAGTGACGTCTCCTATGGCGGCGGAGCGATCATAGATATCCAGCGCTCCCTCTCTTCCAGCGGCCAGTGCAGTAGTGGTATCCACCTGATTTGACAGGCGCGCCACGGGTGTTGGCCAGTAAGCCTTCTGGATTGAGCCGGGGTTCTGGCTATCATCATAGTCGCCGATGACGATAAGGTCTGACTGCTCACCTAGCCATTCTTGCCCTTCCGGATCAAAGTGAGTGTGGTGCACGACTTCAATATCATGCTCAGCCATTGCCGCCCGAATTTTTTCGAACAACGTTTGGCATGAGTCAATTAGGCGTACTTGCATGGCCCTCTCCGCCTTGGTTGATTTCCGGCAGTGTAACCACTCGGCGTCACCGGGCGAGTGAAAACGTAACACCTTATGTTACTGGTAAGGTGCTGCGTGTGCCAGTCCAGCAATCTAGTGCATGATCGAGGACCTCGCTCGGGGTTACCGCAGAAGAGGGAGGGTCGGATTGTGACAGGTGCTGTAGACAGCGCCGGAGAGTATTGGCCGGTATTGAGGCGCTGACGGCTTTCGCGCCCGTTTGCTTGCTTAACTTATTTCCATTCTCGTCGTAAATCACGGGCACGTGTGAGTAGTGCGGAGAGGTTAAACCCAGGATGTGATGCAGCCACCGTTGTCGATGTGTCGATTTGAGGAGGTCGGCGCCTCGCACCACGTGAGTGTGACGGGGTATGGCATCGTCGATAGCGGCCGCAAGTTGGTAGGCGAAAAGGCCATCGCGCCGCCGGACAATGAAATCAACCGGTATTTCGTTTTTCACAACCGGTTGAAAACCGAGAAAACCATCCTCAAAACCGCACATGTTGTCGACCTGCACTCTGACTCGGAGGCTGTGTGGTGCCTCTCTGTCTACCAAGGTTTCTTGACAATTTTGACCACACGCCCCTAACGCATTGAGATGGGTGCGAGTGCATAGGCATCTAAAAAGCCAGCCATCATCCTCGAGTTGCTGCAGCGCTTGCTCGTAGGCTGGGGCAGAGTGTGATTGATAGGCGACGGGACCGTCCCACTGCAGGCCATGTTGGATAAGTGTTGAAAGTATGCCCTCGGCGCTACCGTTTACTTGTCGTGGGGGATCTATGTCGTCTATCCGAAGATGCCAAACCCCTCTGTTCTGTCGCGCATCTAGAAAGCTCGCCACCGCCGCTACCATTGAGCCAAGGTGCAGTGGGCCCGTCGGCGAAGGAGCAAACCTGCCCCGGTAGGTGGTTGAGCTCACATTGGGCCTAGGCGGTTCAACCCAGTTCCTGTCTTTCCTTTATTTCAGCCAGCGTTTTACAGTCGATGCAAAGCGTAGCGGTGGGTCGAGCCTCAAGGCGTTGGACCCCGATCTCGATGCCGCAGGCGTCACAATAGCCGTAGTCGTCATTTTGTAGCCGATCAAGTGTGGAATCTATTTTCTTAATGAGTTTTCGCTCTCTGTCCCTTGTTCGCAGTTCGAGGCTGAATTCCTCTTCTTGCGTTGCTCGGTCAGCTGGGTCAGGGAAATTCGCGGCTTCGTCTTTCATGTGGGAGACCGTGCGCGTGACTTCGTCAACAAGTTCCCCTCGCCAATTGAGCAAGATACCGCGGAAGTGCTCAATTTGTTCATCGTTCATGTAGCTTTCACCGCGTCCTGGTTTGTAGGGCTTGAAATCATCGAAGTTTTGCAGCTGACCAACAGCCCGTGCCAATTTTGGCTTTCTTTTGGCTGAGGTTGCTGCCTTTGCAGGTGTTTTTCTCGCGGTGTGAGCGGCTACTTTTTTGACTGTT
>CESO01326232.1_pt1 | contig 13274 bp, 14 predicted proteins | sample 356341 | NCBI WGS metagenome assembly CESO01 (sample SAMEA2621812, study PRJEB7988) | marine metagenome | biome: marine biome (ENVO:00000447); feature: deep chlorophyll maximum layer (ENVO:xxxxxxxx); material: "saline water (ENVO:00002010), including plankton (ENVO:xxxxxxxx)" | depth 35 m
ATTTATTAAATTATTTTTTGGCTTTTTTAAAGATTCTTTCCTTAAAAATACCATTTTAATAAAAAAAGAAGGTGTAATTTTTTAGTTTTAGGAGTTTTTGAACTTAATTTAGAATACTTGATTCATTCTTTGAATTGATTTATGGTTAATAGAGGGGCATCTTTTTAGGTTCTTTTTTTTCTATTTTAACTTCCATTTAACCTCCCTTTACCAATTCTTTAACAAATCATTGAGTACCTTTATTAAATACTTTAATAAGCTTCATTTTTGTTTGTTTAATTAGTTTAACCCGCTGAAAGTTACTGGTAGACTTAGCGGGTTTTTTCATGAATCTCGTTAAGGTTTATTGAGAAATCTCGTATTCAAACTCCCAGTTGGGGTTGTCCAGTTTGTTAATGATATACTTTATGATAATTTCCTGGCCCTCAGCAATAGGTTGGAGGGCTTCAATGCGAATATGTCTTAACTTTCCCATTTCCTTGTCCTGATCAGCAACAATTGCTTTACAATTAGGAATCTCATGGTGATTGATAAAACCACCCAATGGCAAGCGAATATAACCGTCGGGAAAACGCTCATCGAAAATATGAGAAATGCCCAGATCAAAACCTTCGGGTAAATCCCGAGTGGCAAAAACCCCCAAGCCTTCAATCTTACTTTCCTTAATGGTCAAAAAATCCGGTAAAGGACGCCAAGTCGTTTTTTTTATCATGACTATATTTTTTTAGAATTATCTGATCCTTAGAGATACTTCTTGCTTTTAGTTTTCCACATAATCCTCCACAACAAACCGTGGAGGTTAAACTTTGCGAATTCAACAATTAAAATTAATCATTTTACTTTAAAATAGGCTTTTAAAACTGCTTGAGTATCGATCTCAACACAGGTTCATAGGCATCGGCATAACGTATCATTCCAAGATCACTGGGGTGAGAACCGTCGGTTGCGCCTTCTCCGTCCTCGCCCAACAGATAATCTCCATCCATATAATACAGGTTTGCTATACCGGCATCAGTCAATTCCGCATAAGCTTTTTTGAGTGCTCCTCGGCTTTTTTTGTGGTGAGATTTTCTTTTAGGGAAAAATGGAGTATTGGTAAAGCTTCGATCTTCAACTAGTAATATAGGGGTTTGGTTGTGTGCCTCCCTTAATTTTTTAACCAAGGGAACCGTTCGTTCAGAGACAGTCGTTTCGTTCATATTGGGCAAGCAGTCAATCACATAGGCACAGGGGTCTAGCTCGGCCAACAAGGCGGCGACCTCAATCTCCATACATCCATTACCGGAGAATCCCAGATTGATAGTAGGTCGCCTTAATCTCCTGCCCAAAATAGCTGGAAAGGCCATACCGGGGCGCGATGCACATGCACCGTGCATGATCGAAGTTCCATAAAAAAGTATGGGTTTCTCTTTACGGGGAGCCAATGCTTTAAAAGATTCACCTTTGGGGACACCTACTTCCAACGAATCTACTCCATTGTACAAAGGCAAATAGAGCGTATAAAGACGGGATCCAGGAGCCAAGTCTTTGGCTATAGCAGTTTCTATCTCTTTTTTGTCTGGTCTAACGACTGCAACCCATCGGTCTATGCCCTGATTATCATTACCGTACAAATCCAAACCACTCACTCCTGTAGCTGGCATATGTGACATAGCCAACCTGTCAAGATAAAGGCTATAGCGAACATATATATTGGGGGAATCCGAAACAAAACGCATGCAAATACCGGCCGAATGACGGGAAAGATTCCATACCTCTTCCCGAACCGTTCCCTCGGCTTTGGAAGGAAATCGGTCAAAATATCTTTTGGTTTTGGACCAGCCTTTTCCCTCTATCCCTTTTTCTTTTACATCATACCAATCTATTGCATCCTCCGATATCAATGGTTTTTGTGCAAATAACGCCGGGGTTAGACCCAAGGTAATTGCACCTCCCACCAATTGAGTTGTAAACTGACGTCGACTATAATAGTTGCTTTTCATTAGTTGTATTATTAATTTATTGATGAATTCATAAACAATACACGCTGAATTATTCTAGCGGATTTTATTTGCTTTTTCCGGAGGTAGCTCAGCAGATCCAGTGCTGAACAAGGCGACAAAAATACTTCCGTAAAGGGAATGAACCAGACTGGAAATGGCCGCTGGAATAGCCACCGCAGGATTGACAAAATTTTCTTTGGCCAAAACCACTCCCAAACCGGAATTTTGCATTCCAACCTCTACCGAAATGGTTCTGCTCACCACTTCGTCTTTTAATAAAAACTTACTCAAAAAGTAACCCAAAACAAATCCAGCCAAATGAAGAGTCATGATAGACAATATCAGAGATCCCCCAGATCCGAGAATGATTTCTTTTCCCTGTCCAATGATACTGGCCACGATCAAAGTGATGAGTATTACGGCGATGGAAGGAGAATAAAACTGAATTTTTTGAGTATAACGCGGCAATCGTGCATTGAGAAACACCCCCAGGACAACAGGAACCAAGACCACCTTGAGTGTGCTGTAAAACAAGCCTAAAGCATCCACATCAATTTCATTACCTGAGAGGCTGCTGGTCAATAAAGGGGTCATTACAATGGCCGCCATGGTTGAGAGGGCGGTCATGGTTACCGATAAAGCCAAATTGGATCGGGACAAAAATACAATCACATTAGAGGCCGTTCCTCCGGGACAGCTTGAAACAAGAATAAGTCCCAATGCAAAAAAAGGAGGCAGATCAAATGCTTTTCCCAAAAGCCAACCCAAAAAAGGCATGACAGTAAACTGTAAAAATAAACCCGTAATAATCCAACTTGGGGTTTGGGTCACCCAGCGAAAATCCTCCAATCGCAAGGTTAAGCCCATACCCAACATGATGCCTCCCAGTCCCAGGGTAATCCAATTCCCGGAAAACCAAGTAAAAAGGGGAGGATGGTACAAGGCCAAACAGGAGGCCGACAATACAATCCAATGAAAAGCAGCAGGTATATGATTAAATATTCGCAATTGCTATGGAGTTCTGTAGGTCCATATTTCGTGCAAAGGGTCTCCTTTGCTGCTAAATCCCTTGTGGTGCCAATCCATTCCTTTTTTGATATAATCAAACCCCAGTGAAATTCCTACTTTGTTGTTGTCCCTTGAAAAATAATCAATCGTTTCGGTATAGGTAATTTCTGCTGCGGCATAGCTTCCACCTCCTGTTCCGTGAAAGGAAAAACTTGCCGTATTAAAGGCAATCCACTGGAAATATCCATCAACCAGAATTTTCATTGTTTTTCTGGGGCGGTTGACATCCCTTCTTCGCTCTTGGTTGCCATTGACCCGTCCGGCCATCAACCACTTGCCTTGAAGGGGTAGACTGTTCTTGGAAATTTTTTCCCATTGATTTTGATTGTTGATCATAATATGTTTTAGACTATCATTAGAAAAATTGGAGTTAAACTCCAACGCCACCATAAGATCGTTACCCTTTTTTTGATAAAAGCCGCCCAGGGTTTTGATGAATTGATTGGGGTTGGAAGTAAATTGAGTTTCTACAAAATACTCCTTATCCATCAAAATTCGGTGTTCTATCTGCTGGCCGTTTTCTTGGGTTGCAAAGCTATATACCTGACCTGACAAGAGCTGGTGAAGAAAGAATTGTGAGATAAAAAAGGTGAAAAATTTGTATGTCATTTTGATGATTTTAAGTGATCAATTTGAGTTTTATATTGTATAATTATGACCGTTAAGCTAAGGATTTATTTATTTTTTAAAATGTTTTTTTTTTCATATTCGTAAACAGCCCTGCCCAAGGCTCCAAGAAAAGGAATCCCCAACTCATCGTATTCATATAATTCATCATTAAAGATTTGATTGCTATTAACCAAAATAGTGGCTGCCAAAAGAAACTCTACCCCTTGATCATCCTTTATATAGGCTACATCGGTTAGGGTTCCATAGGCCAAACCCACCTTATTATAAATTCGGATTGGATCAGACATTTCTCCTTTTAAATCCCCGTACATTAAAAATTTACAATAACTGTCATAATAATGATCACTATCATAATAGGGGACATCCACTTCTGTGGGAGTTCTACTGATCCAGTATTTTAAAAACTCATAATCTTCAGCTACAATATCAAAAGACTCCTCTTTGGCAAATTGATTTGAAAAGATTAACCTTTTTAGAATTTGATTTAATGTGTGAAGGGAAGCGTAATTCTTTTTTGAGAAATCCATTGGAGCTTGTACCAATATGCCTTCCTCGATAAAACCTTTTCCTTTGTAAACACCAAAAATATCAACCCTTTTGGGTTCTATTTTGGACACCATCGCAGGCTGCCGATAAATCTCCTTGCCTTCCTCAGAGAAAAACACAAATTCTGGGCTTTTATCGTTGTTTGTAGAACCGGAAAATTTATGATAAATCTGAAAATCAAGAATCCCTTTCTCACGAAGGCTTTTATTGATATGATCACGCCCCAAAAAATCAAAAAGATAGTTATAGGCCTGGTTATCGCTCACCAAAAATAATTTTTTGATCAAATGGGAGATGGTTAGCTTGCCCTCAGGATGTGTACTGTCCAATACTGCCAAAGTCTTTTGATTTTCGTCGAGAATCTCGAATGGTGAGCGAGGTGAGATCCCAACCCCTTGCCTTTGTAGTTTTCTTACTTTTTCCAATGCCAATATCGCTACCGGGAGTTTGACAGTGCTGGCAGGATAAAAATATCGCTTGGGATTTTCTTTATAACTAAATTCCTTAAAAATGGGATTCCCCTCTTTGTCTCTTTGAATTTGAGTGTACAGGATTTGTATTTCGTGTGCCGCTTCATTGGAGCGTATTTTTTGAATCAAAGAATCCTCACTTTGATTGAGCAACCGGGTCAAGACATTTTGATCTTTTTTGAAATCAGGCCCGCACACAATGAACAAACTCAGAGATGCAATCATTCCCAATAAGACGTAATTTTTTTTATTTGCTATCATTAATAGTATTCGAAGGCTTTTCTATTTAAAAAATAATTGAGTATGAGCACTCTTAGCTTGTAATTTATTAAATTGAATTAAATTTAACCTCAATTGTAATATGAAAAAACTTAACCTCAGCTTCTTTATCATTTTGTTGATCGGCTGTAAATTTATTAATGGTCAAAAAATAGCATTTGAAGAATACGATCTTGATAATGGTCTTCATGTAATTTTACATCAAGACAACTCAGTACCCATAGTCACCACCTCCGTCCTCTATCATGTGGGTTCCAAGGATGAAAATCCCGAAAGAACAGGTTTTGCTCATTTCTTTGAGCATCTTTTGTTTGAAGGCACCAAAAACATCCCCAAAGGGAAATGGTCCAGTATCGTCACTGGAAACGGAGGTTCCAACAATGCTTATACCACCGATGATTTCACCTATTACTACGAAAATTTTCCTTCCAACAATCTCAAGCTGGGTCTTTGGATGGAATCCGAGCGCATGCTCCATCCCATCATCGATCAGACCGGAGTGGACACCCAAAACGAGGTGGTCAAAGAGGAAAAACGCATGCGTTATGACAACAGCCCCTACGGAAAATGGAATGAAGAAGTCAAATCCTATTTGTACGAACTCCATCCCTACAGCCGAACGACCATCGGAAAAATAGAGCATTTGGACGCTGCTACCCTTGAGGAGTTTATGGCCTTTAATAAAAAATACTACATCCCCAACAACGCAACTTTGACCGTTGCGGGAGACATTGACATTTCGTTGACAAAAAACTGGATTGAAGAATATTTTGACCCCATTCCCAAAGGTCCGGAAATTCAAAGGAATTTTCCAAAAGAATCCCCCATCACACAAACTATTAAGGCCGAGGCCTTTGACCCCAATATTCAGATACCGGCTGTATTTCTGGCCTACAGAACCCCTGGACGGAATTCCAGAGACGCCAGAGTACTCGACGTAATTTCGACTTACCTCAGCCAAGGAAAAAGTTCCAAACTATATAAAAAATTGGTGGATGACCAAAAAATGTCGCTCCAAGTCGCTGCTTTCAACATGAACGATGAAGATTACAGTACCTATGTGATCTTGAGTTTACCATTAGGCGAGACCACTCTAGAAACTTTAATCACTGAAATTGATGAGGAAGTAACCAAAATTCAAAAAGAACTTATCTCCCAAAAAGACTATCAAAAATTACAAAATCAGTTTGAATCCGAATTTGTCAATTCCAATTCTACCATAGAGGGAATCGCGAATTCGCTGGCAGAATATTATGCCTTTTACGATGGAGATACCAACCTGATAAATAAAGAATTGGATATTTACAAATCCATCAGCCGAGAGGAAATCCGCAAAGTCGCCCAAAAATACCTCAACCCCAACCAGCGATTGGAGTTGCACTATTTACCCAAACCCCAAAAAAAAGAAAAATGATAAGAGCCCTAATATTATTCGTTGGCGTTAGTTTTTTTAACAATGCACAATCACAAATTGATCGATCCGTACTACCCCAACCCGGACCAGCTCCAGAAATTAACTTTGGAACACCCAAAGAGCACCACTTCAATAATGGTTTGACCCTAATGGTAGTGGAAAACCACAAGTTGCCTCAAGTTTCCGTTTCCCTCAGTATCGACAATCCCCTTTATGTAGAGGGAGAAAAAAAAGGCATGTCAGGACTTTTAAGCAGTATGATGGGAAAAGGATCAAAAAACATCTCCAAAGATGATTTTGAAGAAGAGGTTGATTTTATGGGGGCACGTTTGAGCGTAAGTTCCGAAGGGGCTTATGCCAGTGCATTAAAACGCTATTTCTCAAGGGTTTTTGAAATGATGGCCGATGCGGTGATCAATCCTCATTTTTTGGAAGAGGAATTCCAAAAAGAAATGGACAAAACCTTGGAAGGTTTAAAAGCCAAAGAAAAAGATGTCAAAACCACAGCGCGTAGGGTCGAAAACCTTCTTTCCTATGGTAAAGATCATCCTTACGGTGAATACGTTTCAGAGGAAAGTATCAACCGGGTTTCATTAGATGACTTAGAGAAGTTGTATCACAAAAACTTTTACGCTCTAAATGCTTATATCACCATTGTAGGAGATATCTCCTTTGAAACCGCAAAAAAACTAACCCAAAAATATTTCGGAAAATGGGCCAAAGGCCAAGCGGTATCCTCATCTTTTCCTTCACCGGAAAACGTTCCCCAAACCCAAATCGCCTTTGTAGAAATGCCCAATGCTGTTCAATCTGAAGCTTCGGTTGTTAGCACTGCCAACATCGATAGAAACAACCCCGACTACTTTGCTCTGACAATTGCCAATCAAATTTTGGGGGGCGGAGCCGAAGCCCGATTGTTCCTCAACTTGAGAGAGGACAAGGGGTATACCTATGGATCCTATTCCCGTTTCAACATCAATTACAAAACCAAATCACAATTGCGGGCTTTTGCAGCGGTTCGAAACGCAGTAACCGACAGTGCTGTAGTAGAATTACTCTACGAAATTGACCGGATGAGTAAAGAAATGGTCACCGAGGAGGAACTCAAACTGGTCAAGGAAAAATATGCAGGTTCACTGATCCGATCTATGGAAGACCCGGAAAACATTGCCAATTTTGCTTACAACACCAAAACACAAAATTTGCCCCCCAATTTCTATAACAACCTTTTAAAAAATATACAAAAGGTCACAAGAGAAGACATATCCAGAGTCTCAAAAAAATACTTTAACCCCAATTCAATGCGGGTGGTGATCACCGGAAAAGGAAGTGATATTTTGACCCCATTGGAAAACATGGAGTTCAATGGCCAAAAATTAAAGGTACTTTATTTCGACAAATATGGCAATAACACCGACCGTCCAGAATTTTCAAAACCCCTACCGGAAGGTTTGACGGCCAAGAGTGTAATGGAGGGCTATATTAAGTTCATAGGGGGTAAAGACAAATTGGAAGCGATAAAAACCAAGTCCTCGATCTCGGAAGCCACTGTGAAAGGAATGACCCTACAGGTGTCCAACCGACAAACCACCAAAAAACAAATGCGAGTAGAGGTCAGTATGATGGGTAATTTGATGCAAAAAACCGTGATCAATGCCACCAAAGGCTATAACGAAATGCAAGGACAAAAAATGGAAATGAAAGGCGAAGAGTTGGAAAATGCCCAAAAAGATGCAGCCATATTTCCCGAACTAGAAATCGACCCCGATCAAATTTCATTGAAAGGGATCGTATCTATTGATGGAGTTGACGCCTATAAAATCAAATGGTCGGACAACAAAACAGTTTTTTATGCTGTGGAGGATTTTCTTAAACTCCAAACCGAAATAACCATTAAAATACAAGGGCAAATTCAATCTTCCACAACCTCTTTTAGTGATTATAAGGCTATAGAAGGGATACGCTTCCCCCACCTTGTCAAACAAGATATGGGCCCACAAAAAATAGATTTTCAGGTGAAATCAATCATCCTTAATGAACCCATGCCCGATAGTTTATTTGAATAAAATACCACCTGTATAAAAAAACACTTTTTTTAGCTTCAAGAAAGGAGTCATTGATTAACCCAAATCATACCACTGCCACGATATAACCGTATTCACTTGTATAAGCAAAAGATCAATCTTTTAACAATACTTGTTATCTAATACTAAAGGACAACAATTTCCCTCTTTTTCTAAACCACTATTTAAAAGCCCTCTTGATCGTATTATTGAGGATCAACTTACTGAAAAGCAAGAACGCTAACAAAACCCAAACCATTCTGATTATCTTCTGATTTAATTTTATCTTTAACCTATGAAAAAAATACAACTCATTTCGCTATTTATCGGACTGTTGTTTTTTACCGGCTGTAAAAACAATCAAGCTCCAAAAACCGTTATATCAGAGACAAGCGCTGTTGAGACCACTGAAGCCACCTTCCAAGAGGCCAAACCCATGGCGATAAGCATCCAAGGAATGGTATGTGCTGTGGGTTGTGCAGCAGTGATTGAAAAAAACCTCAACAAAACCGCAGGGATCAAAGAAGCCAAAGTAGATTTTGAGACCAAAAAAGCCACTTTGATTTTTGATGCCAAAGTCCTAAGCCCCGTCGAGGTGACTCAAGTGGTACGAAATACAGGGAAGGCATACACGGTTACAGATTTTAAACTGTTGGATTAATTCTTCCAACGCAATGTTTCCATGAGGTGCATCACATCTCGCTCCACGTATTTGGCCGCGGGCATAATCGAATCGTAATTGGGTCGTGAATAAAAATAAAGTGAGCCCATCAAAAAGTGATCCGTAGAGTCTGTCAGAAAAAACTGTAGTTGTGAGGCAGCATTTCCGACCACAGTAAATAAGGTGCCATAGACCCTCTTCTCCTGAGCTATAAAAACCCTTTCCGGAATTTCCTGAGCTTTGATCATGTGTTTTCCTGGAAGTTGATATGCATCGTTTAACAAAGAATCTATATTGTTTTCTACCACCACATAAGACAAATATAGGGTAGCTTTCATTTTGGGATAATACAAATCAGGGGCTGTTTTGGCGATGCCTTTTAACTCCACCAAGTCGTTGTATTCAAAATCAAAAGTAAAAGTATCGGGAACCTGTTTGTATTTTGGTTCCGGATACTGGAGGCGCAATTGCGCCTTAGGTTTGGGTTGTTGGACACTATCGCAACCCAACAAAAGCAGTGTGGTGGTCAATAAAAAAGTCTTGGCCCATTTTACTACTCTCATGGCGAAGAGGGTAAAATGACCTTGATTCTTTTGATCCGCTTTCGATCCAAAGATTCTATGACAAACTTAAATCCTTCGAATTGTATGGTCTGACCCTCCTTGGGAAAAGCCTGAGCGATCTCAAGTACAAAACCTGCTATGGATTCTGATTCCCCCTTGGCTTTTTCAAAAATTTCTTCCTCCTCTAAATTAATGACTTTATAAAAATCTTTAAGGTTGATCTTAGCATCAAAAACAAAAGTAAAATCATCCAACTTGGAATAGATCAATTCATCGTCGTCAAATTCGTCGCTGATGTCGCCTACGATTTCTTCGATCACATCCTCCAGAGTGATCACCCCCGAAGTCCCCCCATATTCGTCGACCACCACTGCTAGATGAATTTTTTTCTGTTGAAACTCTTTTAAAAGATCATCTAATTTTTTGTTTTCAGGAACGTAAAAAGCAGGTTTTAAAAGTTTTTGCCATTTTAAGTTGGACTGCTCGAGATGAGGCAGTAAGTCCTTGGTGTATAGAATGCCCACAACACTGTCCATATTCTCCGCATAAACAGGAACTCTGGAAAATCCTTTTTCGAGAATCAGAGTAACAATGGTTTCCATATCCATATCCTCCGAAAGTGCAAAGACATCAATTCGAGGACACATGACCTGTTTGGTATCGGTATTTCCAAAGTTTACGATTCCCTGTAAAATTTTATGCTCCTCCTTGGTGGTTTCTTCCTCACTGGTCAACTCAAGAGCCTGAGACAATTTGTCAATCGAAAATTCATTGGTTTTTTGTGCCATGCGCGACTCCATAAATCGGGTAATTTTACTCATGGGGATAGTGAGAAAGAACAAAAAATAACGATCGATGGTATAGATTGGAAAGGCCAAGGCTTTGGAAAAAGTCACGGCATTTCTGTTGGCGTAGACCTTTGGTAGGATTTCTCCAAAAAAGAGGATTAAAAAAGTAATGACCCCAATTTCAATCAAAAGGACAATGAGCGGGTTTTCAATCTGGCTGAATAGATTCTCGCCCAGAGAGGCAAATAGCAATACTATAGCAATATTGATAAAGTTGTTGGTGATAAGAATGGTGGCCAAAAGACGTTTGGGGTTTTGGAGCATCTTTTGGATTATTTCCATTTGCCGCGATTTTTTCTCCTCTTCGGAATCCAATTGATCTTTAGTCAAAGAAAAGAAAGCCACCTCAGCACCAGAAACCAGTCCTGAAGTGATCAATAGCAATACAAGTAAAATGAGCTGGATCAGCAATGGCCCCTGATCATCTAGGAAGGTGATTAAAAAGCTTAAAGGGTCAGGATACAATTAACTTATACTTTGATTAAAATGGAAGATCGCTTTCAGGAGGATTTTCTTCCACAGCAGGCGGGGCAGATGCCTCGGGATTTGATCTCGCCGCCTCAATCTTCTTAGTGGTCAAAAAGGTAAATTCATCAACATTGACTTCGGTTGTGTATCGATCCTTTTGATCCTGATCTTGCCACTTCCTGGTTTTAATTCGCCCTTCGATGTAGATTTTATCTCCTTTACTCAGATACTTCTCACAAATCTCTGCAGCTTTGTTCCGAACAACCAAATTGTGCCAATCAGTGTTAGTTACTTTCTCTCCAGAGGTTTTGTTGGTATACACTTCGTTGGTTGCAAGTGGAAATCTTCCTATGGAACCCCCACCGTCGAAGTAATGCATTTTAACATCATCTCCGAGGTGGCCAATTAACATAACTTTGTTTAATGTACCATTCATGATAAAAGATTTTCGGATTACACTACCAAATGTAATGAATCGCGATCAGTTGATAAAAAATTTGTCTCTAAAATTTTGGAGTACCTTGGGCATTGGATAATCTTGAATATTACTGCTTTGGGTAACTAAATTACTACTGTCGCTGAGCTTGACAATCCAAAAGTTAATTTCTAAATGTTGGTGGGTAAGCTTGTGAAAAATCGGCTGATCATTCCATTTGTAAATCACAAAATAGGAACTGATCCGATGTTCGGCTAAAAGTGAATTGAGCTGATGTGTTTGAAAATGCTTTTGCTTCGCAAAAGTTTCAATCAGGGGAAATTGATACAGGTTTTGCCAAATTCCCTTTCCCTCTCTTTTCTGTAAAAGGGTGTTTTTGAATTCATCGATCAATACAAAAAAATGGAGATAACGGTTTTTTACATTTACTTTTTTGGCTTTGATGGGAAGTAAATCCACCTTAGCTTGTTGGAAAGCCACACATTCTTTAACAAAAATACAATCTTGACAATTGGGGTTTTTGGGAACGCACTGAAGTGCACCGAATTCCATCATGGCTTGATTAAAGTCCCCCGGAGGAGCCCCTTGCATCAAATGCTGGGCTTTTTCTTTGTAAATCCTGTGAGCTGCCGAGGCATCGATAGGTTGATCCATACCAAAAATCCTTGACAACACCCTATACACATTTCCATCCACAACCGCTTGATCTTGGCCGAAACAGATAGACGCAATGGCACTAGCCGTATAATCTCCAATTCCCTTAAGGCTTTTGATTTGATCAAAATCACTGGGAAAGCGTCCTTGATATTGATCAGTGATTTTTTTGGCTGTAGCGTGAAGGTTTCTCGCCCGGGAATAGTAGCCGAGACCTTGCCAAAGCTTCATGACATAATCCTCCTTGGCTGCGGCCAGTTCCTCGACGTTAGGAAAATTTGAAATAAAAGATTTGTAATACGGCAAGCCTTGGGCGGCTCTTGTCTGTTGTAAAATGATTTCTGACAACCAAACCTTGTAGGGTTCAGCACTCTCCCGCCAGGGAAAGGGCCTGCGGTTTTCTCCAAACCAACCTAATAATTTTTTATGGAAACTCATTCTGGCATTAATAAACGAATTTTGGGAAAATGTACCTACAAAGATAAAAAGGTAAGTCTGAATGAATTATCATTTTAATTTTTATATTTGCAAGCCCTTAAATTATTAACAGTAATACCAATAAAATATGACAAAAGCTGATATTGTTAGCAATATATCCGATCAGCTAGGGATTGACAAAACTGATGTTCAGGTCACTGTTGAATGCTTTATGAAGGAGATTAAGACTTCATTAGAGAGTGGTGAAAATGTTTATTTGCGTGGTTTTGGAAGTTTTATCATTAAAACCAGAGCTGAAAAAACAGGCAGGAATATATCTAAAAATGTAGCGGTAAAAATTCCAGCTCACAATATTCCAGCCTTCAAGCCTGCAAAAATTTTCACGAATGGCGTAAAATCTAAGGTAGAAGTTGCATAAAAAATCAATTATAAATTCAAAATTAAATTTGAACTATGCCAAGTGGTAAAAAAAGAAAACGGCATAAGGTTGCCACGCATAAAAGAAAAAAGCGTAAAAGAGCCAACCGCCACAAGAAAAAATAGTGTTTGGTAATACACTTTAAAACACATCCAAAGTTCATTGATATTTGATACTACTCAGTCAGTATCTTCAGGAAAATCCTGAATATTTATTGTTTAACAACGACACGCTGTATGGTGTCGTATCTAAAATTCATCAGAGTGAATAAAGAACTGATAATACGATCGAATTCCTCTGCTGTTGATTTTGCACTGCTCAAGGATGGAAAGTTAA
>CESO01126627.1_pt1 | contig 13262 bp, 12 predicted proteins | sample 356341 | NCBI WGS metagenome assembly CESO01 (sample SAMEA2621812, study PRJEB7988) | marine metagenome | biome: marine biome (ENVO:00000447); feature: deep chlorophyll maximum layer (ENVO:xxxxxxxx); material: "saline water (ENVO:00002010), including plankton (ENVO:xxxxxxxx)" | depth 35 m
GGTGCCCCGGGGGATCGCTAAGGGGGGCTGGGCAAGCAGCCCCCCCCTTGGCTCGCCGGGAAGGCGAAACCAGGACGACAAGTTGGCCTAGATAATTATCACAGCCGCGGATGTATCGGGGGACGGCGGGCACGGCATGCCGTGCCCCTACGAACGCGGTGTGCAAACGTAGAAGGGAAGGGGCAGTCAGCCCCGCTCAGCGCCGCAAATACGCACTGAAATCCACATCACTGGCCGACAAAATCGCCTGTACCCGGTTATGCACATTCAGCTTGCGTAAAATGGCAGACACGTGGGCTTTGACCGTGGTTTCGGCGATGTCCAGGTGGTAGGCGATCTGCTTGTTGGATTCACCCTTGGCCATGCGCTCCAGCACCAGCAACTGCTTGCGGGTGAGGGCGTAGAGCAGTTCCGGGGAGATGGGGTACTCCTCGGGGTTGCGGCGGGTGATGGTGTGGTTGGCGCGGATGATGTCGGAGGGCAGGTAGACGTTGCCGTCGAGAATCTGCTCGATGGCTTCGGTCATCTGCGCACGCGGGGAGGACTTGGTGATAAAGCCCACCGCGCCGTAGGTGATGGCCTGCAGCACAACCTGCTTGTCTTCCTCGGCCGAGACAATCACCACCGGAATCGACGGTGACTCGTTGCGCAGCGTGATCAGGCCGTTGAGGCCATGCATGCCGGGCATGTTCAGATCCAGCAGGATCAGGTCCAGGTCGTCCTGTTCGCGGGCGATCGCCAGCGCGCTGTCCAGGTCACAGGTTTCCAGTAGCTCGCTGCCCGGAAAGCCGCTGCCAATGACGTTGCAGATGGCCTCGCGGAACAGGGGGTGGTCGTCAGCTATGAGTATCTTGTACATGGCTTGGTAACCCGTTTTATTTTTTTATGTATGCAGCCAAGGCGGTTGGCACTGTAGGCATTACATCGCCAGTAGGGTGTCTTTTAAATGAGACGTTGGCACTACAAACCAGTACTAAAGTAGTAGGTCGCAGGTGCTCGGAGCAAGCGCTATCTGCCGGGCGGCTATCGGTGATTCAGCGCTCTGCAACAGGTCATTCAGGCGTTCATCTGCCACCAGGGTAGCGGCGCTCAGGGCGAAAAGATAAAAGGCGGTCAGCACGATCAGCAGGCGCATGGCGGCAGTCCGGTTGGTGTTTGCCGGCAGTATGGCGCGGCTGCGGTTGCAAGCCCATATGCAGAAAGTAGCGGGTTGGCGGTACCAAGGTCGTATTTTGCTCGCGCGCGAGCGGCATAGCATGGGCAGAAAACAAGTGGACCACCACCATGCACTGTCTGCGAACCCTGCTGCACCTGACCCTTATGCTGCTGTGCCTGCTGGGCACCGACCGCCTGCTGGCGGTGGATAGCCCCGCCGCCAGCGTCTCCGCCCAGCACGAGCTGCAACCATGAACCTGCTGCTGGTGGACGATCACCCCATGGTGCGCCACGGCTGTGCCTGCCTGCTGGGTGAGATGCTGCCGCAGGCGGAGATTCGCGCCGTGGAGAGCGGGGAGGACGCCCTGGTGGCCGCGCAGCAGCGCGTACCCGACCTGGTCTTGCTGGATATTGGCCTGCCCGGCATCAGCGGCATCGAAACCGCCCGTCGCCTGCTGCAGCGCTGGCCGCTGCTGCGCATCCTGTTTCTCAGCATGCATGACGAACTGCCGCTGGTGCGTCAGGCACTCGCCGCCGGGGCGCTCGGCTATATCACCAAGACGGCATCGCCCGAGGTGCTCTGCGACGCGGCGGGGCGTTGCCTCAAGGGGCATCGTTATATCGAGCAGGAGCTGGCCACCCAGCTGGCCTGCGCCGGCAGCGATGAACGCCTCGATCCGCGCCTGCGCGACGTCACCCAGCGCGAGTTCGAGATCTTCGTGATGCTCGCCCGTGGCGTGGCGCCGAGGTTGATCGCCGAGAACCTGTGCATCAGCAGCAAGACCGTCTCCAACAACCTCACCGTGCTCAAGCAAAAACTTAACGTCAGCTCGCTGACCGAGCTGGTGCATCTGGCCATCGATACCGGCGTGCTGCGGGTGCAGCGTGCCTGACCGCTGGTCGGCCGCAGCACCGCCGTGCGGCGTGGCAGCTAGCCTGAGAGGGTGCCATGGGTCGGGCAATCTACTACTAAATAACGACGTCAACCCTGCCAACGGCGCATACCAGACACCCCGGACCCATTACTAAGATCGAACCATGACTTGACCCGTGCGGGGTCAGGCTTCGCTCAGAGGAAAACAACAATGATCTATGCACAACCCGGAGCCGAAGGCTCAGTCGTTTCCTTCAAGTCTCGCTATGGCAACTACATCAATGGCGAGTTTGTCGCGCCGGTCAAAGGCCAGTACTTCACCAACCTGACGCCGGTCACCGGCAACGCCGTGTGTGAAATCCCGCGCTCCACCGCAGAAGACATCGACAAGGCGCTGGACGCCGCTCACGCTGCCAAAGATGCCTGGGGCAAGACCTCCGTGCAGGCGCGCAGCAACATCCTGCTGAAAATCGCCGACCGCATCGAGCAGAACCTCGAACTGCTCGCCGTCACCGAAACCTGGGACAACGGCAAGGCCGTGCGTGAAACCCTGAACGCCGACATCCCGCTGGCCGTCGACCACTTCCGCTACTTTGCCGGCAGCATCCGCGCGCAGGAAGGCAGTGCCGCCGAGCTGGACGAGCACACCGCCGCCTACCACTTCCACGAGCCGCTGGGCGTGGTTGGTCAGATCATTCCGTGGAACTTCCCGCTGCTGATGGCCGCGTGGAAACTGGCACCGGCCCTGGCTGCCGGTAACTGCATCGTGCTGAAACCGGCCGAGCAAACCCCGCTGAGCATTCTGGTGCTGATGGAAGTCATCGGCGACCTGCTGCCGCCGGGCGTACTCAACGTGGTCAACGGTTATGGCCGCGAAGCCGGTGAAGCGCTGGCCACCAGCACGCGCATCGCCAAGCTCGCGTTCACCGGTTCCACCCCGGTTGGCCGTCACATCCTCAAATGCGCTGCGGAAAACATCATCCCGTCTACCGTGGAGCTGGGCGGCAAGTCGCCGAACATCTACTTCTCCGACATCATGCAGGCGGAAGAATCCTTCGTCAGCAAAGCCGTAGAAGGCATGGTGCTGGCGTTCTTCAACCAGGGTGAAGTGTGCACCTGCCCGTCCCGCGCGCTGATCCAGGAAGACATGTACGACGACTTCATCGGCATGGTGCTGGAGCGTACCCGTACCATCAAGCGCGGCAACCCGCTGGATACCGACACCCAGGTCGGCGCGCAGGCCTCCGAGCAGCAGTTCGACAAGATCCTGTCCTACATGGAAATCGCCCGCGAAGAGGGTGCCGAGTTCCTGATCGGTGGCGGCGCAGAGCGTCTGGGTGCCGAGTTTGGCAATGGCTACTACATCCAGCCGACCCTGCTCAAAGGCCACAACAAGATGCGCATCTTCCAGGAAGAAATCTTCGGCCCGGTGGTCAGCGTTACCACCTTCAAGACCGAAGAAGAAGCCCTGGCGATTGCCAACGACACCGAGTTCGGCCTGGGCGCCGGTCTCTGGACCCGCGACATCAACCGCGCCTACCGCGTAGGCCGCGGCATCCAGGCCGGTCGCGTCTGGACCAACTGCTACCACATGTACCCGGCCCACGCCGCGTTCGGTGGTTACAAGAAGTCCGGCGTCGGTCGCGAGAACCACAAAATGATGCTCGACCACTACCAGCAGACCAAGAACCTGCTGGTCAGCTACGACGTCAACCCGCTGGGCTTCTTCTAAGCCCACCCAGGCAAACCCCGCGCAGGTTGCTCCACCTGCCGGGGCGCTAGGGGCTGGTGGTGAGTTGTCGGCCCTGAGTACTACCCCTGAGGGACATGCCCCTCGTTCTGCAAGTCTGTTCGTGAAACTTTGGCGTGACTTCGGTCACGCCCTTTTTTTGTCTGGGATTTGGTGGGGAAGGGCTAGCGCCTGGCATGCTGCGATCCCCGACAGGGTCGCTCCTCGGGTAGCGCGCATCGCGGGGTGGTCGCGTCCCGGAAAGGTCGCATTCTGGTAGGGGCACATTCCGGGAAGGTCGAGCTCCCGCTCGACCAGCTCACTTGCCTGCAGCACCCATGGCCGAGTTGGAACTCGGCCTTCCCGTAACCCCACCTGTCTCGTCCCCGCGACCCGGCCGCACGTCACTCCCGCAAAACACCACACAGCGCATCCGTGAATTACCACCACGTCATCCCCGCAAACCACCAACACGTCATCCCCGCGAAGGCGGGGATCCAGTTTCTTCCGCACTGAATGTGGAGACTTCACGTCACCCTTTCGCCTTCACGGCGAGTCACTTTTCTTTGCGTGGCCAAAGAAAAGTAACCAAAAGAAAGGCCACCCCGACTACGCGGCCCTTCGGGTTCGCTGCGTTGCTCGGTCTGACGGGGAACGGCAGAACTCGGCTCTGCGAGCCTCAAACATGCTGCCGTCCTCTTTCCCGCCAGCCCTGCGCTACTCGCCCGCGTAAACGGGGACCCTGGGTCTGTGCAAGCAATACGCCTTGCGCCTTGACCAAAAAATCAGCTTGCCGTGTGCTCTCCTTTCGCTAAAGTAGGAAGCACTTCACAAATTTCGCTGCAGCGCGAAGGCGTCAAAAACACCAGGGAGGGTGGAAATCGCATGATTTCATTCAATTTTTCTATGGATGCACTTTCGGTGTTATTCCAAGCGCACTAATTATGTGTTAGCGCTGCGTGCTCGATAGTCACTGTTAGGCGCAAAACCCATATGTATAGTTACTAGTCAATATAAGGGATGTTATGTCTGAGGGAATCCTAGATAAAATATCAAAACAAGCTCAAGGTTATTACAGAAACACTCCCGTAATTATACTGGGCAGTGGAGCCTCGGCTGCTTTTGGAATGTCCGGGATGGGGAAGCTGGCACAGCACCTTGTGGCGAACGTTGATGTGGGGGATTTACTTGGCGATGAAAAAGCTTCTTGGCATAGATTTTGTGAAAAACTAAAAGCGGGTATAGACCTAGAAACGGCGTTACATGATGTTCCATTGTCACATGAGCTAACTAGTAAGGTGGTTTCTGAAACATGGAACCTACTAGCGCCTGAGGATTTTACAGTATTTGAGGGCTCACTAAATAATTCCTCATTTTTCCCAGTGGGCAAGCTGTTGAGGCACATGTTTAGGAGTACGGCAACAGAGCTAAATATAATAACGACTAATTATGACAGATTGGCAGAATATGCATGCGAACAAGAAGGTATTCATCATTATAGCGGCTTCTCGCATGGCTACAGAGGCTATACGGTTAAGAAAGATTATTTGTCTTGCTCTAGGCAGGTGAATATTTGGAAAGTACATGGCTCTCTGGGTTGGTTCACTAATTCGGACGGTGTGATTGTATCTTTAAATAATATCAATAAAATTCCTGATGGTCTAACGCCGTTAATAGTGACGCCTGGTATTGAAAAGTACCGTAGCACTCATAAAGAGCCCTATAAAACAATCATTCATGAATCTGACGATGTAATGGATGACGCCACCGCGTATCTATGTGTTGGTTTTGGTTTTAATGATGAGCACATTCAAACGAAGCTAGTAAATAGGTGTGCAAACAATGGGGCTTCAGTAATTATTATAACTTATGAGTTGACTGAGGCCACGAAGGCGTTTATTGCTAGCAAAAGCACCAGTAAATATTTGGCTATCGAGGCGGCTGAGGGTAATAAATCGCAAATTTATAGCTCCCTGTTGGACGGGTCAGTAGAAGTAGAAGGCGAGTTCTGGTCGCTTAATGGTTTTATGAGTTTGATAATGTAAGGGAATATATGGCTATTTTTAATTTTAATGACGATGAGGCTTTGGGGAAAGTAGCATCTGTGGATACTGCAACTGTTGTTGTAGAGGTTAATGATGTAGATCTTTTAAAGAGGCTGCAAGTTAATAGGTTGGCTGTATTGCAGAGTAGTAAACCTGGGCAACATTTGATTGGAATTATCAATCAGGTGACAAGGAAAAAGCTAATACCTTCTGTCGCTGTAGAAGATGAAGAGCCTTCTGATGAACTAAATTTATGTAAAGTGGCATTGATTGGAACCTTGATTGATGCTGAAGGTACAAAAAGAAATATATTTCGCCGAACATTGGAAAGCGTGCCTGAAATTGATGCCAATTGTTTTGCATTGGAAGGCGAAAAGCTAACATCGTTCATGAGGGTCATATCACATGCGGAAGCTGATGGCAATTCATTAACATTAGGCAAATATACCTTGGATGAAAATGCAGTCGCTTACTTAAATGGTAATAAGTTTTTCCAGCGACATGCCTTTATCGGAGGGAGTACTGGTGCTGGTAAATCTTGGACTACAGCTAGGATTATTGAACAAGTTTCTCAGCTGAAAAACTCAAATGCTATAGTTTTTGACTTGCACGGTGAGTATTCTCCTTTGGATGGGGATAATATTAGGCACTTTAAAGTTGCAGGGCCAAGTGATATAGAGTTAAAGCGTACATTGGCGGACGGTGCTATATATTTGCCTTACTGGCTGCTGTCATATGAGGCATTGGTTTCATTGTTTGTTGATCGCAGTGACCAAAACGCGCCAAACCAAGCAATGTTAATGGCGAGAGAAGTCAATTCAGCTAAAACTAGATATCTAGAAGATGGTGGTCATCAAGATATTTTGGATAATTTTACAGTTGATAGTCCGGTTCCTTTTGACTTGTCATTATTGATACGTGAATTAAATGCCATCAATGTTGAACGTATACCTGGTGCCAGAGCGGGAGCCGATAAAGCTGGTGAATTTAATGGTAAATTAAGTAGGATGATTTCTCGTCTGGAGAATAAAATATCAGATCGTCGTTTAGGTTTTTTATTTCAAGGTGGGGAAGATGTTTTAAAGTTTGACTGGTTGAATAGGTTGGCTGATGCTCTTTTAGGAAGTAGTGATGAAAATGGAAGTGGAGGGGTTAAGATAATTAACTTTTCTGAAGTGCCGTCAGACGTGCTTCCGCTAATCGTTTCTTTAGTAGCTCGGCTTGCTTTTTCTGTGCAGCAGTGGACTCCTTCTGAAGAGCGTCACCCTGTCGCAATTTTATGTGATGAAGCCCATTTGTATATCCCGAATAAAAATGTGTCGGGAGCATCGGACGATATATCCATTCAGATTTTCGAACGCATTGCTAAAGAAGGTAGGAAGTACGGAGTTAGCTTGGTGGTTGTTACGCAAAGGCCATCGGAAGTGAATAAAACAATACTTAGCCAGTGCAGTAACTTTGTGGCTATGAGGCTAACCAATTCTGATGATCAATCTGTTATTAAGAAGCTACTCCCAGATAGCTTGGGTGGTTTTAGTGATATCTTGCCTACTTTAGATACTGGTGAAGCGCTTGTTGTCGGAGACGCAAGTTTATTGCCTAGTCGTATACGCATTGACGAGCCTAATAGGAAGCCGGATAGTGGTACCATCGAGTTCTGGAAGGAATGGCAAGGTGATGTGGCTGCTGGTCGGTTAAATAAAGCAGTAGATAACTGGAGAAAGCAAAATATTCAGTAATGTGCGCCTAATTTTTCGTTTAAGAGGATGAATGGTTGGCTTTTGCTTCTTTTTTTGCTGGTTTAAGTCAACTATTTTGTTACCTTTTAACGAGGCGTTAACGGTAAATCAGTATGGAGATATTACTGCTGATAATTTTGGGTCTTTATATTGCTTTGGGCATTGGATAACGACGCGCCACCATTTCGGAATCACATTTCGAGCGTTGTCGCTGTGAGCAGAACAGTGCTTAAGCTCAAGCCATATTCGGACGTCGCGCTCCATGAGTGAATACCTGAATTCATTTCAAACATTTCAGCGGCTTCAGGAAAATATTCGCCTGCTAGCGGAGCCGAGTTCCCAGCTGAGAGAGCCGGATGGTCGGACTTCTTCGTCATTGCCGCTAGCTGCTTTGGCTTATCCCGGACTCCCCTCGGAGTGATGCCTGGCCCCCCCCACACCAACCAAATCACGACCAAATCTACTCCCAAAGTATCATTCGTACCCCCCGATCCCGGTGTTTAACTGAGTCCGTCGGTTCCTGCCGACGCTGTAAACCCACGCAATAACAAGAGGATCGACCCATGTGGACTAAACCCAGCTATACCGACCTGCGCATTGGCTTTGAAGTCACCATGTACTTTGCCAACCGCTGAGTACCGGGCGCCCCGGTTTCCGGGGCGTTTAGGCACGCTGGCCGAGGACAGATCCCATGCATGTACAGATACTTGGTTCGGCTGCTGGCGGTGGTTTTCCGCAGTGGAACTGTAACTGCCGCAACTGCGACGGCTTGCGCCGTGGCACGCTGAACGCGAAAGCGCGTACCCAATCTTCCATTGCCTTGTCGGATGACGGGGTGAACTGGATTCTCTGCAACGCTTCCCCCGACATTCGTACCCAGCTGGAGCAGACGCCTGTGCTGCAACCGGCGCGCTCGGTGCGTGATACGGCGATCCGGGCGATTGTGCTGATGGACAGCCAGATTGATCACGTGACCGGGCTGCTGACCCTGCGTGAGGGTTGCCCGCACGAGGTCTGGTGTACCGATATGGTCCATGAGGACCTGCAGACCGGCTTCCCGCTGTTCCCGATGCTGAGCCATTGGAACGGTGGTTTGCAGCGCCGTCGGATCGGGCTGGGTGAGCCGTTCCGTATTCCGGCTTGCCCGGCGCTGGAGTTTTTGCCGATTCCGCTGCGCAGCGCGGCGCCGCCGTATTCGCCGCACCGCAACGACCCGCACCCCGGCGACAACATCGGCCTGCTGGTGCGCGACACCAACACTGGCGGGGTGCTGTTTTATGCGCCGGGCCTCGGCCAGCCGGATGACGGGTTGCTGGCGACCATGCGCGATGCCGATTGCCTGCTGGTGGACGGCACCCTGTGGCGCGACGACGAGATGGCCTTTGCTGGCGTGGGCGACAAGCTCGGCAGCGAGATGGGCCACCTGCAGCAGAGTGGGCCGGGCGGGATGATCGAGCTGCTGGATGCGCAGCCGGCTAGCCGCAAGGTGCTCATTCATATCAACAACACCAATCCGATCCTGGACGAGGACTCTGCCGAGCGCGCCGAACTGGTTGCGCATGGCATTGAGGTCGCCCATGACGGTATGCAGATCGTTCTGTAAGGAGGCCGCCATGCAGCGCGAGCCGATGAGTATTGCCGAATTTGAGCAGGCCCTGCGCGACAAGGGCCGCTACTACCACATTCATCACCCGTTCCACGTTGCCATGTACGACGGCAGCGCCACCCGCGAGCAGATTCAGGGTTGGGTGGCGAATCGTTTTTACTATCAGGTCTGCATTCCGGTGAAGGACGCGGCGATTCTGGCCAACTGCCCGGACCGCGACACCCGCCGCGAGTGGATTCAGCGCATCATCGACCACGATGGCGAGCCGGGCAGCGAGGGCGGTATCGAGGCCTGGCTGCGCCTCGGCGAGGCCGTGGGGCTGGACCGCGAGGTGTTGCTGTCCCAGGAGCTGGTGCTGCCGGGCGTGCGCTTTGCGGTGGATGCTTACGTCAACTTCGCCCGCCGGGCCAGCTGGCAGGAGGCGGCCAGTTCGTCGCTGACCGAGCTGTTTGCCCCGCACATTCACCAGTCGCGGCTGGACAGCTGGCCGCAGCATTACCCGTGGATCGATCCGACCGGGTACGACTATTTCCGCAAGCGTCTGAAAGAGGCCCGCCGCGACGTCGAGCACGGCCTGCGCATTACCCTGCATCACTACACCACCTGGGAGGCGCAGCAGCGCATGCTGGAGATTCTGCAGTTCAAGCTGGACGTGCTCTGGAGCATGCTCGACGCCATGACCATGGCCTTTGAACTGGAGCGCCCGCCGTATCACACGGTCACGGCCGACAGGGCCTGGCACCGGGGGATTGCGCTATGAATCCGGTGGTGCGCGATAACACGCCGGTGCTGCGCCCCGGCTTTCGTCTGCAATGGGAACCGGTACAGAACAGCCACGTGCTGCTCTACCCGGAGGGCATGGTCAAGCTGAACGAGAGCGCCGCCGAGGTGCTGTTGCTGGTGGATGGCAAGCGGCCGGTCGCCGACATCATCGACACGCTGACAGACAAGTTTCCCAATGTGCCGGGACTGGACGAAGACGTTCTGGCCTTTATCGAGGTGGCCCATGCTCAACACTGGCTCCACATCCGCTGAACAGGGGCCACCGCTGTGGCTGCTGGCCGAGCTGACCTACCGCTGCCCGCTGCAGTGCCCGTACTGCTCGAACCCGCTGGAGTTTGCCAACCACAAGGGTGAGTTGAGCACCGCCCAGTGGATCGACGTATTCACCCAGGCGCGAGCGCTGGGCGCGGCGCAGCTGGGTTTTTCCGGTGGCGAGCCGCTGGTGCGCGAAGACCTTGCCGAGCTGATCGGCGCGGCGCGAGAGCTGGGCTTTTACACCAACCTGATCACCTCCGGCATGGGGCTGACCGAGGCCAAGATCGAAGCCTTCCGCGAGGCCGGGCTGGATCATATCCAGATCAGTTTTCAGGCCTCCGATGCCGAGATCAACAACATGCTGGCCGGCTCGCGCAAGGCGTTCGAGCAGAAGCTGGCGATGGCGCGGGCGGTCAAGGCGGCGGGTTACCCGATGGTGCTCAACTTCGTGACCCATCGGCATAACATCGACCAGATTGACCGCATCATCGAGCTGTGCGTGGCGCTGGAGGCCGATTTTGTCGAGCTGGCGACCTGTCAGTACTACGGCTGGGCGCACCTGAACCGCGCCGGGCTGCTGCCGACCAAGGCGCAGCTGGATCACGCCGAGCTGGTCACCAACCAATGGCGCGAGAAGCTGGCCGAGCAGGGCAATCCGTGCAAGCTGATTCTGGTCACCCCCGATTACTACGAGGAGCGCCCCAAGGGCTGCATGAATGGTTGGGGCAATATCTTCCTGACCATCACCCCGGACGGCACCGCGCTGCCGTGCCACAGCGCGCGGCAGCTACCGGTCAGCTTCCCCAGCGTGACCGAGCACAGCCTGTCGCACATCTGGTATGACTCTTTCGGTTTCAATCGTTTCCGCGGCTATGATTGGATGAGCGAGCCGTGCCGGTCCTGCGACGAGAAGGAGAAGGACTTTGGCGGCTGTCGCTGTCAGGCGTATTTGCTGACGGGTGATGCCACTCAGGCGGACCCGGTGTGCAGTAAATCGCCACACCATCACAAGATTCTGCAGGCCAGAGCCGAAGCAGAGCTGCCCCAGCCGGGGATAGAGGAGTTGACCTTCCGCAATGAACGTACCTCGAGGATCATCTGCAAGGCCTGATGTAACCGTGCCCGGCCGCTGGCCGAGCGACTTCAGCGCAGCGCAGGCGGTCGCCGCCAGCGCTGACTACAGCGATCTGTGCTGCGCCGATGGCGCGCTCTGGTGGCTGACCTTCCGCCCGCAGCAGGGTGACAGCGTGCTGCAGCGTTGGCAGGACGGCGTCACTCGCACCATTACCCCCCAAGGCCATTCCGTACGCAGCCGCGTGTATGAGTACGGCGGCGGCAGCTTCTGCGTGCTGCCCGGCGAGTACGAGCCCGACTGCCTGCTGGTGTTCGTCAACGAAGCCGACCAGCAGCTGTATCTGCAATGCCCGGAAGGCCAACGCCTTGAACCCCTGACCCAACACCCTGAGTGCCGCTACGGTGGGCTCTGCGCCGACCTTGCGCGCCGCCGCGTGCTGGCGGTGGAAGAGGCGCACCTGCCGGGGCGGGTGGAGCACCGGCTGGTCGCCATCGGGCTGGATGGCTCGCGCCAACTGCTCGCCAGCGGCGCTGACTTCTACCACAGCCCGCAGGTCAGCGATTGCGGCACCCAACTGGCCTGGATCGAATGGGATCGCCCCGACCTGAGCTGGACTCGTACCCGGCTGATGCTGGCAACCCTGGCGGCCGACGGCAGCGTGGCTCAGGTGCAATCGCAGGGCGGGGCGGATGAAGCGCTGCAGCAGCCGCGCTTTGATGCCAGCGGCCAGCTGTGCTGCCTGTCTGATCGCAGTGGCTATTGGGTGCCGTGGCTGTTTGCAGCTGACGGCCCGCGCAAGTTGCCGGCGATTGCCGCCGATCACGCGCCCGCACCGTGGCAGCAGGGCAGCAACACCTGGCTGCCGCTGACTGACGGCTGGATGGCGCTGAGCTGGAGCGAGGCCGGGTACGGTCACTTGGCGCTGCGCCATTCGGTCAGCGCCGAAGAGCGGCGGCTGGCCCACGCCTACAGCCGCTTTCGTCACCTGTGCAGCGACGGCAAGGCGCTGTATTGCATCGGCGCCTCGCCCAGCTGCACCGCCGCCATTCTGCGCATTGAACTGGCCACCGGTGAACTGACCCGCCTGCTGGGCGAAGACAGTGCGCTGGACGCCGCTGATCTGTCGCGCCCCGAGCGGCTGCTGTATCTGAGCGCGGGCGGCGAGAGTGCCCACGGCTTTTTCTACCCGCCGCGCAACCATGCCCAGCATCTGGATCAGCCGCCACCGTTGCTGATCTTCACCCACGGTGGGCCGACGTCGGCCTGCTATCCGGTGCTGGATAATCGCATCCAGTTCTGGACCCAGCGCGGCTTTGCCGTCGCCGACCTCAACTACCGCGGCAGCACCGGATTTGGCCGCGCCTACCGCCAGCGCCTGCAGGGCTATTGGGGCGTGACCGACGTGGAAGACGTGCTGGCGGCGGTCGACTATCTTGGCCAGCAGGGCAGCATCAACCCGGCGCAGGTGTTTATTCGCGGCTCCAGTGCCGGCGGCTACACCACCCTGTGCTCGCTGGTGGCCGGGGCCGGGCGCTTCCGCGCGGCGGCCAGTCTGTATGGTGTGAGTGATCCGCTACAGCTGCGCGCGGTGACCCACAAGTTTGAAGCCGACTACATCGACTGGCTGATCGGCGACCCCGACACCCAGCCAGACCGCCACGTCGAACGCTCTCCACTGGCCCAGGCCGACCGCATTCGCACTCCGGTGATCTTCTTCCAGGGCCTGCGCGACGCGGTGGTGCTGCCCAGCCAGACCGAACAGATGGTCGCCGCGCTGGACGACAACGGCGTACCCGTGCACTGCGTCACCTTCGCCGACGAACGCCACGGCTTCCGCCAGGCCGCGCATCTGGCGCAGGTGCTGGAAGAGGAGTTGGCGTTTTATCAGGCGTGGTTGTGATACGGAGAGCCCCTGACGCGAACGGCACGCCTCATTACTTCGTCATCCTCGCGCAAGCGCACTGCTGTCCGGAATAAATTCATAGCGGCAGAGCACCCTGC
>CESO01026490.1_pt1 | contig 13242 bp, 11 predicted proteins | sample 356341 | NCBI WGS metagenome assembly CESO01 (sample SAMEA2621812, study PRJEB7988) | marine metagenome | biome: marine biome (ENVO:00000447); feature: deep chlorophyll maximum layer (ENVO:xxxxxxxx); material: "saline water (ENVO:00002010), including plankton (ENVO:xxxxxxxx)" | depth 35 m
AGTTTGAAAGGCAACATTTACTGAGCCTGGAAAGTGTCTAGGAAAGCCGGGGCGATTCACCTGGTCCTGTCCACAAAAAGTAGACACTGTTTATGCGCATTTTCGCTCAAACTCTGCTGGACTTATATTACCGAGTGCAGAGTGTCGATGTTTGCGACTATAAAAGATCTCAATGTACTCGAAGATACCGGTGGCGGCGCTATGTAATCATTTTGCATTCAGCGGACTAACGTTACTTGGAGGTCTTCCTGCTTGAAGGCGCTCATTCTCCCGTAAAAGTTCCAGTATCAGTGCATCTGCATTCGCTAGAAGGTTTAGTGCTCTGTCTCGCTGTTCCTTCATTGATGCAAGTCTCTCCCTAAGCCCACGATTCTTGCCACGTTGAGACTGACCAGATTGCATTCGCTGGTTGTTATCTGATACCCAGTTTTGAATGCTTTCGACCAGTGCAGGGAAGCGCGATTTTTTTAAAGCAGAAGGATCAACCCCTGCTTCGCGAGCCACATTATTTTGCGTTACAGCAGAGCCTTTTGGAATAATGAGAGGTTGGTTAACTTTCAACCTTTCAAAAGCTTGGCGGAACGCCCCTTCAGCACGGCTCATAGGCTTCTCATGAGAGGTTGATGACATTAATTGCATTCTCCACTGCTAGTTTTTGTATGGAAAGTGAAGTCTCTAAGGGGCTTCCTTCCTCAGCTCCGCTCAGTCGTGTTTGCAGATTGTCCCGCAAAGCCTGAATTCTGGGCAGCATGTTTTTGTCATAGAGTGCGGACTCACAAGGTTGACTACCATTTAGCCCTCCGCACCTAGCAACATGCTCAAATCCACCATACTCGCATGGCCCGTCGTTCATGCACGCGCCTAAAAACATAGGACGATAATTTATTCGCCCTTTTCTTGCCTCAGACACAAGGGCTTTATGGTCTTTTTCTGAAATGGCTGCGAGCAATTGTTCTTTGCGCTTTTCACCGTGGGGGCTAATGAATCTCGGCGATGTTACTAGCGTTACCTCTTTCGCAAGCATTTCATAGATCGTTCTAACGTATTCATTCACCGCAGAACTATTCAGACCAAATCGAAGGTGATAATGACCACTGCCGTAGTAACGAGTCATTGCCCGAGTGGCGTGCTTCAACTGGTACTGCATGGCGCTCTCAGAAACTATGCCGGAACCTGCCATGTTAACCGCTCCGGTTCGGCGAAGCTGGTGCCACCCCAGGGACCATTCATTGCCGACAAAATACTCTTTAGGGTTCAATGATGGCGTGATTAGAAGTGCAGACTCAAGGTCCCTGTCTGTGATTCGCATTTCGCTAGGATCAAATAACTTGGTGTTTTTTTGAAGCGTTGCCACGTATGAGCTTACCGTGGGTCTGATATCTTGCGTATATTCAAATCCCTTGGATTTTTTTCTCCAGGGTTCATAGGGGCGCTGATAAAGGTAAGGGTCAGATGTGTCGGAAGCACTAATTGGGACGTTGGGGTTCAGTACAGCGCACTGGATTCGTAATTTAGCAACGATTGATAGAGCGTCTATTGCTAGTTTAGCCGATGGTGCCGTAATCCACCTTGCATCGTCATCGTGTATGGTCTTCGTTGTGACGCCTGTTAGAATGTATATGTCTTCTCCAGTATTCTCATCTCTTTCAATGGAAAGGGAGTTGGTCTTTAGTGAGAATGATTCTTCGATCCGCATTAGAGAGAAGTTGACCAGATAAGCAGTGCCAACCAAACTGATTAAATTGAAGTACGCTGAAAATGATGCGGCTCCGCCTTTTTTCATTCTGGGGACCCAGCGTTCTAAAAGTTCCGTAATGCCAAACTTGTCGGATACTTCAAAGAAGGTTTTGAAGTATATGGCTTCTGGGTGCTTTTTATGGTGGCGCTTGTTATTGACATTGAAAGGCCTTAAGTGGGCTGGGAAATCCTGCGAACAGGCTTTCGCCAATGAGCCTGCATTGTGCGCATAAGTATCCAGGCAAAATTTAAAACAGTTGGCAATTGCCTCCCGATTAGCCATAAAATCTTCAAGGCAGGCTCTCAATCGCGAGGCCTGATAAAGCCATATGCGAGGAGGTATGTAAGGCGTTTGTTTGACTTTGTCGTTTTTTTCTATTGTTACTGCGATTTTACCGATGTCCCATGGCGTCAAGAGATAAAAGCCGAGTTCGTCTCTGGACTCCCAGATCTCGTGAGCTATCATAATCACGGTTTTATTTCTGCCTTTTGATGCTTCCGTGAAAATTTTATTCTGAACTGCGGGGAATTTATAAAGATCTAGCGCTGAAACCCCCTCTTTGGAACAGGCTACGAACATTGGTCGAAGAGCGGTATATATCGCCATGAGGCGCCGGGGCTTTCTGATCTTTCCGGGTCGATAGAGCCACCAAATTATTATGAGCTTAAATGTTAGGCTGTTTTCTGGTGTGTTTCCAAAGTCATCTTTTCGCCTGGGTGTATCTCCAAAATTGAATCTAAATATATATCCAACCCAAATTGACACATCCCAAATTTGGTCTCCAAATCGACTGATGGTCTCGCCGTCCCTACCGACTACAATCGGGAAATCGTTCCTAGGGGGCCACTCTGGAGGTAAATGGTTTCCAGCGCTAGAGTTGTAGTCGGGGATATCTAACGCAAGCTTTCCAAGCTCAGGTGCACTAGCCAAAATTAAGCTCCATTAATTCAATTAGACCGCCGAACATAGGGTGATACCTTTCTTCCCGCATCCTGGCTTCGGCCTCCTTGACCCAAATGCTTCGCTTATCACTTGATGCCTCGAAAACCTTGAGGCGCTGAGTAACTCGGTCAATGACTAGCTTAGTGGGATGTTCGTGGTGTGCGATTTTTGGGCTGCGATCTCTTTCAATCTCGCGGACTTTAAGGGATCTGTAGGTCAGTAGTGACCAAACATAGTCGAAGCTATCAATATCTCTGTGATGCTCGCAAAAAAAGCAGCCTGCCGAGTTAATACAATCCGCTTTGGGTGCATCATTGTGCTCTTGCTGATTCTGTTGGAAACGACCGGATGAGGCTGCGCAACCGCCGGGACTAGGTGGTTCGGAGAGTTCTTCCATAGAACGGTGGAAATACGAAATCTCGCTCGCAGCCGACTGATGATGCGGCTTCTCGTAGATCTGAATCAGTACTTCAGTAGTATGCTGGCTCATTTCTGCGGAGAGTTCTGGATCTCGACTAATTCTCAACAGCCAATTCACTCGCGCATTACGCAGGGTGATGGGTGGAATATATTTAATCCCTAGTAAATTGCATCTGTGCTTGATTGCATGAAACGAAGGCGGTGTATGGATAGATGGGATCTGATGTTTGGATGAGAATGGGAATAGCCTATCCTCTTCACTTGGACATATTTTTTCCAGCCACTCTAGGTATCTTTGAAAGATTGACCTGTATCCTTTGAAGATTCTAAATTCGGCCTCACCCTGTTTTCGCCCTTTGTAGGTCCTATAGACCTCGTAGTCATCTGATGCAGTTTTGAATCTGAATTTCCCTCTTTTAAGGCGATATGCCTGAGAGAAATTTAACCCAGTCTGTGATACAAAAATAAGAAGCTCGACTTCAATTCTTAGATTGACAAGCGGTTGTCGCGTATTTAGTGTGGGGTCGTACTCGATTCGTTTGCTTCTGTACCTATAACGGTACTTTCCTTGTGTTGTACTTTCTTCTGGTCGCGGTCCTATGGGCTTAGGGAATCCTGACCATTCTTCCAGCATGATTTCGTCATCGATCTTGATTATTAGAGGTAGTGGTTTAATTATGGATTCGTAATCCAAGTTGTCAGAGAGTAGTTTCAGTAGCTTGCCAAACTCAAAAAGTTCTTCAAGGTTCTGCTTGTCCGCCTTCGTTCCTAATACTCGTTTATTGACACTTGCCGCCGACAATCGACTCCTATGAATTGGGCCCTTTTGCACGTTTTTGATTCTGGCAATTAGCAGGTCTATAGCTTTCGCGGTTCTGTAAGCCGTCATTTGTAGAATGTCTTTTTTGATCTGAACTCTATGCACCAAGTGTTCAGTCCAGTCTCTGAATGCTATTTCCGAATTTTCATATGTGATATCGACGCCAACTGTATCTGCCCAAGAGTAGAAAGCTATCACAGACCTTATCCGAGTAATGATAGTTAACTGTCTCAGTCCTCTCGCATGGTCATTCATTATTTGTTCATGTAGTAGCCTTACGTAAGGCAGCCTTACATGAATCTTGGTGCTGTCCTCAGTGTTTTTTAAAAATTCAGGATAAAGGTTTCTAGGCGTCGCAGCTCCGCCTGGCCTTGTTAGAATTTCGAAGCTCCACGGCCATTCATGAGTGCCGTACGACAGCATCTTGAAGTCCAAATCTACGGAGGTTTTATTTTCTGTCTGTTTCATGGGTTTGCGTGATATTCAAGAACTTTTGAGTGAACTCATTCGCAAGGCTCGACATTTTTGAGTGAGCTTCGATGAATTTTATATATCCCAACGTAGTTTTTTCTTCTTTATGTAACAGGGCGCCTTTCACTAAAATTATCGCTTCGCTTACGCTTAGGTGCTTCAAACCCGCTCGCGCCAATTCCGTTGCAAAGGTACATCTAGTGCGATGGAAATGAAAATTAGTTAGTGCGTCAATTCCTTTTAACTTCGCTTTTCGCCTTAGGCGACCAAGCTCAACGTTGAATGAGCGAGCACCATTTTCGGATGTGTATCGCTTACCAAACCTTGTGAGAAACACGGCATCTTGATCTTCGCCTGCTGCTAGTGCGGTTCGACGCAATCTTCGAGGGCTGTAGATGTAATTCCTTAGATCTAATAGATCACGCTCACTAATCAATACTTGACCTGTGACCCCGAATTTTGTTTCGACAGGAGGATGAGCTCCGGGCCCCACTGCTAAAAGGTAGAACCCCCTCAGTGTTGGGGATGGGGCAGCACGGCTCACTGTCCCAACTCTGATGTCCGCAAGTGTTCCTAAGCGCATACCAGTGCCGAAGCCAAGCCTAATGAATAATGAGAGTTCTACGCTTGCATAAGTTTCAGCGGCTCTAATTATAGAGGGCACATCATCGGCCGGCACAGGCATCAGTCCGTCTTCTAAACTGAATGTACTGGATCTTCGATTAGGGATGCTTAAGCTAGTGCTGCTCACTGTCAAAGTGCGCTCTAGGCCAAATGTGTCAACGAGTTTAATGCCGATCTGCTTTTCTTCCCACATCGGCCAGTCTGGCGATAAAAGCTTATGTGCGTTAGCCCACCTGTAAAATCTCACTACTCGCGCCATGCGCTGTTGTGCGGTAGAAGGGGCCAGCCCCCCCTGGTCTATTAACGAGATCAAAAATCCCCGGAAGCGAACCAGGCATCGATCAGCTTCTCTTGCGGGGAAATGGAACCAGTGAAGGCCTTCTGCTTCTAGCCATTTCGCATACGCGTGCAGATGCCCCATTGTTGAAATGATTGTTTTTAAGTGAATCTTTTTTGAGTCGCAGTTCTCTTTAGCCCAGAGGTTCGCTTCTCTCCAAGGCGTACCATCTGCCCAGCAGATCTGTGGAAGGTTCACTGCAGGTGAACTTGGGACTCGCCCCTGCCACTCAAGCGTGCCTTGCCTAACGGATGCCCGCATCTGCTGGTAGCTGATCATTTCGAGCGTTGCCATCGCCACCCTTCCTGTGATTAGCGAATTGTCCATGATAGGTTATGTTGCCCCTTGCACCCAAGGTCTGCATGTTGCCCGTGCAGGGGCAGGGGTTCATCGCGGCGACCAGTTGAAAGCGCGCCGGAAAACGCAGCTGTTCGCGCGCGCGGGCAATATGGATGCTGCCCGACTCCAGCGGCTCGCGCAGCATCTCCAGCACCTTGCGATCAAACTCCGGCAGTTCATCCAGAAACAGCACGCCGTTGTGCGCCTGGCTGACCTCGCCGGGGCGCGGGTGACTGCCACCCCCCACCAGCGCGGCGGCAGATGCACCATGGTGGGGCGCACGGAATGGGCGGCCCGGCCAGGCCTGCAGCGGCGTGCGTTCGCAGACGGATTGAATGGCTGCAACCTCCAGTGCTTCCTGCTCCCGCAAGGGCGGCAAGATGCCCGGCAGGCGGCTGGCCAGCAGCGTCTTGCCGGTGCCCGGTGGGCCAAACAGCAGCAGGTTGTGCCCGCCGGCGGCGGCGACAATCAACGCCCGCTTGGCCTGCTCCTGACCCTGCACCTCGGCCAGCTCGGCGACCGCGGGCGGCGTGGGGGGCGTTGCTGCGGGCAGTGGCGGCAGGGTTTCCTCGCCGCGCAAGTGAGCGCACAGGGCCAGCAGGTGGTCGGCGGCAATCAGCTCTACCCCGTCGACCAGCGCGGCTTCGGTGGCGTTGGCGCGCGGCAGGATCAGGCGGCGCCCGGCCTCGCGGCAGGCCAGTGCCACGGGCAGCACGCCCTGCACCGGTCGCAGTTCACCCGACAGGGCCAGCTCGCCAATGCATTCGCAGTCTTGCAGCGCGGCGGCGGGGATCTGGCCGCTGGCTGCGAGTAACCCGAGGGCGATGGCCAGATCAAAGCGGCCACCCTCCTTGGGCAGGTCGGCAGGAGCCAGGCTGATGGTGATGCGGCGGCTGCCCGGAAACTCCAGCTGGGCATTTTGCAGGGCGCTGCGTACGCGGTCCTTGCTTTCGCGCACGGCGGTTTCCGGCAGCCCGACCAGGGTCAGGCTGGGCATACCGTTGGCCAGGTGTACTTCAACGCTGACGGCGGGGGCGTCGATACCCAGGCGGGCGCGACTGTGAATAATAGCCAGGGACATGATCACTCCTTGATCAGTGTGGCCTGATACTGCCGAGGGTCAGGCGGTTACTGCGTTTTTGCTTCCAGCTCGCTGACGCGCTTTTCTAGCGCTTCAAGGCGTTCGCGGGTGCGCATCAGCACCGCCTGCTGGGTATCGAATTCGTCCCGGCTGACCACATCCAGCTTGGACAGGGCGCTCTGCAACAGGGCTTTGAGGTGCTTTTCCACCTCTGGGCCGGGCAGGCCGCCCTCGTTCATCAGCAGGCGTGAGGCCTGGGCGCTGAGGGTATCAATCACCAGTTTGTGCAGCATGGGCAAGTCTCTGCGGGCTGTGCTTGGGACGACGGCCATCGGGCCGGTGGGCGGGCAGTGTAGCACGCTCAGGCTATCGCGCCGCACTTGTGCGTCCGCTGTGCACGCGCACCACGACCATGCACTATGCTGGTGCATGAAAGGCGTCCTGTTCCTGGGTTTTAAATGCTTTTGTTTTGCAACTATTTGAATTTTATTGAAAAAATTAAATTGGCAGAGTTTCTGCAAAGCATGCTGCAGCTGATTCCAACAGTGAACCCCATAACGGGGCACGCAGTTGGCGCACAGCCAGAATCGTGAGCGATCACATCGGGAGCACAATAATGAAGCGATTGACCCTGACAGGTTTGACCCACGCCGCGCTGCTTGCCAGCGACGACACCCGGGCGCTGTCAGTGGGGGCAGGGAAGCATTTGATCTCTGCCTGTGTCGAGATGGGTGCGCCGGCATGTGCAGGGCGTGTCGGCGATTCTGACGACTGCGACAGCACTTTTGGTTTGTCCGTTTCTAAAAGCCTCTAACTCGGCATAGACTTGTGCTGTCCCCCAGGGCAGTCCATTACACGGGAGTAGCAAAATGAAACTAGTAACGGCGGTAATCAAGCCCTTCAAGCTGGACGACGTGCGTGAAGCACTGTCCGAGATCGGCGTGCAGGGCATCACCGTAACCGAGGTCAAGGGTTTTGGCCGTCAGAAGGGTCACACCGAGCTGTATCGTGGCGCTGAGTACGTTGTCGACTTCCTGCCCAAGGTCAAGATCGACGTCGCCATCGCTGATGACATGCTGGATCGCGTCATCGAGTCCATCACCAAGGCAGCCAACACCGGCAAGATCGGCGACGGCAAGATCTTCGTGGTGAGCCTGGAGCAAGCCATCCGCATCCGTACCGGCGAAACCGGCACCGACGCCATCTGACCGCAGGTCGTTTTTCAGACTGCAGTAAACAAGCCTATATGGGGGGCTTAAAATGGAAGACATCGTACAAATCAAGTACGCACTTGATACATTCTACTTTCTGATTTGTGGTGCACTGGTCATGTGGATGGCAGCCGGTTTTGCCATGCTCGAGGCCGGTCTGGTTCGCGCCAAGAACACCACTGAAATCCTTACCAAGAACGTCGCGCTGTTTGCGATTGCCTGCACCATGTACCTGCTGGTCGGCTACCACATCATGTACTCCAGCCCGGAAGGCGGCATCTTCCCGAGCTTCGGCGTACTGATCGGTGCCGAAAACACCGTTGAAGACGTACTCGCCGGTGGCGACGATGCACCGTACTACTCGGTTGCTTCCGACTTCTTCTTCCAGGTGGTGTTCGTGGCGACTGCCATGTCCATCGTTTCCGGTGCGGTTGCCGAGCGCATGAAGCTGTTCGCGTTCCTGGTCTTCGCCGTGATCATGACTGGCTTCATCTACCCGATCCAGGGCTTCTGGAAATGGGGCGGTGGCTTCCTGAACGAAGCTGGCTTCCTGGACTTCGCCGGTTCCGGTGTGGTGCACATGACCGGTGCTACCGCTGCTCTGGCTGGTGTCCTGCTGCTGGGCGCTCGTAAGGGCAAGTACGGCTCCAACGGCCAGATCAACGCTATCCCCGGTGCAAACCTGCCGCTGGCGACGCTGGGTATGTTCATCCTGTGGCTGGGCTGGTTCGGCTTCAACGGTGGCTCGCAGCTGGTTGTGTCCAACATCTCCGACGCCAACGCGGTTGCTCAGATCTTCGTCAACACCAACGCAGCTGCTGCTGGTGGTCTGATCGCTGGTCTGGTTGTTGCCCGCATCCTGTTCGGCAAGGCTGACCTGACCATGGCTCTGAACGGCGCCCTGGCTGGCCTGGTTGCCATCACTGCCGAGCCGCTGACGCCGAGCGGCCTGCAAGCCACCCTGATCGGTGCTGTTGGCGGTGTGATCGTAGTCTTCTCTGTCCTGGCTCTGGACAAGCTGAAGATCGACGATCCGGTCGGTGCCATCTCTGTTCACGGTGTAGTGGGTATCTGGGGTCTGCTGGCGGTATGCCTGACCAACAGCGACGCTAGCCTGACTGCTCAGCTGATGGGTATCGTGGTTATCTTCCTGTGGGTGTTCATCGCCAGCCTGATCGTCTGGAGCATCATCAAACTGGTGATGGGCCTGCGCGTCAGCGAAGAGGAAGAGTACGAAGGTGTGGATATTTCCGAGTGCGGTATGGAAGCCTATCCGGAGTTCACCAGCAGCAAGAAGTAATCGCTGACTGAGTACTCGCAACACCAGACGGGGCGCCCAGTGGGCGCCCCGTTTTTTTGTGCCTGTAACCCTTGCGGTGCCGCTCGGAAGGACCGAGCTCCAGCTCGGCCATGCGTCGCAGCATGTCGGTCCGGGCGGCCTTGGTCACAGCTGCAGAGGTAAGGATCCTGCGCCGTCCCCATCCCCCGCCAGCGGACACAGCATGCTGTGTCCCTACGTGATGGCCGGTAGCTGGACGCTCACCGACAGTCCGCCCAGCGCGCTGGCTTCGAATTGCACCTGGCCGTGGTAGCGCTCAGCAAGGTCGCGGACAATGGCCAGCCCGAGCCCATGCCCCGGCATCTGCTGATCCAGCCGCCAGCCGCGGGTGCCGAGCTGGCTGCGTTCCTCGGGCGCTACGCCCGGCCCGTCATCGTGGACCTCCAGAATACGCTGATCGGCCTGCTCGCTCAGGCGCACCCGAACGCGGCTGCGTGCCCATTTGCCGGCGTTATCGGCGAGGTTGCCCAGCAGTTCGCTGAAATCCTGCTCTTCCACCGGCCAGCGGGCGGACTCGGCGAGACTGGAGTCCAGTTCGAATTCAATATGACTGTGCAGCCGGCCGAGCATCCACAGCAGCTCGCGGGCCTGTTCCAGCGGCTGGCAACTGCTGCCGGCCAGCGGGCCGCCGGAATGGCTGGCATGCAGGCTGCCGTCCAGCTGGCGACTGATGTCGTCCAGGCGCTGGCTGATCTGGCTGCGGGTCTCGGGTGTGATCGGTTGCTCGCTGCTGATCAGTTGATTGATTGCTGCGATGGGGGTCTTGATCCGGTGCGACAGATTGGCGTTGGCCTCACGGACCTTCTGCAGGCGGTGCTGCAGGGTGTCGAGCAACTGGTTCAGCTGGGCGATCAGGCCGCTGAACTCCTGGGGTACGGCGTCTCCGAGCCGTTGCAGGTGCCCTTGCTTGAGCGCTTTGAGATCCTGCTGCAGTTGGCGTACCGGGCGCATCGACAGCTGCACAGCCAGCAGAATCAGGGCAAACAGGATGGCCAGCAGCCCGATCGCAACCGCCGCAGTCCACAGATGCAGCTCGTGGGCGCTGGCCTGCAGCTGGCTGTAGTCTTCGGCTGCGACAATGGTGACCGGCTGGCCGTTGATCTGCGTTTCGGTGCGCCAGGCCATATAGCGGTGGGCCGCCGGTTCGCCCTCGGGTACGCCGTGCAGTTCGATCAGGCCCTGATCGGGCAAGTCCAGCCAGGGTAGCAGCAGATCGGACCACTGTGGATGTGACAGGCGCGCGTGTTCGCCGATCCTGAGTACAAACAAGTGATGTGACAGTGCACCGAAATAGTTGCCGTCGAGCGCCTCCAGCCCGGCGGGAGAGCCGAGTTGCTGCTCGATCATGGCCACCTCCTGCTGCAGGCGCTCGCGCACGAAGTCGCGGGACATGCGATCCAGCAGTGCCCCATGCAGATACCACGCGAGCAGCATGAACAGGGTGGCAAACGGCAGCAGCCAGAGCAGCAATGTGGTGCGGATCGAGCGGGTGCGCCTAGTCGTCTGCGGTAAAGACATAGCCTTGCCCTCGCTGGGTTTTGATGGCGTTGCGGCCAATCAACAGGCGCAGCCGGCGGATATAGGTTTCGATGGTGTTGAGCGTGGGCTCGGCGTCCAGATTATAGAGCTGCTCCAGCAGTGCTTCCTTTGGATGCAAGCGATTCGGGCGGCTCATCAGACAGCGCAGCAGACGAAACTCGGTACCGGTCAGTGGTTGCCATGCACCGTCCGGGGTGCGCACCCGCTGGCGCTCCTCGTCGAGCAGGTAGTTGCCGGCCTGAATCTGCGTGTGACTGCGGCCCTCGCTGCGCCGCAATAGCGCCTGTAGCCGGGCCAGCAGCTCTTCCGGGTGAAAGGGCTTGGTCAGGTAGTCGTCGGCCCCGGCTTTCAGGCCGTTGACCTTGTCCTGCCAGCGGTCGCGGGCGGTCAGCAGCAGAATCGGCAGATCCCGCCCGGCATCGCGCCAGCGTGCCAGCAGCTGCAGACCGTCGCCGTCGGGCAGGCCGATATCCAGCACGATCAATCGGTAGTCTTCCTGCTGTGCCAGCTGGTCTGCGGTGAGGGCCGAGCCGGTCGCATCCACGGCAAAGCCAGCCTGGCTCAGGCTCTCATGCAGGCTGTTGCGCAGCAGTTCATCGTCTTCCACCAGCAGCAGGCGCATGGGCGGTTTCTCTTTTCTTTGTGGGGTTCAGTCAGGATTCAGTTTCGCTCGGCAAGCTGCAGTCATTCCCAACGGGTGGAGCAGAGAGTGCATCGGCAACCGGGGTGGTTGTCAATTCTGCGTCCGTTGGCGGTCCTTTCAGCAACAGGAGATACACGCATGAATCGCACAGTGAACGGGGTGGTCGCGGCGCTGCTGCTCGGCGCAACAACGGCCGCGGGCGCGGCGGCTAGCGAGGGCGGTGAGCCCGGCGACGCGCAACAGGTCAGCCGTACCATCGAGATTGTCATGCACGACAACTACTTCGAGCCCGAGCAGCTGAGCTTTGCCGCGGGCGAGACGGTGCGCCTGAAGGTGCGTAACGAGGGTGCGCTGGTGCACGAGTTCAACATCGGCACCGCAGCCATGCACGAGGCCCATCAGGGGCAGATGCAGATGATGGTGGAGCATGGCGTGATTCAGGGCGATCACCTCAACCATGAGCGCATGAAGATGGACATGGGCGGCGGCCACACCATGGAGCACAACCACGCCAACAGCCTGCTGCTGGAGCCGGGGCAGGAGGCTGAGCTGGTCTGGACCTTCGCCCGTGCCGACAGCCTGGAGTTCGCCTGCAATGTGCCCGGCCACTATCAGGCCGGGATGGTCGGAGGCATTCATGTTGAGTAAAGGATTTGCTGCCGCCCTGGCGCTGCTGCCGCTGATCAGCTGGGCGGGTGAATACAGCCTGACCGTCGACCGGGTGACCATCGACACCGGTGACTTCAGCAAACAGGGCATTGGCTATAACGGCGCCTCGCCCGGCCCGATTCTGCGCTTTCGCGAAGGCGAAGACGTCACCATCCACGTGACCAACAATCTGGACGAGCCTACCTCGGTGCACTGGCACGGGCTGATCTTGCCCTATCAAATGGATGGCGTACCGGGGCTGAGCTACCCCGGTATTGCGCCAGGCGAGACCTTCACCTATCGCTTCCCGATCAAGCAGTCTGGCACCTACTGGTTTCACAGCCATTCGGGTTTTCAGGAGCCGGACGGCGCCTACGGGGCGATTGTCATTGAGCCTGAGGGGCGCGAGCCGTTTCGCTACGACCGCGAGTACGTGGTGCAGCTGACCGACAAACACCCGCACTCGGGCGACCGCATCATGCGCAACCTGAAAAGCTCGGCTGACTACTACAACCGCCAGCAGCAGACGGTGGGCGACTTCTGGCGCGATAGCCGCGAGCGTGGCCTTGGCGCCACGCTGAAAGACCGCCTGATGTGGGGCGATATGCGCATGATGTCGAGCGATATCGAGGATGTGCAGGGCTTTACCGGGCTGATCAACGGCAAGGGGCCGGAGCAGAACTGGACCGGATTATTCAAACCCGGTGAGCGGGTGCGCCTGCGGCTGATCAACTCGTCTGCCATGACCTACTTCGATGTGCGCCTGCCCGGTTTGAAAATGACCGTGGTGCAGGCCGACGGCAATAACGTGCAGCCGGTCACGGTCGATGAGCTGCGTATTGGCGTTGCCGAGACCTATGACGTCATTGTTCAGCCGAAGGAAGACCAGGCTTACACCCTGTTCGCCGAATCCATGGGTCGCTCGGGTTTTGCCCGCGGCACTCTGGCGCCGCGTGAGGGCATGCAGGGTGAGATTCCGGCGCTGCGTCCGGTACCGCTGCTGACCATGGCCGATATGGGCATGGCGCATGCGGGTATGGATCATGGCGACATGGCCGGCATGGATCACAGCGGCATGAACCACGGCGAT
>CESO01045175.1_pt1 | contig 13235 bp, 8 predicted proteins | sample 356341 | NCBI WGS metagenome assembly CESO01 (sample SAMEA2621812, study PRJEB7988) | marine metagenome | biome: marine biome (ENVO:00000447); feature: deep chlorophyll maximum layer (ENVO:xxxxxxxx); material: "saline water (ENVO:00002010), including plankton (ENVO:xxxxxxxx)" | depth 35 m
CATCGAGGATCCAACCGGTCGAAAAGGGGATTTCTACGCAATCGTGCAGATCCGTGCACCCAAGCGAAGTTCTCTCTCCGAAGCGGGCCAGGAAGCACTCGATTCACTGGCAACAACGCTTCCTGACCCAAGAGACGGGCTCGACGCCTTTTCCTGATCATCAAGGTTTGAAACTGGGCCCCAAGACTGTGACAATGCCAACTCGGGGGTCATGTCGCACCTCATCATCAGATCGGGGACTACGACCGAATGCTTCGTGAACGTCATCAGATCTTTCTGAGCCTGTTTGTCGCCAGCGATGCCGCCATCGTGACGGCTTCCGCATGGGGAGCCTGGTGGATACGGTTCAGGTTGATGGAGGATGTGATGCCCTACGGGGCGATCGTGGATGATCACATGATCCCGTTCTGGACGACCGCCCCCGTGATGTTGTTCGTGGCGGCGATGCTGCATCTCTACAAACCCCGGCGGGACGAGCATTTCCTCAGGGAGTTCAAGTCGATTCTCAGGACCACCATCATCGGGAGCATCTCCCTGGTGGCGGTACTCACGCTGTTCAGGAATGAACTGACACCCGGTGTCACCCTGAACAATCTCCAGTTCGTGATCTGGGCGGTTCTCTGCCTGGTCGGAATGACGATCAACCACTATCTGCTTCGCAACATGCTCAAGTGGGCGAGACGTCGCGGGTTCAACATCCGTCCGGTGGCGATCATCGGGACCGGGCCGACCGGCCAGCAGATATGTCGCACGCTTCGTCTGAACAGCTGGACTGGAATCCAGCCGTCATTCTTCATCACGCACGAGGAGAACAGCGATTTGAAGGAGCTGGAGGGGCTTCCGGTCTGCGGCGGACTCGATTCGTTGGATGATCTGTTGAAGAAGGAGTCCCCCTCGGGTGTCTTCATCGCCATGCCCAATGCCATGGCTGGTCGAATCGAGGATCTCATGACCGTGCTCGGCAACTATCCGATGGATGTTCGTGTCGTTCCCGACTTGACGTTTCGTTTCATCATGAACATGAACACGAGCGACCTCGACGGAGTGCCCATCCTCTCCATTAGGGAGTCGCCTCTGAACGGATGGGGCGGGATTCTCAAGCGTTTCCTTGATGTCATGGGATCGCTGTCGGCTTTGATCGTCTTCGGTATCCCGATGCTCGTGATGGCTGTGCTGATCAGATTGTCGGGGCCGGGGCCGGTCTTCTTCAGACAGCGTCGGCATACGGCCAACGGTCGCGAGTTCTCCATCTTCAAGTTCCGAACGATGCGCGAGCTGTCTCCCGAGCAGGCTGCTGCGGAAGAGAAGTCCGAGGAATGGAAACGCGGGGATCAGAACCGGGTCACCTGGCTGGGGCGCATTCTTCGCCGTACCAGTCTCGATGAGCTGCCACAGCTGTTGAATGTCTTGCGTGGCGACATGTCTCTGGTGGGCCCCAGGCCTCTGGCGGCTGGAGAAGTGGCCGACGCCCGCGACGCATGGCAGGGCTTCATGCTCCGGCAGAATGTTCGATCCGGCATCACCGGCTGGGCCCAGGTGCATGGTCTTCGCGGTGAAGCCAGCAATCGAATCCGATTGCTCTACGACCTCCACTACATCCGGAACTGGTCGGTGCTCTTCGACTTCTGGATAGTACTTCTCACCATTCGCCGGATTTTCAAGGATCCAAGTGCCCAATGAGTCACCGTGGTCCTGCCGTCGTTCTACTCTCGGGTGGCCTGGATTCATCCACGGTGCTGGCCATTGCCTCCTCGCAGGGGCACGAGCTGCATGCACTGACCTTCGACTACGGTCAGAGACATCGGCATGAGCTGGATTGCGCTCGACGAATCGCCCGCAGCCGGGAGGCCGTCCATCACGAGGTGAAACTAGATCAGTCCGCGTTTCGGGGTTCCGCTCTGACCGATGGTCCGGATGTTCCCACCGGGCGTTCAGCAGAATCGATGGCGGATTCCATACCGGTCACCTACGTGCCCGCTCGGAACACGATCATGCTCTCCCATGCGCTTGGTTATGCGGAGGGTGTCGGCTCGCATGATCTCTATGTGGGGGTCAATGCCGTCGACTACTCCGGCTACCCCGACTGTCGCCCGGCTTTCATAGAAGCCTTCGAACGTCTGGCCAATCTGGCGACCAAGGCCGGAGTCGAAGGTCAGGTCATTCGTGTCCATGCGCCGCTGATGGAGATGAACAAGGCCCAGATCATCAATGAGGGGATTCGGCTCGGGGTCGACTACGGTCTCACGAGCACCTGCTACCAGCCACACGATGACGGTGATCCCTGCAGAGCATGCGATGCCTGCATACTCAGGGCACAGGGGTTCGACGAGGCGGGTGTCGTTGATCCACTGACCGTTGACACGATCAGACGTCGAGATTCTTGACCTCGAGGGCGTGATCCTCGATGTAGGCCCGTCGCGGTTCGACATTTTCACCCATCAAGGTGGAGAAGAGCTCGTCCGCAACCGAGGCGGCGTCCATGGTCACCTTGAGCAGTGTCCGGACGGATGGATCCATGGTTGTTTCCCAGAGTTCCTCTGGGTTCATTTCACCCAGACCCTTGAACCTCTTGATCTCGATGTTCCGTCGTCCGACGACTCTCAGGCCATTGAGGATTTCAGGCACGCTGGGGATGTCCATGATTTCCTGCTGCGCCGTTTCCGGATCGACGACCCAGGCGAATCGCGTCGGCAGGAGCTCGCCGGTGATGGATTCCTCCCGTATGAGATTCCAGTCGGCCGCGTCGATTCCGGACTTGGCCAGTTCCGTGAACATCAACTGCAGCTCGGGGTTCTCGTGAAGTTCCCGAAGTGATGCGATCTCCGCATCGTTGTCGACAGGTAACTGCTCGCTGTCATCGAGGTTGAGATTGTGTTCGCTGGCGTACTGACGAGCATCGGCTTCATCCCAGAAGAACTTCTCCGTGGAGACGGAAGAGAGTCGGAAGCGGGGGAAGCGGCCCTCGGCATCGCTCCTGGAAGCCTCCAGCAGATCCGGTACCTGGATGCCTCTCCGCTGAGCGATCAGCACCAGATCCGAGACCCGATGGAGCATGTTGACGATCTTGCGGAGCGATTCACCCTTGATGCGGGCCTGTTCCTCATCGCATTCCGGCGTTCGGATGACCAGTTCGGCATGGGCGAGTGCAAGATCGACCAGCTCTTCATTCATGCCCTTCTCGTCGAGGACGTAGCGACTCTTCTTCTTGCGTGTGACCTGATAAAGCGGCGGTTGGGCGATGTATATCTTGCCCTGCTTGACCAGTTCGGGCATCTTTCTGAAGAAGAACGTCAGAAGCAATGTGCGGATATGGGAGCCATCGACATCGGCATCGGTCATGATGATGATGCGGCCATATCGAAGTTTCGAGATGTCGAACTCCGGATCGATGCCGCAATGCAACGCCTGGATCAGGACTCTGATCTCCTCGAAGGCAAGGACCTTGTCGATGCGTGCCTTCTCCACATTCAGGATCTTTCCCTTCAGGGGCAGGATCGCCTGGGTGTCGTGATCACGACCACCTTTGGCGGATCCGCCGGCCGAGTCACCTTCGACTATGAAGAGTTCCGATCGATCGACGTCGTTGGTCACGCAGTCGGCCAGCTTCGAGGGAAGGCCTCCGGATTCCAGTGCGCCCTTTCGCTTGATGAGATCTCGTGCTTTTCGAGCGGCTTCACGAGCCTGGGCAGCCAGAATGGCCTTGAAGCAGATCTTCTTGGCATCGGAGGGGTTTTCTTCAAGCCACGCGCCAAGGACGGCTCCGACGGCTCTGCTGACGAATCCTTCCACTTCGGGATTCAGCAGTTTTTCCTTGGTCTGGTTGTTGAACTGGGGATCGGGGATCTTGACGGAGATGACGCAGGTCAGCCCTTCTCGAAGATCGTCACCGGAGGGAGTCAGTCCCTTGAGGAGATTGGTCTTCTTGGCATAGCTGTTGATCGTTCTCGTCAAGGCCGTCTTGAAGCCGGATACATGCGTGCCACCATCCGGGTTGATGATCGTGTTTCCGAAGGCGAGCAGCGTCTCGTTGGTGGCGTCGGTGTACTGGATTCCGATATCACAGCCGAGGCCGGTTTCCTCATCCTCGCGATACACGCGAATGACGGGACTGACCTTGGTTCTGGATCTGTTCAACCATTCGACGTAGCCGCCGATTCCATCATGGAAGTGGAAGACATCGTTTCGAGGCTTGCCGTCGGATCCGACGCGAGCATCCTGAAGTCGGATTTCGACACCGGGATTCAGGTAGGCCAGTTCCCGAAGGCGATGCTGGAGAGTCTCGTATCGGAATTCGGTGTCCGGGAAGATATCCGGGTCGGGTTTGAAGGTGACCCTCGTTCCGGCTTGTTCAGGTCCGTCGTAGGGCCCGACTTCTCGAAGCGCTTCAGATACCACGCCTCTTTCGAAGCTGATGCGGTGAAGTTGGCCGTTCTTGATGATTTCGACAACAGTCCATTCCGACAAGGCATTGACGCATTTGACGCCCACGCCATGAAGACCGCCCGAGACCTTGTAGACACTGGCATCGAACTTACCGCCGGCGTGCAGCTCGGTCATGATGACCTCTACCGCCGGGCGACCGTTGATGGTCGTGTTGTCATGCTGCATCGGATCAAGAGGCATGCCTCGGCCGTCGTCGCTGACCGTGCAGGAGCCATCTACGTCGATTTTCACGATGATGCGGGTGGCATGGCCTGCCATGACTTCATCGATCGAGTTGTCGACGACTTCATAGACCAGATGATGCAGGGCATTGGGTCCGGTTCCGCCTACATACATGCCTGGACGCTTGCGGACAGCCTCCAGCCCTTCCAGTACCTGGATGGAGTCTGAGGTGTATTCGGTGGCAGCCTGCGGGGGGGTTGATTCGGCCATGAACAGGGGGTACTCGGCGTGAGGATTGAGGCTCAGGAAGCACCTTCTACGGAAGGTCCCTGAGGAGCATCATGATACCTCGAAATGCGTTGTTTCTGTGCTTCAAAGCCGCTTCGTCCACTCTTGTTCCACATCCTTTTTCATTCGGTTTTTCCGTGAAAAAAAGGAGCCTACAAAGCTGCCTGAAGCTGCCGGAAACAGGGGTATACTTCAGCCGGGCCACCTCTGGAGTCGATAAGACCAGTGGAACAACATACGGAGGCTTCGAACGCTCACCATGGAAACACCTACTGGCCCACTTCCCGAGTCCGATTGCGGTGCTGAAACCGCTTCAAGCCGTCGTTTCTTCGTATTGGCCGGAGCACTCTTTCTGACTGGCTGTGCCACGCGATCCAAGACCGTCGTGTCGGAATTGCCGGATCCCTGGTGGTCCCCGGCACCACTGGCCAAGGCGCCGACCAGGCCGGTCACGCCTTCGGCACCCATGCAGGCGATTCCATCGGGCGTGATTTCCCGTTCCAATTGGGCAGGTGGAAATCCCGTTCCATCGAGAATGAACAGAAATCGGCCAATCTCGAGAATCACGCTGCATCATGATGGCATGCAGCCATTCACCAGCACCTCGACCGAGGCGGCTTCCGCTCGTCTGGAATCGATACGTCGTTCCCATCTGCAGAGACGTCCGCAACGGTTCGGCGATATCGGATACCACTATGCGATCGATCCTGCCGGCCGGGTCTGGTGTTGTCGTCCACTGGGTTATCAGGGGGCGCATGTCGCTGGTCAGAATCCGGGCAATCTGGGCATCGTCGTTCTCGGGAACTTCGACAGGCAATCACCGAACCGTGCACAGAAGGCGGCGATCCTCGCCTTCCTCTCCAGTCAATCCAATCAGTACTCGGTACCGGTCTCGAAAATCCGAACGCATCAGGAACTGGCAGCCACGGCCTGTCCTGGCAAGTCAATGCAGCGTTTCATGGTGAACATTCGAGGCAACGGCTCCCTTGGATGAATGCCATCATTCGAGTCCTTGAAGCCTTGATGCAGTGCTACAATCAGGCATGTCCGAGACCATACGAGTCAACTTCAAGAAGCCGATTCCACTGTTTCCGCTGCCTGAGGCGATTCTGCTTCCCCAGAGCGTTGCGCCACTTCACATATTCGAACCTCGCTACAGACAGATGGTCGAGCGCGCGCTCGACGGTGCCGGCCAGATCGCGATGGCTTGCTTTTCAGGTGACGAATGGAAGCAGGGTTACGAGCCACTGCCCGGTCTTAGACCGGTGACCTGTCTTGGACAGATCGTCCAGCATCAACGTGTTTCAGACGGCTTCCAGATCATTCTCCATGGCATCTGCCGGGCGAGGATCTCTACCATGGTCGAGCCGGACGGTTCAACGCTCTATCGATCGGCCCATCTCAAGCCGTTGATCGATCAGGGATCCGATTCAATTCAACTCGACAGCGTGCGTGCCGAGCTCGAATCACTGCTCTGCGACACGGACCTCAGTCAGATGCAGTCCGTCGGAATGGTCTTGAAGTGCATGGAGTCCCAGCAGTTCGACACAACGACGCTTCTGGAGATCATCGCAGCGGCGCTCGTGCGTGATACGGATCGCCGCTACGAGATACTGGCGGAATCATCCGTCACCGGTAGAGCGGACATCATTCGCGACGAGCTGCTCAGACTGGAGCATCTGCTCCTGCTGGCGGGGCGACAGAGACGCGAGGATGGCGACTACAACGTGAGCGTGAACTGATCTGTCCGCTAGTGGTCGGTGTCGACGATCGCTGTTCTGGAACCATCAGCCAATGGCAACAGATTCCTGGTGAACCCCGACCCGTCTCGATCAGAGACCAGCATGGCGACGTGTCCGGTCTGGAGAAGAGTCCGACCTCCGGGGATCCGGAACGTCTGATGAAGTTCTCCGGATGGTTCGATGCGAAGTTCGGTCGGCTGGAGCATGTCGAGTTCGGGATGTGCCAACGACGCATCCAGATAGCGTGGTATCCGACCATGATTGACGACATGCAGATCGATGACGAGATCGTCGTCAGCCGATCCGGGACGTCGTGTCCATGTGACATCAAGATCGGGCATGCCGACGTCGAGCCAGGTCGTCATCGGAAGCTGTCGGCCGGAATCCAGCCGAGCTTCCCATTCAAGGGGGATGTATCCATCAGGCAACGGGGTGGTCACCACGATCTCTATCTCCCTCTCCATGGTCTCGCCGGGTGCCAGATCGAGTCCGATGATGGATGGCCTGATGACGATCCCGTCCATGGCGTCCATCATGAGATGTCCGTTCATCGATTCCGTCATCGTGTTCTTGAGTCTGAGCACATGGTCGTGGACACGAACACTGGCCTCGAGTCTGGAGGGCTGTACGTCAAGGGTCGTCATCATCCGAGCCAGGTCGGTCGAAAATCCCTCGATGACGATCGGCAGGTCTCCGACCGGTATCCGGCAGTGGTTTCCGGAGGAGAGGATCGCGACCGAATTGCCCAGGGCATCATGTGCCCTGATGTCTCGGGATATCTGGGGGAACTCGATGATTGACGTGAGGTCTTGAACCGCGAAGTCCGACGTTCGCCAGGCGATGATGGCGGGCTTCCTGCGAGGGCCCTGGATGAGACGGGCCTGCAGACCTGGTTGAGCGGGTATTGGGTCGAATCGATCTCGATGACCCATGGCATGTATGAGCGTGTGCAGTGGTGCATACGATGCGGTCGGTTCCATGCCGTTGGTTCCCCGTTTCCAGGGTGCATCGATGACGATCTGTCCATCATCCTCGAACCAGGCCAGAATCAGATCACGCGCCGCTTCCCTCATCCGACGTCGAACTGGTTGGTGGGGATCCTCCTTGAGTACTTGCCTGTCGGGTGTCTCGACGACCATGCCGACGACCAGTCCATCGAGCCTGTCCACGACAGCTGATCTCGCCGCGGCTTTTTCATCGTCGGCATCGTCGGGCCTTCCAATCTGCCAGCGGGCGGCATCATCTCCCCAGGCCACGATCGCCGCATTGATCGTCTCATCCAGGATGTCCGGGCGTTTCGCCAGAAGTGCCGAGGCGTCATCCGTGTCGAATGGACCGATCCTCTGGTGTTCCGGTGGAATCCAGTTGAGGGCGAGAACCGGCTTGATGCCGATCCGATTCAGTTCATCGACATGATCCCGTGTCTCCGGCCAGGAGGCACGAAACGTCTGGTGCGCATGCCATGCCGGAATGATGGCTTCTCCCGCACCGAGATGCCCAAGAAGATCGACGGCCATCGCTGCCGTTTCCGTGGTGGATTCAGGCCCAGTCAGATCGAGGCGGACCCTGGAGGCGACATGGTCGCGTTCATGGTTCGGCAGGACTGCCAGTGAGAGCATGTCGCGGATGAGCGGCCGATTCGATTCCTCGATTCTCACATCGACTCGATACCAGTCGTAGTGCGGCAAGGGAAGAATCAGCGTCTGATCGAGACCCCCGGGGGGGATCGAACCGCCATCCTCGTGAACGACCTCGTCATGGCTGTCCAGTACCGTCATCTTCCATCTGGCGTTGCTGTCATCCGTATCGTCGATCTGCAGATGAATGGTCGGTTCTCCATCCGTATGCAGTCCGATTCTGCTGGCATCGGCAAGATGAAGATGAGGCCATCGCTCTATGGCGATGTCGTCGAAGTCGACCTGACCCGAGACATCCTCCAGCAGTGGCTTGCTCCGGGATTCGAAGGTCGGATCATGCTGCTGCAGATCCGGTTGGACCAGTTGGAGTTCAATGACCAGTTCGACGGCATCGAGGTTGTTTCCGGGGACGATCAACTCCATCCGGGTCCATTGATCACTTCGATCGCCTTGTGTGATGGGGGAGAGCGTTCGACTGGAGTCGAGCTCCTTTCCTTCATCATCCACCAGCCAGCCGACGATGCGTACGCCGGCGCGTTCGAGATCCCTGGCACGGACCTTCAGGGAGACCCGGTGATCGACCATGGCCTCGACGGGCATCACGCCGGATCGTGTTCTGGCGGCCATCGATCTTCCATTGAGATCGAATCGAAAGGCGAATTGGCCCTGGGCCGGGTGATCCCGAGTCAGGCTCATTTCGCCAAAGCTGGGAAATTCAGTTCCCGGGCTTCTATGCGTCACCTGCTCGAAGGCAAGGGGCATGTCCAGAGGTCGAACAGTGGCCTCTTCGAAATCGAAGCGACCAACCAGCCGACCTTCGGCAGGCTGACTCGTCGGGAGAAGCAGAATGGCCATTAGCAGGGGTGTCATCCTTGCATCTATCGGCTCTCTCGCCTTCTGGACCCGAGAGAACTGGTCAGGCAATGCAGTTGGTTTGCTATGTCCGAGCTGCTGTGGCCTACACTGTGTCGTTCAGAGGTATTTCATGCGTATTTTCATCACTGGCGGAAGTGGAACGATCGGACGACGACTGGTCCTGGACCGGCTGTCGCGTCGCCATGAGGTGATAGCCATCACCAGATCCCGAAGCCGCTTCATGAAAGCGATGCTGCCCGAGGTGGCTGAATACTCCGATTCCCTCGAGGTGATCGAGGCGAATCCGATGATCCCAGGACCGTGGCAGCAGAAGGTCGACGGATGTGATGCCGTCATCAATCTGGCGGGTGCAGGTGTTCTGGACCGGCGTTGGACCGATTCATACAGGCAGCTCCTCAGGGAAAGCAGAATCGACACCACCTATCAGATCGTCCGTGCCATCGAGGGGGCTCGATCCCGCCCGGGCATTCTGTTGAACGCTTCGGCCATCGGTTTCTATGGTGATCGCGAGGATCGTGAACTGGACGAGGGCGATCAGGTCGGAGAGGGTTTCCTGGCGGACCTGTGCAATCAATGGGAATCCCAGGCTTGGCGAGCGGAGCCCCTGACCCGTGTCATCTGCATGAGATTCGGGATGATTCTCGATCGTGAAGGTGGTGCGCTGCCCAGAATGCTCAAGATATTCAAGCTTGGTCTGGGTGGTCGACTGGCCAGCGGTCGACAGCATGTGTCCTGGATCGTGTGGCAGGACCTGCTGGCGATGATCGACATGTTTCTTCGCAACGATCAGATACGTGGTCCGGTCAATGTCGTGTCACCGCATGCCGTCACGAATCGGGTGTTCACGAAGGCATTGGCCTCCCAGCTCCGAAGGCCCGCGCTGTTCCCCGCTCCGGCACTCGCGTTGAAGCTGGCGCTTGGAGGCGGTTCGGAAGTCGTGCTGGCTTCCCAGAACGTGAAGCCGGCTCTTATGGAGAAGCAGTCGTTCAAATGGCTTGCCCCGTCGATCGATCGAGCGCTGAGACTGGTGATGGACGACGGCGTCAGCGAGCGATCCACCTTCGGGGAGCGTCTCATTGTTCTCGACATCGACACGATCTCACCTGGTGAACCACTGCTTCGTCGTCTGTTGAGGCGAGCCAACGAGCATGAGGTCAGAATCGTGCTTTCGACATCGATGGGCCCGGAGGGAGCCAGGCAGTTCCTGCTCCAGTCTCGCATCGAATGCCAGGTCATCGCGGCCGATGGCGCCGTCATCATGAAGCGCGATCCGAGTTCCCTGATCGTTCTCAGCGAGCTGACGATGAAGATCCAGTCTGATCTGATGTCGAGCATAACGGTGAGCAAGCAGCCGGTCGTGGTCACGTTCGAGGACAAGTTCGGCAAGGAGCATGTCGTCACCGCTCCCGGGAAGATGGATCCCATCCCCGACTGCATTCGTTGCAAGGTGACGGGAGATCCGAAGATGCTCGAGCAGGTGCTGAAATTCATCGGCGACACCTTGTGGAAACCGGGCCATGTCCTGGTCAATCGAGATCGCCCCGGGCGGCTTGATATCGTGGGACCAAGGTCCGAGCGTTGCATCGCGGTGCAGACCCTCGCGAGGAAATGGGGGGTCCCGAGACCGTCGATCGATTCGATTGTCAGCAATACCCGTGCACTCGGATTGGCTCGCTGGTGCGGTACTTCCATTGCCTTGTCGGGAGCCGCCTCGGAGGTGCAGGCTGAATGTGATGTCCAGACCGAGGAATCAGGTATCGAGGGTGTCGCCGAAGCGGTGGATATGCTCCTCTAGCCGGACATTCAATCGGCCTGCTCGGTCAGACCCGGTTGCCCGTATGATGAGTGGTCAGGAGAACTTGCAAGATGTCCGAAACTCAAGAACGTCCGACGACCAGCGACCCCAACGCCTCCACAGAGGCGGCCTCGGCCGATTTTCCGTACGCCGGACTGATCTGGCTCAATGGTGAGCTTGTTCCGGCGGAAACCGCCTCGATAAGCATCTTCGATCATGGTCTGCTCTATGGAGATGGCTGCTTCGAGGGCATCAGGGTCTACAACTCCCGCATCTTCAAGCTTCGTTCCCATCTGGTCCGCATGTTCGAGTCGGCCCAGAAGATCCATCTCAAGCCACGTTGGACGATGGAGGAGATCGAACAGGCGGTCCGTACGACGGTCGCTCAGAACAACATCACCAACGGCTATGTGAGGCTGGTGTTCACTCGTGGCGTGGGAACGCTCGGGTTGAATCCCTTCCATTGCCACAAGCCCACGGCCTTCGTGATCGCCGCCGACATCGCCTTGTATCCCGAGGATCTCTATCGGGATGGACTCCCCGTCGTGATCGCCAAGCGGCGTCGCATACCGGTGAACTGTCTCAATCCAGAGATCAAGAGTCTGAACTACCTGAACAACATTCTCGCCAAGGTGGAGGCGATCGATGCGGGGGTTCTCGAGGCGATCATGCTCAATGAACGAGGCGAGGTCGCCGAGTGCACTGGCGACAACATCTTTCTCATCAAGGATGGCGTCATCTCCACGCCGGACACGTCCGCGGGCATGCTGCACGGTGTGACTCGTCGTTTCGTCATCGACACGATTGCACCGGCCATGGGGTACGACGTCGTCGAACGCCCACATGAGATATCGGAATTCCTGGAAGCCGACGAGGTGTTCCTGACCGGTACCGCGGCGGAGGTGATCGGCGTGAACAAGATCGATCAGACCACGATCGGCAACGGTTCGGTCGGGCCGATCACGGCGAAGCTGACCGAGAAGTTCCGAGCACTGGTTCGCGAGGATGCCGCCGAGGATTGAGCGGTCAGCTGCTGGAATCGATGCTGATGGTGACCTCGACTCCTTCGGAGCCTTCCGAGCAGGAATCGTTCTCCACATGCAGTTTCTGTGACCGCTGTGTGGACCAGTCCTCCACCTGGAGGTCCGGTGCATCCGAGCCCTCATGCGACTTGAGCACCTGATAGGAATTGTCGCGCTGAGCAGGGGTGAATCCCGCACCTCGGATCAGATGGCACAGAAGAGGTTCGCTGAGGCAGTAGGTCGTTCCGGCGGCGCTGACCACGTTCTCCTCCATCATGATGGAGCCCATGTCATTAGCGCCCCACGCGAGCGCAACCTGGCCCACATGGGGTCCCATGGTCACCCAGCTGGCGCCGATCGAGTGGATGTTGTCCAGATGCAGTCGCGACAAGGCCTGCGTACGGAGATAGTCGCTCGAACCGACCAGTCGTATTCGACGGCCGAACTCGGGATGACTGGATTTCTCTCCGGAGCCATCCAATCGCGCGACGACATCGCCGGGGAATGGCTGGTCGAGATCATCATCTTTATGTTGGCCCCATTCATGGCATCGGCCCAGTGGCGTGTTCTCCCTCTGGAAAGGCCATGAGATGAACGCCATCGTCCGCCCGCCTCCGTCGGCACTGAAGTCCCGGATGCTCCGATCCTGCCAGGATCGGACGAGATCCATGTGGTGAATCCGATCGGCGACACCTTCGATGTGACCGAACATCATCGTCGCCGACGTGTTCATGCCCAGCTCATGGGCGACTCTCATGGTCGTCAGCCAGGCTTCGGCGTCACACTTTCCAAGTCCGATCTTGCGTCGGACCGCATCCGCGAAGATCTCACCACCGCCGCCCGGAACGGTATGCAGTCCAGCGGCCTTGAGCCTGGTGAGCACCCAGCGAAGCTTGTCTTCCAATGTAGCTCCCGGAGGATCGAAGAAATCCACGAACTCGATCATTTCAGGAGGACTGAATGCATGGACATGAACCTGGGGGAAGGCTTCCCGGATCGTCGACAGAAGTTCCTCGTACCACGTCAGGGGAAGTTCAGGATTCATTCCGCCCTGCATCAGGATCTGCGTTCCACCGATGTCCACGAGTTCCTTGATCTTCTGGAGGATCTCCTCGACCTCGAGGGTGTAGGCGTCGTCTTCGGTCCCATCGCGACGGAATGCGCAGAAGGTGCATTTGGCCGTGCAGACGTTGGTGTAGTTGATGTTTCGATCGATTACATAGGTCCGTAGTTGGTCACCATGGATCGAGCGACATCTGGCATCCGCCCA
>CESO01070318.1_pt1 | contig 13227 bp, 11 predicted proteins | sample 356341 | NCBI WGS metagenome assembly CESO01 (sample SAMEA2621812, study PRJEB7988) | marine metagenome | biome: marine biome (ENVO:00000447); feature: deep chlorophyll maximum layer (ENVO:xxxxxxxx); material: "saline water (ENVO:00002010), including plankton (ENVO:xxxxxxxx)" | depth 35 m
AAAAGCCACCACGCAACGCAACCTGAGGAAAAATATAAGGTCTTAGGCTACAGAGACCTCTATATAGACTTGGGAATGAGTTCGGCCGCTGAGGTTCGCGCCAACGGAATAGAAATAGGAACCCCTATAGTATACAAACCGTCAGCTGAAGTCTTTGCCAACGAAAAAATTATAGGAACAAGCATCGATGATAGGGCCGGCTGTGCTGTGTTGTTGGAGGTAGCCAGACAGTTAAATTCAAAAACTAACGGTCCTGAAGTAAACATTGTGTTTTCTGTTCAGGAGGAATTCAATCTAAGAGGAGCTCTTCCTGTAGCTCACAAAATAAAACCTGAGATTGCAATACAAATCGATTTATTACTAGCGAGTGATACGCCAGAAATGAAAGATTTTGGAGAAATAAAACTTGGTAATGGTCCAGGTATAAGTATGTTTTCGTTCCACGGCAGAGGTACATTAAATGGAGTTATACCCCATCCAGTTTTGGTAGAGCATTTCGAGCAGACCGCTGTGAACGAGAATATTAATTTGCAGAAAAGTGCCCATATTGGAGCCCTAACTGATTTATCTTATGTTCAATCGGTTGAAGACGGCGTTGCATCCATAGACGTTGGTTTTCCAATCAGGTATAGTCACACTCCACATGAAATGTGCGATCTGAGTGATCTTGTTAGTCTGACAAAACTCCTTATATCTGCGCTGAATTCTCTGCCAAAAAATATCAACTTAATTCGTGATTAGGTGCTGACGTGAAATATACAGTCGGCGTCGATATAGGGACATTTGAAACAAAAGCCGTTTTGGTTAATGAGATTGGGGAAGTAGAAGCTCAGGCTCATAGGCCCCACAAAATGTTAGTTCCCCAACCAGGTTGGGCTGAACATCGACCTAATGAAGATTGGTGGGGAGACTTTTGTCAGGTCACTAATGAAATAATAAAAGGTAGTGGTATAAATACTAAGGATATTAAGGGGTTAGCTTGCAGTGCCATTGGCCCTTGCATGTTGCCAGTCGATGATCGAGGCGAACCTCTTATGAATGGTGTTTTGTACGGGGTGGATACAAGGTCCCACGAAGAAATCGATATATTAAATAATATTATTGGCGAAAATGAAGTATTAAAAATATGTGGTAACGCTTTAACTTCACAATCTGTTGGACCCAAAATACTATGGTTAAAAAGAAACAAACCAGAAATCTTTAAAAAAACTTCTAAAATATTAACATCAACAAGTTTTCTTGTTCATAAGCTGACAGAAAAGTTTGTAATTGACCATTACACTGCAGCAAATTTTTCTCCACTATACAATATCCACACGCAAAACTGGAGTGAAGAATTAACCAAAGATATAGTTCCACTTGAGTTTTTACCTGAGCTAAAATGGTCAACAGAAATCATTGGGAATATCACAAAACAGGCTGCTTCCGAAACTGGTTTACCAAAAGGAATACCGGTAACCACTGGAACAATTGATGCAGCAGCGGAAGCTGTCTCTGTTGGTTTGGCTACTGAAGGTGATACCATGTGTATGTATGGGTCAACTATCTTTATGATTTCTTTAACAGCGAAGCAAAGTAGCGATCCACGTCTATGGTATGCCCCGTGGTTATACGAAGGTGAGCACGCATCCATGGCTGGTCTATCGACTAGTGGAACATTAACGCATTGGTTTAGAGATCAATTTGGAAAAGATTTGGATGTAAAATCCGGGTTCTCTGAGTTAACAAAAGAAGCAAATAAGTCAAAACCAGGTGCAAACGGTATAGTATTTCTTCCATACTTTTCTGGAGAGCGAACGCCAATACATGATCCAAACGCCAAAGGAACAATTTTTGGTTTGCGACTAGATCATAAACGGGGAGATATTTACCGAAGTCTACTTGAAGGTATTTCTCATGGAACACGTCATGTCGTAGAAACATTTGCGGATGCTGGAACTCAAACCAAAGCTCTGTACGCAGTTGGTGGTGGCACTAAAAACGATCTTTGGCTGCAGTCCACTTCAGATATAATTGGCGTCGATCAAATTATAAGAAAAAATACTATAGGTGCCAGTTATGGAAATGCATTTTTAGCAGCATGTTCAACGGGCATAACTGAGCGAAAAATGATTAATAGTTGGAACCCAATAAAAAATAAAATTATTGCCAAAAATTATGAAGTTCATAATCATAACTACGAAATTTTTAAATCTTTGTATGAATCAACAAAACATCTAATGAAACAAATCTAATTTAAAAACCGGAAACTTTTGAACTTATATTTATAACAGTTTTGTAACGATCGATTGATTTCAAAAATCGTTGAGTTTGCGCAATCAATGGTGGCATGCTAATATGTCAGTGTTGCCACAAGTTACTATTGTTCAATGATTGATCATACCAAACCAAATTTAACCTTTGATAAAATAGAAGCCGCTTCACTTCGCCATAAAGCTTACATCACATTACAAAAAGCAATAATTGAGCTTGATTTCAAGCCTGGTGAGCTACTCAAAAAAAGTGAACTCTGCAAATCCCTTGGCATATCTAGAACGCCACTTTCAGAAGCCATTGCTTTACTGGTACAAGATGGATTAGTGGAAGTGGTTCCACAAGCGGGTACCTATGTTGCGCGATTTTCAATTGATGAACTAAAAGAAGGGGCTTTCATACGAGAAGCTTTAGAAGTTGCTGCTGTAAGAAAACTTGCAAGTTCGATAACAGAGCAAAATTCAATAGAGCTTAGACGCAATCTTAGATTACAAAGAGCCTATATAGATGACAATGACGTCCAGGGATTTTACAACTTAGATAGCCAATTTCATTCCATAATTTTAGATGCAACAGGTTTCAGAAAATTATCTCGCTTGGCGGATACGGCTTGGATGAACGTAAATCGAGTAAGACGCCTGTTATTACCAGTTCCAGGTAGAATTGAAGCAACTTACGATGAGCATGAAAAAATATTTTCTGCTTTAAAACAACAAGACATAGGCCTTTCAGAAAAAGTCTTAAAAGAGCACCTTGGAAAGCTGATGACCTACGTAGCACCCTTAGAAAAAAACCACCCAGAATATTTTTTAATCGGCTAATCCAATTCTATTTGACTGCTCCGGCTGCCATTCCCTTGATTATATAACGCTCCAAAATGATAGCGATTATAATAAGAGGTAAAATAGCCGCTAGAGAAAGTGCTGCCATTGACCACCAAGATATTCCTTGCGAACCTGTTTGGCTAGCGACCATAACAGGAAGTGTTTTTGCATACGATGATGTCAAAAGAGCTGCGAAAAAATACTCATTCCAGGTCAAAACTAGAGAAATAATAAATGCAGCAACCATACCAGGCAGGGCAATGGGCATGATTATTGTTACAAACGCACCCCAAATTGATAATCCATCAACAAGAGCAGCCTCTTCCAATTCGGTAGGTATAGAGCTAAATTGGTCTTTCATAATCCAGATCACAATTGGCAAAACTGTTAAAGTATATAGAGCGATAAGCCCAATTCTAGTATCTAATAGGGCTAATTCTTTATATAAAACCAAAAATGGCAACGCCAAAACAACTGGCGGAAGGATAAGCTGTGACAAGAAAAAAAATGAGATGTCTGAATTTCGCATAAATCCAAAACGATATTTAAATCGACTTAAACCGTACGCTGTACAACTGCCTAAAAGCACTGCCAAAGTTGAGGAACCCACCGCCGCAATCAATGAGTTGTAAAATCGTTTTAAGAATTCTTCTCTTACCGTACTTTCAACAAATATTCTATCTGGAGACAAACCCAAAGACTTAAGTCCAAGCCATTTAGGTCTAAAATCCCACCAAGGAATAAGGTTTCCTTTCATAACATCAGGAGCGGCTTTGAAAGTAGTTGTTACAGTCCAGTAAATGGGGAAAAGGCATATTATTGCCCAGAATATAAGAATGAAGTAAATAACCGTTTTACCGAGAAATTTTCTAGGTCTAAATGCAACATCATTTTTGCTATCGAAGAATATTTGCTTTGACATCTTTAATACCTTGGCCTTGACCAGCGTTCTGCCATTTTTATCAAAAATGTCATGAAGACCACGATTAATATTAAATAAACTATAGCTAAAAATGTACCATATCCAACATTGCTGCGATCCCTATATTCTCTGTAGATAAAGCTTGTAACGCTATCGGTTGCTCCTCCTGGACCACCTGATGTAACGTTGATAATAATATCTGCAAGCTTAAGTTTGAAAATAATTCTTATCAAAATAGCCGTTATTGATACTGGTAACATTAGAGGGAATGTAATTTCCCAGAACTTTTTCCATGGTGGCGCGCCATCCACCTCTGCCGCTTCATGAAGCTCTTTTGGTATAGCTTGCAAGCCGGCCAGAATCATAATCATCATAAAAGGAATAAAGGTCCACGCATCCATAGCCATTATCATGAACCTTGCTATTTCATCAGATCCAAAAAAGGAGGGATTATCCCAACCTAAAGTACGAACAAGCCTTGAAATAGGTCCAAACCTTATTTCAAGCATTGATTTTCCAATCATCCAGCTTACTGCTACTGGAGACAGCATTAAGGGCATTAAGAACGCTACTCTAAAAAATTTCCTAGCTTTTATTTGGGTGTTCAACAGTACAGCAAGGCAAAATGCTATAATATATTCTGGTATGATCGCAAGAATATACCAAACCATATTTTTAAGTGCGTTCCAATAAAATGGATCGCTCCACATCTCAACAGCATTATCAAACCCATTAAATTGGCGTCCATCAGGAGAGGACAAATTCCAACTTGAAAAAGCAATCCCTAGCGCAAAAATTAATGGGAAAATAACCATTGAGATTACAAAAAGCACGGCAGGCAGAATAAACAGACGCCGTTTGCCTTGCTCTCCATAAAGAATTACCTGAGCCCAGCAGAGACAAGTGGCCCAAAAGAAGTAAGCATAAAGTGTTGGGCGCCAGGTTGTGAAACCAAAATCAAAAGAGCTAAACTGGTCTAAGCTTTGGATAAAAATCAAAACCAACAATATTGTGGCCGATCCCCATATCATTAAACGTCCTAAATCCCGGCGTCTAACCGAGATCCTGTCTTGCGTCACAATATGAAGATAATCGGTTTCAGTGCTACTCACAATTACGCGAACCCAATTTTATATTTTTATTTTCAGATTTAGGCCGGCAAAAACTGCCGGCCTAATTCGCGAATAATTACATACCCATTGAAGCCTTGTAGAGGGCAATCTGGCTATCTCGCCCAATTTGATCAGTAATCTTCTCCCAGGCGACAGCAATTGCATCAGCCGTCTCTTGGGCAGAACCATACTGCCCAGCAAACCCTTTAGCCAATTCATCCTCAGCAACTGAGTAGTACTGAAAGATACCAGGTATACGGGGCTCGTTAAGTGAATTTGGATGGTTATAGGTATCGAGATTAGATCCCAAATAATCTTCCACAAATGCCCGATCATAGCCGGCAGCTTCCCACTCATCATAGTTAAAGTGAGAATTTCTGTAAGGTTGGAAACCTGATGGATAAGCTGAAGTCCAAAGAGAAATGTCTTTTCCTCCAATATGAGCCGCTGCTGACCACGCCGCTTTTCTCTTCTTACTATCGCCTTCGACCCTGTTCGTTACGTAAACTCCCCAACCAAGATACGCATTATTCGGAGCTTCGTTATATGTATTCTCCCATGCCGCTTTGTTGTGGTTGTAGACGCGATCTGAGCCTGGGATAGCACTGAAGCCAACCACATCTCCAATTACGGAGGTGTCAGAAGTTCTGGCATTTGATCCAATATCACCCCACCAAGTTAGCATCGACCCTGTCCCAGCTAAGAATTGTTGGAACCCTGTTGTACCTGGATCAGCATTAATCTGGTCAGCTGGGTAAGCGCCCTCAATCGCAATTAAGTCCATTACGTCTTGGATAGCTTGAACCCACCCGGGATTATTAATCCTTGGTTTCATGGTATCAATATCAAATAAAAATGCTGGATCGTCAGGATGCTTAACGTACGGACCAGCTCGGTCTGTCAAAAAGTACATCCCAAAACCGCCCCAGCCTTTCAATGGATCTAAAAATCCATGCGCTGGAAGACCTGTTAATGGATCAGTTTTTCCAACTAAATCCTTAGATATTTGATTAACCTCCTGCCACGTTTTTGGAGGATTATTTCGACCACTTATTGAACCTGGACCAAAATAATCGGTACGATAGCAAAAAGTGTGACAGTCACCATCAATATTTATCCGATAGGCTTTACCGTCCCAAGTTCCAACTGGAGGTTGAAGGTACCCAACCAAATCATCGTATTCAATCTGGTCCTTAACCCAGTCTGGCATTTCATTTAGCAAACCTTGACCAGCAGTATCGCCCTCGAATGGAGCACCCATTTCAATAATATCAAAATCAACTGTTTTAGTCGCAATAGACTGTTGAAGTCTAGGGTTGTAATCTGCCTGAGCAAGATCAATCCAATTAATTTTGGCACCCGTGTATGCCTCCCAAGGCTTTAAAAACCCTCGGAACAGAAAGTTGTGCAAGTTTTGGTTGTTTAGCCCCATAAATGTAAGCTCTACGCCCTTAAATTCACCTTCAGCCACTCTTTCTTTAACGGGCCCCATGCATAACTCACCAACTTTTTGCCACTCTGGATCACCTGGGGAACCCATTCCGACGCCGGGTATTTTCATTATTTCTGCGCGGACACCGCTATGCCCATCTGCAAAGGCTGGAGCTGCACCACCCATTGCCGCTAGTGCTCCCACACTAGCTGCGCCTTTCAAAACGCTGCGTCGATTCATTTGTGATCGAATGTATTGATTATAAAGTTCTACTTTCACGACTTTCCTCCCGTTACTTGTTGATTTAAAAGCTTAAAAGCCCTTTTAGTTTTTCACGGAGCTCACACAGCCCAAGGTAGATTCTGCTCAACAAGGCGGCTCCTTACTAAATCATCCCAGCGAAACTCAATTCTGTCAAGTCACTAACATGTTAGCATGAACAGAAGTGGACAGTCGCTTTTCTTTGGGCTAAGCTTTTTGTATAAAATATTGCGTCAGGAAAAATAAAGATGGCCGAAGTAAGCATCTCCAACGTTAGAAAAATTTATGGATCAACCGAAGTAATACATGACCTAAGCATCAAAGTTAATGATGGAGAGTTTGTTGTTCTCGTTGGGCCATCTGGCTGTGGAAAATCGACACTTTTGAGAATGGTTGCTGGACTAGAAAGTATAACTGCTGGCGAGATAAGCATTGGAGAAAAAACTGTAAACGATCTACCACCATCTGAACGTGATATTGCCATGGTTTTTCAGAACTACGCACTTTATCCGCATAAAACAGTTGAAGCAAACATGTCCTTCTCTCTAAAAATGCGACGACTAGACCGCGATTTAATTAAAGAAAAAGTTAGTACGGCGGCTGAAGTGCTAGGGTTAACTCCTTATCTAAAAAGATACCCTCGAGCTTTGTCAGGTGGTCAACGGCAAAGAGTCGCCATGGGTCGAGCAATCGTAAGAGATCCCCAGGTTTTTTTATTTGATGAACCTTTGTCAAATTTAGATGCCAAACTTCGTGTGCAAATGAGAGCCGAAATCAGGGAACTACACCAAAGATTAAAATCGACAACTCTATATGTAACCCATGACCAAATTGAAGCCATGACAATGGCTGATAAGATTGTTGTTATGCAAAATGGATACATTGAACAAATTGGCACGCCATTAGAACTTTATGACCGACCAAGCAATATTTTTGTTGCTGGTTTCATTGGCTCTCCAGCCATGAACCTAATTGCTGGAGTCGCAGAAAAATCGGGGGAAAGTTTCGCTGCCAAAATACATGGAGGAAAACTTCCTTTACCCAAAATCAAAAACTTAGCTGATGGTCAAAATATATTAATTGGAATCCGTCCAGAGAAGTTAATCCCTGGTAAAAATGGGATCCCGGCAACAGTTGCAATTGTTGAACCAACTGGATCGGAAACGCACCTTATTGTTAGGAGCGGAGAGCAAGAACTAATCTCTGTGATCCGAGAGAGGAGCACCTTTAAAGTTGGAGAAGAAATTCATATTGCGTCAGACCTAGACTCTTTACACGTGTTCGATTCAAAAACATCTGAAAGACTAAATAACGACTAAGTTCTTTTACGGCAAAAAAGAAAAATAAAATATTTTGCGAGAAACTAAATTTTTTAGCTCGTATTACAAAGGAGAAAGAAATGTTAAAAGGTATAGACCCTTTATTGAATGCAGATGTTTTGCAAGTGCTGAGAGCTATGGGACATGGTGACGATCTTATAATTGCAGACACCAATTTTCCATCAGATAGCGTTGCACGACAAACAATTTATGGAAAACTCCTCAGAATTGATGCCTCAGCTGCTGATGTGGTCGAAGCTATTTTGTCGGTAATGCCGATTGATACATTTGTTGATGATGCGGCAGCTCGAATGGAAGTTGTTGGCGAACCCAGCACTATTTTACCTGTCATGTCAGAAGTGCAAGATCGGGTTTCAGCTGTCAAAGGCCCCAACCCAATGTTACCCATTGAACGCTTTTCTTTTTACGATCGCGCCAAGAAATCCTATGCTGTTATTCAAACAGGCGAACGTAGGTTTTATGGCTGTTTTGCTTTTCGTAAAGGCGTGATTGGGCCTGACGGAGAATAATTGCATGGGAAAAGTTGTTATATTAGGCGTATTCGTTGCTGATACTGCATACCGAGCCTCAAGAATGCCTAAAATGGGAGAGACAATTCTGGGAAATTCTTTTGTATTAGGCCCTGGTGGAAAAGGTTCCAATCAGGCCGTAGCAGCTGGAAATTTAGGTGCTGATGTAACAATAATAACGCGCCTAGGCGATGACGACTTTGGAAAAATGGCTAAACAAACATGGGAAAATGCAAACGTAAAAGGCGCTATTAAATACAGTACTAATAGTTATACCGGTGCAGCATATATTTTTATAGATGACAAGACTGGGGATAACGCCATAATTATTGCACCAGGAGCAGCCTCAGAAATCTCTTTGAAAGACATTCATGATAATTCAAAACTAATCTCATCCACAGACGTATTTCTTACCCAGCTTGAACAACCGATCGAAGTCGCAAAAGAGGGTCTCAAACTTGCAAAGGAAAATAATAAAATAACTATCTTAAATCCTGCTCCTGCAGCAAATCTACCAAAAGAAATATTTGCTCTTTGCGATTTCCTAACACCAAATGAAACAGAAACTGAGGCGTTAACTGGTTTGCCAGTTAGGAATGAGCAAGAAGCAGAAACTGCAGCTAAATTCTTGACAGAATTAGGAGTCAAAACCCCTATTATTACCATGGGAGAACAAGGAGCCTTTCTACACGGGCATGGACTTATTCCTGCTTTTAATTTTGGTAAAGTGGTCGAAACTACTGGTGCTGGGGATGCATTTAACGGCGGCTTTGCTGTAGCTTTATCAGAAGGAAAATCAGCTTTAGAGGCCGTAAAATTTGGATGTGCTACTGCGTCAATTTCTGTAACACGCGCAGGTACCGCGCCATCAATGCCAGCGAGAGATGAAGTTGAAAATATTTTACTAAACTAATTGTAAAGTGAAAGGTTCAAAAGGAGTGCTGGATTATCAACAAAGTTGGCCAATGCCTAAAAACCCAATTCCAATATTGATATTTGGAGCTGGGTCTATTGTTTCCGATGCCCACCTACCAGCCTACAAATTATCTAATCTTCCAGTTATCGGCATATACGATCCAGATTATGAAAAAGCTAAAAAGCTAGGCCAAAGTTACGGTCTTAAAGTGTTCAAAGAAGCCGCCCAGGCTGCGGCACAAAAAAATGTTATTTTTGATTTAGCTATTCCACCATCAGCTCATCCAAAGGTCATCGACCTACTTCCAAAAAATTCTGCTGTAATTTTGCAAAAACCCTTGGGGAGTAATCTGAACGAGGCCTCAAAAATACTTAATTTGTGTCGCCAAAGATCATTAAAGGCATGTGTGAATTTTCAACTAAGATTTGCACCTATGATAATTGCACTGAAAGATATACTTGATCAGAACTTGATTGGAGAAATTGTGGATGTGGATATGTGGGCCGCCCTGGATACTCCTTGGGGTCTTTGGAAATTTTTAGAGGAATTACCAAGGGTCGAGATATTATTGCACTCGATACATTATCTGGATGTAATAAGATTTCTGATTGGGAACCCAATAGGCATTCACGCCAAAACAATGGGCCATCCTTCATCCAAAATATCAAACACGAGAACATCAGCAATACTTGATTACGGGGATAATTTGAGGTGCGCTCTGTCCATAAATCATAATCATTCATACGGTCGTAAATATCAGGCTTGTGAGCTAAGAATTTGCGGTACAAAAGGTGCAGCTTACCTGCATCTAGGTGTGAACTTAAATTACCCAAAAGGAGAGCCAGATAGGTTAGAAGTTAATCTTGGTAATGGTTGGAAAGAGATCAAGTTAGAAGGTAATTGGTTTATCGACAGCTTCGCATACAGAATGCGACAATTCCAAAGAGCTGTAACAGGAGAAGATAAAACTTTAATTTCAACAGTCGAGGATGCGTGGAATACTATGGCACTTGTTGAGTCCGCCTACAAAAGCAGCGCAAAACCTGCGACTAAAATTCCAACATCTCCATATTCTGATAGATTTTAGGAGATTTATTTGACAAAAATTACCGGTATACAAACTTTTGATTTAAGGTTTCCCACGTCAGATCATCTAGACGGCTCTGACGCTATGAACCCTGACCCAGATTACTCAGCTGCTTATTTAGTTCTTGAAACAGATACTGAACTTGAAGGGCATGGCCTTACTTTTACCATTGGACGCGGTAATGAGTTATGTATATCGGCATTTTATGCTTTAGAACCCCTCATAGTGGGATTAGATTTATCATGGATTACTGAAAATATGGGGCGCTTTTGGCGTTACATTACTGGCGATAGTCAATTAAGATGGGTGGGTCCAGATAAGGGTGTATTACATCTGGCAACTGGAGCAGTTGTAAACGCCGTTTGGGATTTATGGAGTAAAGTTGAAAAGAAACCTGTTTGGCAACTTGTCGCTGATATGTCTCCTGAAAAGATAGTAAGTCTTATCGACTTTAGATATTTAACGGATGCTTTAAAACCAGAAGAGGCATTGAATATCCTAAAAAAGTCCCATGACAAGAAGGATGAAAGAATAGCCACCTTATTGGATGAAGGTTATCCATGCTATAATACATCAGCTGGCTGGCTCGGTTACTCAGATGAAAAGTTATATGAACTTTGCTTAAAGGCCAAAAACTCGGGTTTTTCACATGTAAAGTTTAAAGTTGGCAAAGATTTGGCAGACGACATAAGAAGGCTTAAGATAGCTAGAAAAGCACTTGGAAAAAATATCAAAATTATGATCGACGCCAATCAAGTTTGGGAGGTTGATCAAGCAATAGAATGGATCAAAAGCTTAGAATTTGCTAACCCATTCTTTATTGAGGAGCCAACAAGCCCTGATGATATCTCTGGGCACAAAAAAATAAAACAAGCTGTAAAGCCTATTAAAGTGGCAACGGGGGAAATGTGCCAAAATAGAATAATGTTTAAGCAATTCATCCAAGAAAATGCATTGGATATAGTTCAAATTGATAGCTGTAGAATAGGTGGCCTAAACGAGGTTCTTACAGTATTACTTTTAGCTTACAAATATAACAAACCGGTGTGGCCGCATGCTGGCGGAGTTGGCTTATGTGAATATGTTCAACATATTGCAATGATTGATTATTTATTAATTTCCCGTGAGAAAAATAGTAAGAGAATTGAATATGTTGATCATTTACACGAGCATTTTATAAATCCTTGCAAAATAAAAGACGGTAAGTACATGGCACCTTTGGAACCAGGTTTTTCCATTGAAATGAAACGAGAAACGCTAACTGATTACCTTCACAAAAGATAAAATTTTTGCAGTTAAATTGAAAATCAGGAGAAATACTTTGCAAACCAGTTTAGGAAAAATCTATAGGGATGAGGGTTTTTTTTGTCCCTTAGATGCAATACCCGCAGAGGAAGCAAAAGAATTACGTGATGACTACGAAGCAGCGGAAAAAGAGTTACAAGGAGATATAGAACGGCTCGCTCTTTTAAAAGCATATCCCAATAGATTGCTTCCTTTATTTGACACTTTAACCCGAAACGATACTTTGGTAGCTGCTGCAAAAGAGATCTTAGGGGAAAATATATTAGTCTGGAGTGCAGCGTTATTCATAAAAGAAGCTAACTCAACACAGATTGTATCTTGGCATCAAGACCTTACCTACTGGCAACTGAATGACATAAAAGAAGTTACATGTTGGTTTGCTATTTCATCAGCCCGGAAAAAAGCCGGCTGTATGAAATTCATTCCAGGCAGCCACAAAAATAAAGTTGTTCCACACAACGATACATTTGATAAAAATAATATGCTTTCAAGAGGTCAAGAAATTTCTGTTCAAGTTAATGAAAAGGAAGCGATTTATGCTGAACTTAATTCAGGTCAGGCATCCTTTCATCATGGTTTATTATTTCACAGTTCCGGTCCTAATACTACGAGGGACAGAAGAATTGGTTCAGCAATAAGGTACATATCCGCATCCATGAAACAAGAAACTGGTGATCGGCCATTGGTAACACAAGTCAGCGGCAATAATGATCTTGGGAATTTCGAAATATTACCTCCTCCAAAAGGTCGGCTTCTTGAGGAAGAATTTGAATTATGCCGTTTAGATAATGAGTTAAAAAAAACATTACTTCTGTAAATTTGGGGCTAAACCTCACAAAATTGGGAAAAGTACTTTGTCCGGGCACTGTTTGATTCTTTTTAGTCAAAATCTTTGTAAAAATACTAAAAAATTTTTATTTCTTTATTAAAATCCATGATTTTTTTTTGAATCTTAAACGCTTTTTAAAGGTTTGCGCTAACATTTGAATACGTTTGCGCTAACAATCCTTAAGAGCCATTTTATTCCGTTTTTTTTTATTCTATCCAAAGAGAGGACGTTTAGCAGAGGTCATCTCTATGGATAGAATAAACGGTATTGTTAACCCAAATATGACACTAACCAACCAAGGTATTACTGGTTTTAAAAACGTCTATTATAATTTAAACGAACCCGATTTAGTAGCCCACTCACTACATCGAGATGAAGGTATACTTGGTATCGGTGGCACTCTTCTGGTGGAAACTGGTAAGTTTACGGGTAGATCG
>CESO01026881.1_pt1 | contig 13220 bp, 7 predicted proteins | sample 356341 | NCBI WGS metagenome assembly CESO01 (sample SAMEA2621812, study PRJEB7988) | marine metagenome | biome: marine biome (ENVO:00000447); feature: deep chlorophyll maximum layer (ENVO:xxxxxxxx); material: "saline water (ENVO:00002010), including plankton (ENVO:xxxxxxxx)" | depth 35 m
ATATCTTTTGGAAATCCATTTGAAATAAATAAATCATTCCAACCGTCATTATCAAAATCACCAAACAAAGTAGACCAGCTCCAATCTGTTTCACTAATACCAGCATACATACCTATTTCAGAAAATATAGGTAATTTTGTATTAGGATTAATTCCATTATTTAGCTGTAGAACATTTCTAAAATACTGATATTCATAATTATATTTTCTTGTGATTTGCTCCCTTCGGTAGTTTGATTGACGATTAAAAAGTTTCTTTCTTTTATTGTAATAAGGTTGCATCTCAGATACAAACAGATCCAATTTACCATCATTATTTATGTCTGACATGTCTGATCCCATTGAGCTTAAACTAAAATGTTTAAAAACCTTGGAAGTATAATTTTTAAATGTTTTATCTTTATTGTTTATATATAAAATATCGTTACTTAAAAAATCATTTCCTACAAATATATCTAGCCACCCATCTAGATTAAAGTCATTAATAAAAACACTGTTAGTTTGTCCTTGAAATTTAATCCCTGCCCTTTTAGAAATATTTTCAAAAAAAGGTTGATTTAACTTTTTATTCCATTTATTTTCATAGAAGATATCAATACTTACTGGATCTTTATCTTTACTTAAATCTCTATAAATATTTGGATTCATTCCTTGGATTTGACTAACTCCAATAAATAAGTCTAAATCACCGTCATTATCAAAATCAAAAAATTGAGAATTTGATGAGTAAGAATCATCAGACAAATTATATTCTTTTGACAATTCTTTAAAAACTGGAATATTTTTATTATTTATCCCTTGATTAATATATAATAAATTTTTTCTTAAATCCTTATTTTTCCTTAGAGTATTATTAATATATATGTCCAATAATCCGTCTTTATTTACATCAATAATATTAACGCCTGAAGACCAAATTAATGGATTTGGTTTTGAAACTTTAGACTCTTTAGTGATATTTTTGAAAGTTAAATCACCTGTATTTAAATACAGTTGATTATCAACTTGATTACCTGTAAGAAAAATATCCAGTAACCCATCTTTGTTTAAATCTGCTAGAGCAACTCCTGCTCCATTGTAAAAATATTCATAATCAAGAATATTAATGGAGTCATTCTCAATTAATGTATTTGAAAATTTGATATTGGTTTTATCAGAGTCTAAAAGTTTAAACAATTTATCATCTGAATTTTTACATGAAATAAGGAAAAAAATAATAAATAATAAATTGAAAAATCTTATCATTAAAAAAAAAATTTATTTTTTTTGCCATGGTATTTTTCCTCCAATTTGAATTCTATTCATTAATAAAGAATTCAGTTCTTTATAAACAGCTGTTTCAATTTCAATAAGATTATTTTTTTCCAAAGGGTCATCAATTAAATTATACAATTCATATGATTCATATGGACTGTTTTGTATTAATTTCCATTTTCCCTTTCTAAGGGCATTGATTGTTTTACCTCCATATCTTGCACCTCCCTCTCTTCTTGTAAAATAGAGAGTTCTTTTATTAATATGATCATTATTAGGATTAAATAATTCGTCAACAAAGCTTATACCATCGGTTTTAGCATGACTTTTACTTCCTGCAATTTCCAAAATAGTCGAAAATAAATCCATAGACATAAGCGTTTTATTAGAAATTGAATTCTCTTTAATTTTACCTTTCCAACATATAACTGTTGGAACTTTCAGCCCCCCTTCATAAACACTTTGTTTACCATCTCTTAAAGGCCCATTATTTGCTTTACTTGGATTATGTCCCCCATTGTCACTTGTGAAAATTATAATAGTATTATTATACTGTTTAGTCTCTTTTAAAGATTTAATCACTTTTCCAATTCCATTATCCATATGCTCAATAAATGCGACTAAATTTGCTCTAGTAATATCTATCCCTTTTTCTCTATTAATTACTTTATCTAAATATTCTTTAGGAGGTTGGACTGGGAAATGAGGTGCATTGTAAGCTAAATACAAAAAAAAGGGCTTATCATTTTTTTGTTGAGATTTTATATAATCTACAGACCAGTCAGAAAATAAATCAGTAGCATGACCAACTGGTTCAATTATATTTTCATTAATTCTCATGTAATTAATTCCATGCCTAAGATGTTTCCAATAATCATCCATCATATCTCCAAGCCAACCATGAAAAAAATCAAAACCTCTCTCGTTAGGAGTATTAGGCGAATTAAGTCCTAAATGCCATTTACCAATTAATGCTGTGTTATAATCTAATTCATTAAGTTTTGAAGGCAAAATAGGAATATCCTCTCTTAAATAACCCCAATTATTAATGGGGTGAGTTCTTATTACACCAGGAACACCAGCATGATCAGGATAAAGACCTGTCATTAAAGATGCTCTAGTTGGAGAGCATACGGGAGAATTAGCGTAAAATTCATCAAATCTTATGCCTGACTTTCTGATTTCATCAATATTTGGTGTTATTATATCACGAGTACCATAATATGAAACATCATGATATCCTTGGTCATCAGATACAATTAATAAAATGTTTGGTCTATTTTTTTCAGGTTGGGCAAAAATAAAAACTGAAAAAAAGAAAAACAGTAATAAAATTCTATTTTCCATAATCTTTAATTCTGTACTTCAACTGATCAGGAGTTGAACCCTGAACATCTTTTAAATGATTTTCAAGAGACTTTAACATATCAATTACAACTTCCTGATTTTTAGCAGATATGTCATATTTTTCAGAAAAATCTGTACTTAAATCATATAATTCAGGGCTATCTAAATTGATTGTAGACCTTCCATAATTGACTGGTTGTCTTTGCTTAATATGTAATTTTAAATTATTTTTTCTTACAGCATGTAATTCAGCGAATCCCCAATAATAAAAATTATCCCTCGGACTTGAATCTAAATCAGTTAAAACTTTAGACAAATCATAACCATCCATTTTTCTGTCAGTTGGTACGTCTAAACTAGCCATACTCGAAAAAGTATTTATAATATCAAGAGTAGATCCCATTTCATGAACAACTCCAGGTTTTACAATGCTTGGTCCCCAAAAAATGGTGGGTACTCTTTGACCTCCTTCAAAAGTTGTACCTTTACCAGCTCTTAATGGTCCTGCTGAACCTCCATGTTTTTCAAATCTTAACCATGGACCGTTATCAGAACTGAATAAAACAACAGTGTTTTTATCTAAATTATTTTCTTTTAGAGCATTTAATACCTGACCGACACTCCAATCAATTTCTTCAATAACATCTGAATAAAGTCCTCCTGAACTAGATCCTAAGAACTCATCTGATGCATATAATGGTATGTGGGGCATACTATGAGCTAAATAAAGAAAGAAAGGTTTGTTTTTGTTCTTATTAATAAATTCAACAGCTTTTTGAGTATAACGCTTTGTAATGGTTTTTTGATCTGCCGGTCGCTCAATAACTTTTTTATTTTCAATTAAAGGAACCTGAAATACTTCTTTAACAGGTTCATAATTTTCATCATCTCTAGTTTTTTGAAAATAAACCCGCATGCTTTCAACATCAGAATTGTCAGAAAAATGTTGAGGAGACTGATTTTTACTATCCATATCATTAGAATATGGAATTCCATAATATGAATCAAAACCCTGTTCTTGTGGTAAAAATTCAGGTAAGTGCCCTAAATGCCATTTTCCTACGGCAGCGGTTTTGTATTTTTTTTCTTTTAAAATCTCAGCAATAGTAATCTCTTCAGATTTCATACCCTTAGAAGAAAAAGGAAAAAAAACAGGTAACTCTGAAGATGTCATGCCAGATCTAATAGGATATCTTCCAGTAAGAAGTGCTGCCCTGCTTGGAGTGCATACTGGATCAGCAACATAAAACTGTGTCCATTTTTGACCCTCATATGCCATTCTATCCAAATTAGGTGTTTTAATAATTGGATTACCAAAAACACCCAAATCACCATACCCCAGATCATCACAAAAAATAATGATAAAATTTGGTGTATTTTCTTTTTGCGCATAAATATTTAGATGCACTATTAAAATAAAAATTATAAAAAAATTTCTTAACATATTATTTAATTTAAAAAAACCTCCCTTAATATAAGAATAAAAAGGGAGGTTGGCTTGAACAAAATTATCAAATAATTAAAATCAAATCCAATTTAATATCCAGGGTTTTGTGTCATTTCTTTATTAGCATCTAATTCAGCTAATGGAATTGGAAAAAGTTTATGAAATTCCTGAGCAGGTCTTCCTCTGGACTGAGCATTTGATATAAATACTCCATTTCTGATTGCGTCTTCTCTTAATTTCCCTTCAAAGAAAAATTCTCTTCTTCTTTCATCCATAATAAATGTTTTTAATGCACTCTTTGAGGAATAGTCAGATAAAGATATTAAAGAAGCTCCTGCCCTTGATCTAATTTGATTAATTAAGTCAATCGCTTCTTGATTTGGACCTGTAGTTTCATTTATAGCTTCTGCTCTATGCATTAAAACATCAGCATATCTAACATGAGCATAATCGTTGTTATTGCTAAAAGCTCCCGAAGCATTTGGATCAATTGGATATTTCATCATAACACTTTCGTCTTTCCCGTATCCAACAATACTTTCCCCAGTATTAGATGTGTAAGACCTTATCATATGAATACTACCTCTTATATCATCAGGTTCAAAAAGGTCCATAAAATAATCTCTTCCGTAAACCACAGCAGCGCATGTACCCTGATTATCAGGTCTTGGATAATCCCTAGGAAGAGTTATACAAACCAGCCATTGACCTTGAGCTGTTCCAGATTTAACAACGGGATAAATTATTTCCTTATTATTTTGATTGTCAGCAGCAAAAACCGAGGTATAACTTGAACTTAATTCATATTTACTTAAATCCATTATTTGCTTACTCAAAGTTAATGCTTTATTATACTGTTTCGAATTCATGTAAAACCTTAATAATGATCCCATTGCCATTCCTTTGTCAAATCTCCCCCAGTCATTTTGACTGTCTGGTAATAGTTGAATAGCAGCGTTAAATTCGTCTTCAATAAATTTTTGCATTTCTGATTCTGAAGCTCTGGGATTAATTAATGTCTCAGTGGTTTCTGTAATTAATGGTCCAGGTCCATAATAAGCTAAAATCTCTTGATAAGCAGATGCCCTTAATGCTCTAGCTTCCCCTTCCATTTTATTTTTAAAATCAGCAGGAAAATCATCAGATATATTTTTTAAAACAATATTTGCGTCTCGTATCGATCTATATGAATCAACCCAAATATCTGCTACAAAAAAAGATGATGAGGTCCAACTAAAAAAAGTTAGAGGTTCAGATGTTCTTTCTTCCCAACTTCCACTTCTTCCCCAAGTATCTTGAAAAGGAAGATCAGCTGAAAAATACCTTTGCCCAGCATGTGTTTCATTCATTTGAGCGTAAGATGAAAACAACAGTGTTTCTATTCCATCTTGAGAGGTTAAATAATTACTGGCTCCAAGTTGAGAGAAAATTTCTTCCTCGACAGCATTATCACAGCTTAAAGTTGTGATAAACAAACCAAGTATAAATATTTTTAAAAATTTTAATTTTTTATTCTTCATAATAGTAATTTTAATTTGTTAAAAAGATGCAGTTAAAGAAAAAATAATTGACTTTGCTGTGGGGTATGATGATATGTCAGCACTATTATTTTGAGCGCCACCAAATCTGTTTGATTCAGGATCCCAACCAGTATAATCAGTTACAGTTAACAGATTATCCCCAATTACACCAAGTTGAAGAGATTTTAAAAAATCAATATTATCAACTGGGACATTGTAATTAACTGAAATTGTTTTCAATCTCCAAAATGATGCGTCCTCTACTGATAAATTATTTACTTTACTACCCCCGTAACTTGAAGTTAATACTCCAGAAGGCCATTTATTTCCAGGATTTTCTGGTGTCCACCTGTTTAATCCATGAAGAGCAAATAAATTTCTTCTATAATTAAGTGGATATAAGCTTTCTAAAGCATTTACATTAAGAAGATATTTACCTTGTTGACCATAAACAAAAACATTTAATGTCCAATTTTTATAATTAACTGAATTATTTAATCCCCAAGTATAATCAGGGAATTGACTTCCCAAAGATACTCTGTCTGAGGGATTAATAGTGCCATCCCCATTTTGGTCAATCCACTTAGGAGCGCCTGGCCTAGAATTAGGTGTAGCTGAAGATGCAACCTCTGAAGCATTTTGCAAAAGACCATTCATTCTATAACCATAATATTCTCCTATAGACCATCCAGGTTTTAAAACTGCAGTATTCCCAACAGCCTCAATATTACCAATACTTATTTCAGTTAATTCTCCTAAACTGGTAACTTCATTATTAGAAGTGGTAAGATTAAAAGAAGCATTCCATGTTACATCTTGCTGATTAATAATTCCAACACCAACTAACAATTCAATACCTGAATTTTTAACATTTCCAACATTTTGTAATACGTTTGCAAATCCAGAAGATGTTGGTAAAGGCAATGCCAGTAAAAGGTCTTTAGTGTCTTTTTTGTAATAATCAATACTACCATTAACTCTATTTTCCAATATTCCAAAATCAACTCCAATATTGAGTTGTTCAGTAGTTTCCCATTTTAAGTCAGGATTTGCTACTCTAGAGGGTGCAATTGCAGTAAAAGGACCATTATTAAAAGTAGCATTCCCTCCACTACCGTAAGTTTGTTGAGAAGCAGCAATGCCAACAGCTTCATTCCCGGTTTGACCCCAACTAGTTCTTAATTTTAATTCATTAAATGAATCAGGTATAAAACTTTCCTCATGTAATTTGTATCCTAAAGCTAAAGCTGGGAAAATTCCATATTTATTATTTAAACCAAATTTTGAGGATCCGTCCCTCCTAACTGTTCCAGTTAATAATAGTTTATCGGCATAAGAATAATTTACTCTCCCTATGTAAGAAAATAATGAGGAAACAGTTTTATTAGAAAAGATATCGTCTTTTTCTCCATTTCCAAGTCCAACATTATCAGTAAAAGTACCTTTAGCAACAAAATCTTCGGCTCTTATTTGCATTGTTCTTCTTTCAAAATCTTGATATGTAATACCTGCTAGAATATTAATTGTATTCATATTATTTATCTCTTTATCATATGTGACTGTCCATTCAAATAGATTATTAATAGCACTCAAAGTAGAAATACCGGCAACTTCATTTCTAGAAAACCCTGTTGAAGTAAACGTATTCAAATGTGAATCACCTCTAACGTTGGTTATATCAGTCCCTGCGTTAATTTTTGTTGTTAAACCTTCAATAACCTCATAATTTAAATTAACATTTGTCATTATCCTATTAGTTATTGCACCTTTAGTGTTTCCCTCGAGAACAGCAAGAGGATTATTTATATTAAATAAATTAGAATTAAAATACGGTCTTAAAGGATCTTCTACTGGATTATAAATAGGAGCTGTTGGGTCATACAGCATAGATACATTTACTGGACCAGCGACTTCATTATTTCTTGAAGTTTCTATACTTGGATTATCATCTAACCTACTGACAGTCATATTTAGATCAAAACTAAATTTCTCAGAAACTTTTTGACTTAGATTAAGTCTAGCAATATATTTTTGAAGATCAGTATCTTTAACAACTCCCTCATGACTTGAAAAATTTAAGGATGCAAAATATCTAGTATTACCGTTGTCAGAACCCCCAGATGCAGATAAATTGTGAGTTTGAATTAAACCATTTCTAAAAACTAAATCTTGCCAATCAGTTCCATTACCAATTGCTGCTTTATCAGCATCAGTAAAAATTATTCCGTTACCTAAATCAGTACTAATTCCATTAAAAACCTCCATATACTGCTTAGCATTTAAAACTTCAATTTTGTTTGCAATTGTTTGAGTTCCATAAGTAGCATTATAAGTGAAATTTGCCTCTCCTTTTTTACCTCTTTTAGTCGTTATTAAAACTACTCCATTTGAAGCTCTAGCTCCATAAAGGGCTGTCGCAGAAGCATCTTTTAAAATGTCTATTGATTCAATATCATTTGGATTTAGAGTATTTAATGGATTTTTTGAAGCTTCATTTCTATTGTCTACTGCTAAACTAGAAACTCCCATACTAGAGGAATTATCAATAATTAAACCGTCTATAACATACAAAGGTTGATTTGAAGCACTAATTGAGCTAGATCCTCTAATGTTTACACTTAATCCTGATCCTGGCTCACCATCATTTTGATTAATTTGAACACCACTTACCCTTCCCTGCATTAACTGATCAACACTCGAAACTACCCCAATGTTAAAGTCATCTGAATCAAGTGATGACATAGATCCAGTTACATCACTTTTTTTAACAACACCATAACCTGTTAATACAACTTCTTCAAGTTCAGTATTTGAGATAAGAGAAATTGATAAATTATCCTGGTTTGAAACCAAAACTTCTTGAGTTTGAAATCCAACGAAAGATATTTGAAGTATGTCGTCTTCAGATGCGTTTATATTAAAATTGCCATCAAAATCAGAAGTAGTTCCGTTATTTGTACCTTTTATAATAATAGTTGCCCCAGGTAATGGACCATCATCAGAAAAAATATTCCCTGATATATTTTTTTGACTATAAACAGTTAAACTACATATTAAAAAAAATAAAGTTATAACATGAGTTAAACTATTCAAATTATATCTAACCATAATGTTTAATTTTTTAATTAGTTTTTATTTGAATAATAAATTTTAAAATTATTTTTTGATAAACTGTCATGAAGTATCCTGAATAATAAAGTAGAAATTATAAGAAAGTGATAAAAAAATACGTATTAATTTATTAATTTAATAATTATTTTAATAACTTAATGAAGATTATTGATTATTTATCATTATGATTAATCCTTCTGAAATAAGTCTTTCGACAAAAAGAAATGTTCCAAAATATAAACAATTGGCTTTATTTTTCATTAAAAAAATTAAATCAAAACAAATATTGGCTGGATCAAAATTACCTTCAATTAATGAAATAAGTTTTGAAAAGGATTTATCAAGAGATACTGTAGAAAGAGCTTATAATGAACTTAAAGAAATTGGATTTGTTGAGACATCAAAAGGACTTGGTCATTTTGTTTCAAGAAACATTAATGAATTTCAAATTAAAAAAAGTAAAATTTTAAAAGATTTATTTCATTCATTTTGTAGAAAAGATACTGGAGTAATGAAAAAAAAATTTCATAAAGACTATATTTTAATTGATCCTAAAAATAATAAATATAAAAAAAAGGATGTTTTAAAAAATCTTAAAACAATATATGATTTATTTGATAATATCAATTTTCAAAAATTAGACTTGTCTTCATTAAATTCTTCCATTATAACTAAAAGATACTCATCAGATTTTTCAACATCAATCGTATTAAATACATTCTCTGCTTATGGAAATTTTTCTAAAAAAAAGATTAGCATTCCAATGCATCTTTATTATGAGTGGTCAGGAAATAAAATTATTAGAGAAATTCAATTTTTTGATTTAACTCTTTTTGACCAAGAACTTGATTATAGAGACAATACCTTATTCAAAATATATAACAAAAATAATAAGCCATGTGTATTTAAAAATGCAGATTTTAAAACTTTAATAAATGAAATCAACAAGAATCATCTTGGAGCTGTAGTTGTAATAAATAAAAAATATAATCCAATTGGAATTATAACTGATGGTGATATAAGAAGAAAAATTATTTCAGGAAGTTCTTTTGATAGAGTGAAAGCAATTGATATAATGACGAAAAAACCTATTTTGGTTAATAAAAATATGTCAAAAAAAGATGCTTTGGAATTAATGAAACAAAAATCAATAAATCATTTAATTATCGTAGATAATAGAGATGAATATATTGGAGTTGTTAATTTTTTGAATCTTATGAAAAGAAATGATTTAAAAATTAATTTATAATTTTTTTATCTTGATATTTCTAAACCATAATGAACTTCCGTGATCTTGAAAAGAAATATAACCAGTTTTGGATTTTCCATAATCTGGAGATTTTTTCCATTTACCTGTGTTTTTTAATTCATTCCATTCATCAGACCAAGGAACAAAAGATAGAAGCTTTACACCATTTAACCAATGTTCAACTTTTTCATTTGTAAAAACAATTGTTGTTGAATTCCATTCTCCTGCTGGGAATAAAACTTTATCAACATCTTCAGGAACTGTATGCATTGCATAATTAGCCCCTGTTTTTTGCCAATCTTGAAGTTTTTCGGGTTCAGATACGTCAAAAAGGTTATTATATTCTGTTACATCATGAAATTTAGTATAATTAACATCATCAATAAGTTGATATTCTGGCGAGGAATCCCCAGGAAAGTCATATCCCTCTTGAACATGATAAAATATTCCACTATTACCCCCCGGAGGTATCTTCCATTCTACATAGAACTCAAACTCTGAATACATATCCTTAGCATAAATAATGTCTTTTCCTCCATCATAATCTTGTTCTAATTGAAGACCTTCTCTTTCAAACATTAACATGCCATCTTTAGCCACCCAACCAGGAGGCAATTCATCTGAATTATAACCTCGCCAGCCATCCGTTGTTTCTCCATCAAATAAATAAATCCAATCTTTATTATTTTGATTATTGTTACAAGAGATGAATAAAAATAGTGAAGCTAATAAATAGAGATAAGTTTTCATTTTGTTATTGATTTTTTTCAAATATATAAAATTGCTTGAATTTATGTTTGGATTAAAGAAATTGATTAATTTAATTTAAAGTTTATGTAATTTAAATTTATGTTTGAAAATATTTAATTAATGCTAAAAGTCAACTTTCTAAAAGATTTTTTTTCAAACAGATTTAGTTTACTCATAAATCTCTCTTTAATATTTATTATTACTGCATTTATATTACGCTTGTCATTATATTTTTATTCGATTGATAATATAGAATTTTCAATTATTAATTTTTTTAAAATTTTAATGGTTGGATTATTTTTTGACTTTGGAAGTCTTTTGTATTTAATTTCTATTTATTTAATTTATTTATTACTACTACCAAATATATTAGTTGGAAAAAAAATTGATAGAATTATAAACTACATATATTATTTTATTTTTCTTTCTATTACTTTTTTTTCTTTCATGTCCGAAATTCCTTTTTGGATGGAATATGAGAGGAAATTTAACTTTATAGCCGTTGACTATCTGCTATTCACTTATGAAGTTTTTTCAAATATCAATGAATATTATCCATTACCAATAATTGTCTCAGTCATTCTATTTTTAGTTCTGTTAAGTTTTTTTATAACGCGCAAAAACAATATTTTCAAAATAACATTTTCTTCAAAACATAAATTTTATCAAAAACTAGCCACAACTATTTCAATTTTATTTTTCTTATCAGTTTACCATTTTAAAGTTGAAAATAAAGATGCTGAACAATTTGAAAATATAATAGAAAATGAAATAACTAAGTCTGGGATTTATTCGTTTTTTGAAGCCTACAATAGTAACGAAATTAATTATCATGATTTTTACTTGACAAGTAAAAAGATAGATCCTGAATTTAAAAAACTTAAAGCAGTGAAAAATATTGGTGATGAAAAAAAACCTAATGTTATTTTAATTTTACTTGAAAGCTTCAATGCTGATTTTATGAGTCATTTTGGGAATTTTAACAACTTATCACCAACAATAGATTCCCTATCAAAAGAATCAATTTTTTTTACTAATATGTATGCCGTTGGAACCAGAACAATTAGAGGTTTAGAAGCCATTACTTTATCAATTCCTCCTACCCCAGGGAGAAGTATTATAAAAAGAAAAAATACTAATAGCCTGTTTAATGTTGGTAATGTTTTTGAAAAAAAAGGTTATGATAATATTTTCTTTTATGGTGGTGATGGATATTTTGATAATATGAATTTATTTCTTGGAAACAATAATTTCAAAATTGTTGATAGACAAAAAAAGCATAGAGTCAATAGTCAATTCAAATCTGAAAGAATAAAAATCATTGATGAAGAAGTTAGTTTTGAAAATGCTTGGGGTGTTTGTGATGAAGATTTATTAAATAAAGTTTTAAAAATAAGTGATAAACAGCATGAGAAAGGAAAACCTTTTTTCAATCTAGTCATGACTGGCTCTAACCATCAGCCTTACACATATCCGGAGGGTAAAATTGATATTCCATCTGGTAAAAACAGAGCTGGGGCAATAAAATATTCAGACTATGCACTTAATATCTTTTTTAATAAAGCAAAGAAAAAAAAATGGTTCAACAACACAATTTTTATTTTAATGTCTGATCATTGTGCATACAGCGCAGGAAAAACAGAATTAAATATTAAATCCCATCATATACCAGCCATGATTTTTAATCTTAATGAGCCTCCAAAAATTATTTCAAAACTTTCATCTCAAATTGACATATTCCCTACACTATTTAGTTATTTAAATTGGTCGTATTCATCATTATTTTATGGTAAAGATATCAATGAAAATAATCCTGAAAATGAAAGAGCATTTATTTCAAATCATAGAAAGCTTGGATTGTTAAAAAATAATAAATTTATGATGCTTGGAACAAAGCAAAGAGCTGATTTATATAATTGGAATTCCCAAAAAAACGAACTTAAAAAAACAACAATGGATTCAGTTTTTTTAAAAGAAACTGTTCAATATTATCAGTCAGCTTATGAATTATATAAGAGTGGTGGATTGAATTTTAATTAAGTTTTGTATTTATATAAATTAGATGAAATTTTCTGCACTGCAGACTTCATCTCTGGATAAAACTCTCCAATAACACTCATCAATCCTTGATGTTGAAATTTTTCTTTAGTAGGCATTGTTTTCCAAGTATCAATAATTCCACAAATATGCCAACCAATGAAATTATTTCTAGAAAATGCATTTTCACAACACTTTAAGAGCCAATTTGCTCTTTCTGACTGGGTTTTTGCTCTTGGACCGTATGGATTTGGCATCATTTCATAAGAAACGCCAAAACCTGCATCACCATTTAAAAAAGGAAGGTCAACTTTATCGGAAACTCTATCCAATAAATCACTTTGATCACCACATGAAGCAAAATATTGATAATAGATGACATCAACATATTTTGAAATAACAGGAATTGTTTTATCTAATGAATCAGTATTACCATTAATTTTATCTCCCAAAAAAAGATGATTAGAATCAAAAGTGAAAAGCGCCTTTTTTGAAACAGAGTAATA
>CESO01030482.1_pt1 | contig 13189 bp, 15 predicted proteins | sample 356341 | NCBI WGS metagenome assembly CESO01 (sample SAMEA2621812, study PRJEB7988) | marine metagenome | biome: marine biome (ENVO:00000447); feature: deep chlorophyll maximum layer (ENVO:xxxxxxxx); material: "saline water (ENVO:00002010), including plankton (ENVO:xxxxxxxx)" | depth 35 m
AGTAATTCCTTTACTAACCAAACCCTTGCACAAATAGAATTGTGGTTGCATAACGATAAGTATGAAAACAAGGTTTACATGCTTCCCAAGCATTTAGACGAAAAAGTAGCAGCCTTACATTTACAACACCTTAGTGTAGAGCTTGAAACCCTTTCTGAAGAACAAGCAGATTATATTGGTGTCACTGTTAAAGGTCCTTACAAGCCTGATTACTATCGCTATTAAAATGATTTAAATAATATATTAATCATAAAAAAACCCGCTTAAAAGCGAGTTTTATATTTTAATAGAGGAATTGTTGTTTAAGCTTCAAAAGGCACTATAGAAACAAAAGACTTGTTATCTCGCTTCTTTGTAAACTTAACTATACCATCAACCTTAGCGTGTAAGGTATGATCTTTACCTAAATAAACATTCTCTCCTGGGTTATGCGCTGTTCCACGCTGACGGATGATAATATTTCCCGCACGTGCGGCTTGACCACCAAAAATTTTTACGCCTAAACGTTTCGATTCTGATTCTCTACCGTTTTTCGAACTTCCTACTCCTTTTTTATGTGCCATGATCCTATGATTTTAAATAATTATTTTGAAAGTGCTGCGATTAAATCTGCTTTTTTCATTGAAGAGATTCCTTCAATACCTTTCTTTTTAGCTTCTTCCTTAAGCTGTGCTACGGTTAAATTACTGTAGTCTGTAGTCTCTGCTTTTTTTGGAGTTGCTTTTTTCGCAGCTGGCTTAGCCGCTACTTTCTTTGCGGTAGCTTTCTTTTCTGTCTTGGCTGGAGCTGCTTTTTCAGATTTTGTAGGTGCTGCCTTCGCTTTGGCTCCACTGGCTTGAATTTTTTGAATTACCAATTCTGTAAGGGCTTGACGATGCCCGTTTTTAACTCGGTAACCTTTTCTTCTTTTTTTCTTAAACACGATAACTTTGTCACCTTTAAGATGACTAACCACTTTTGCTTCAACAGAGGCTCCAGTGATAGCCGGGGCGCCAAGGGTTACTTTTTTTCCATCATCTAACAAATATACTTTGTCAAAAGAAACTTTTGCTCCTTCTTTATCTGCCAAACGATGTACGAAAAGCTTTTGGTCTTGCACAACTTTAAATTGTTGCCCTGCTATTTCTACTATTGCGTACATTTAATTCGTTTTTATGGACGGCAAATATAGCTATTATTTGAGATAAAACAACCTTTTTTTACTTGATAACTTGTCTAGAGAGTAGTTCTCTGGGCCAGTGAAATATTTACTAAGTAAAGCAATGAGGTATATGAAGGATTTTTCTTTTTTAGAAAATGGATCATCACCTCATGTAAAATAAAAAAAGCCAGTAAAATTGTAATGAATTGAAATAAACTCGCTAAACGGATCTTTCATCCTAAAATAATTAAAATTGGTGCTGTAAATTCTGCAATTGTAGTGAGAATTAAAGAGAGTATCGGGCCAACTCCTATGGGATTAACAAATTCTAAAGTTTCTTTGGATAAATTTTAAAAATTTTCCGTAACTGTATGTTATTATTACTACGAAAAAGTCAACACGCATTAAGAAGTAGGTCAAAATCAAATGAAACTTTTTTCATGATAAAATTTGATTATGTTTTTAAATAAAAATCCAAGGTCTTTTCAATTCCTTTTTCAAAAGAAGTGGAAGCCTTCCACCCTAACTCTTTTTCAATTTTAGATGCATCAATAGCATAGCGGTAGTCATGTCCTAACCTATCAGTAACAAACTCAATGAGTTTTAATGAACTACCTTTTGGACGGTCTAGCTTTTTGTCTACAAGATCAATAAGATAGTGTACTAAATCTAAATTTTTCTGTTGATTATTTCCACCAAGAGTATAGGTTTCTCCAACAGTTCCTTGATGCAGAATTACATCGATTGCTTCTGCATGATCTTCCACATACAACCAATCCCGAATATTGTCTCCGTTTCCATAAACAGGAAGTGGATTTTGAGCCGCAATATTTTTAATCATTAAAGGAATGAGTTTTTCAGGATGTTGACCTGGACCGTAATTATTTGAACAATTGGACAAAACTACAGGTAACCCGTAAGTGTGAAAGTATGCACGAACCAAATGATCTGATGCTGCTTTAGATGCAGAATAAGGAGATCTTGGATCATATGCTGTAGTTTCTGAAAAGTAACCTTCAGTTCCTAAGCTTCCAAAAACCTCGTCAGTCGAGATATGATAAAACCGTTTATTTTTAGTATTATTTTTCCAATATTTGAATGAAGCTTCCAAAAGGTTGAGAGTACCCTGGATATTCGTTTGTGCAAACAAAAATGGGTCTTTAATAGAGTTATCTACGTGAGACTCTGCTGCCAGATGAACAACTACATCAAAATCATATTTTTCAAATACAGCTTTTAATGCTTTGAAGTTATTTATATCCTCCTTAACAAAATAATAATTAGAATGTTCTTTGCAATCGTCTAACAATTTGAGATTGGAAGCATAAGTTAAAGCATCTAAGTTTACAATCTGTGCCTCTGGGTAATGGTTCACCATTCTCCGAATAACATGAGATCCGATAAATCCAGCTCCCCCTGTAATTAATATAGACTTAAATGATCTCATTTTTTTTAATTATTTTAATACATTCGTTCAATGCTGGCTCCCAATTTCTAATAGATAAAGATAAAATCTTTTCAATTCTCTGAGTGTCCAATACAGTATAGGGTGGGCGCAAGGCAATTGTAGAGTTTTTTAAAGTTTTAGTTGGTTTTACTTTGCAAAGACTCTCGTATTGTCCGATTATTTTTTTTGCGAATTCAAACCAACTTGTCTTGTGTCCTTGCGCAAAATGATAGATGGGAAAGTCGAAAAAATGTGGATGATTAACATTTGCTAAAATGTTTCTAGCCAAATCAATCCCATATGTTGGTTTGCCAAACTGATCATCCACTACTACCAATTCAGTTCTATACTGAATTAAATTAATAATTGTTTTTACAAAATTCTTTCCAAAAGGACTAAATAACCAAGAAATTCGAAAACATACACTTTGGCAATTAGATTTGGTCAAAATTTCTTCCCCTGCTAATTTACTTTTCCCGTAAATGTTTATAGGATTTGTAGTGTCATCCTCTAAATAGGGTGCCTCTTTTGTTCCATCGAATACAAAGTCAGTAGAAAAATGAATAAGATTTAAATTCATATGTTCTGCAAAATCTATAAGGTTTTGAACTCCCCTTGCATTTGTTTGATGAGCTTGATTCTTTTCGATTTCGGCATTATCAACCTTAGTATAAGCGGCACAATTTATAATCCCATCAAAAGGATTTTGCTCATAATACTTTGATAATGTGTCGGTTTCATTAATATCTACCTCCAAATGAGTAGAAAAAAATAATCGATGTTGTTTAAACTCAGAGGCAACAAACTGAAAACATTTTCCTAATTGACCCGCTGCTCCTGTTACTAAATAACTAGGCATACAAATCTTGCTTGTAATTAAAGTAGGGTGCGTCAGCTAAAAAGGGATGCTTCTGATCTTTTTCAGATTGAATCCAATCTACTTTAGCAAGTTTCCAATTAATTGCCAATGTAGGGTCATCCGGGGCAATACTACCCTCACTTTCAGGATAATAGTATTGATCAACCTTGTATTGAAAGGTAGAGTTTTTACTTAATGTGATATATCCGTGAGCAAATCCACGAGGAATAAAAAGTTGTAATTGGTTGTATTCGCTCAACTCTTGACTATAATGTTGACCAAAAGTTGGGGAGCCTTTTCTTAAATCTACGATAACGTCCAGAACCTTGCCTTGAAGAACTGTCACCAACTTAGATTGACTAAAAGGTGGCAATTGATAATGTAACCCGCGTAAAACTCCTTTTTTGGAATGGGTGGTGTTGTCTTGACAAAAGTTAATTTTTCTCGATACAACTTTTTCAAAATCCTTTTGGTTATATGACTCTATAAAACTTCCACGTATATCGGAGTGTAACTTAGGTTTAAAAAGAAAAACTTCTTTAAAAAGAGTGGGAATGGTAATCATAAAGGGGATTTAACATATTATAGTTTAAGAATGCATTGAAACAAAAATAATAATACTAGGGTTAAAAAGATTCTAATCCTAGAGGAGAGTAAAAAATTTTATATAAAAGTAGAGTATATTACTGTTTGTTATATTTCACAGTGGCAAGAGATAATAGTTTTCTATATTCCAAGATTAAGAGGAATGGCTTTATTCTTAAAACTTAAATTCTTTAATTTTTTTAGCCTTATGAAGAACGTAAAGTAGTCTGTTTATTGAAATTTTATTTTTTTTAAATGCCCGAAATTCTTCTTTTAAGATATCCAATTTAGACTTTATGGTTTTGTTACTTACCCCACCTTCTTTCATATTAACTAGTTTACAAGGAATATATTTAGACCGAATATTGTGTTTTTCTAAAAAGCGCAGCATTAGCTCAAAATCACCGGCTATTTTATAACTATCATCATAAACACCTAGTTTTTCATAAACGCTTCTTTTACAATAAAATGTTGGATGTGCTGGCATCCATCCCATTTTAAATGATCCCTTTTGAAAATCTGAGCCCACCCATACCCTTTTTACATTTTTATTTTTATCAGTGTAAATTAAATCTCCAAAAACACAATCTGTCTTTTCATCAAAGGCCTGAGAGATAAAGTTTAAAGAGTTTTCATCATGAAAAGAGTCATCGGAATTCAGAAAACCAATTATTTCTCCTGTTGAGTATTTAATGCCTTTATTTAATGCATCATAGATGCCTTTATCTGGCTCAGAAATAATTTTAGAAATTGATTTGAAGCTTTTAGCAATATCCAATGTTTTATCTTTAGAGCCTCCATCAATTAATAAATATTCATAATCTTTAAATGACTGACTATGAACAGATTGAAATGTATCTAATATTGTTTCTTGAGAGTTATAAGAAATTGTGATGATTGAAATTTTCATTTTTTCCTAAACGAAATTCCTATCCCTGCGCCTGGATACCAATGATTCAGTGGTCTTTCTCTAAATAATACAAAATTTCTGTTTTGTTGTATTGAAAACTTTAATAATTCATCAGTTGAATGAGAATTATCGCCTAATATTACAGAATTTTTAGATAACTTTTTAATTATAGTTTTATATTCACTTGCTTCGTATAAAGCCGAATGATCAGAATCGTTTATAAATAAGTCAATTTTTTTATCTATTTTTTTTAATGATTCTACTGAATCGCCATATATAATTTTTCCATTTTTAGAATAAATATCATCGAATAAGTAGCCTGCTTTTGGATTTATATCAGTCCCATAATACTCACCTTCATAACCATCTTGTTTATTTTTAATTATTGCTTCGGATAAGATAACCGAACCCATTCCTTTATCAACCCCTGTTTCAATTATCAATTTTGGTTTAATAATTCTTGTAACAATATACCATCCAATTCTTCTGCAAAATTTAATCTCGCTGTCAGCAAAATTTTTAAATTGTGATGACTGAATTTTATTTTTTAAATATTTTTTTATTTCAGTATTGTTTAATAATTCTTCAGAATAACTTTTTATTTCATTATAATCAACTTCAAAAATACTTTCCAAAAGTTTATATAATTCATTTAAGTTTTGATCTGTTAAGTCATAGGTGTAATTAGTATCTTCTCTTGATTTAAATAACCATTTAAAGATTTGTAAATACTTGATATTGAAGTATTTTGTTGCAAGTAATCCATCTTTAATTCTTCTCAAAAAAAGAAATTTTTTAATAATCCTTTTCATACGAGTAATTTTTTTAAATAATTAGAATATGGATTATTTTTATAGAACTTAATTAACTTTTTTAAACTAGTAACATCAATGTATCCTTTTTTAAAAGCAATCTCTTCCAAGCAAGAAACCTTCAAACCTTGTCTATTTTCAATTGTGGCAATAAAATTTGACGCATCCAACATACTTTGATGGGTTCCGGTATCAAACCATGTAAATCCTCTGTGCATAATTTCAACTTTTAATTTTTCATTATCCATGTATAATTGATTCAATGATGTAATTTCATATTCTCCTCTTTCACTTTTATCAACTTGCAATACCTTATTAACTACATTATTTGGGTAAAAATATAATCCAACTACTGCATAATTACTTTTAGGTTCATAAGGTTTTTCAATAATTGACAACACCTTATGGTTTTTGTCAAATTCAACCACACCATATCTTTTTGGCTCATCTACATAATATCCAAAAATAGTCGCCTCATTATTATTAATAGTATTGTTTTTTGCTTCCAAAAGTAATTCTGTTAGTCCATTGCCATAAAAAATGTTATCGCCTAAAATTAAACATACATCTTGATCAGCTATAAATTCTTTACCAACAATAAATGCCTGTGCTAGCCCTTCTGGTTTTTCCTGACTTTTATAATAAAGCTTTAACCCTAAATCTTCTCCCGTACCTAATAATTTTTGAAAATTAGGAATATCAGATGGAGTTGATATTATTAATATATCTTTTATTCCAGCCAACATTAAAGTTGATATTGGATAAAAAATCATTGGTTTGTCGTATATAGTCAGCAATTGCTTGGAAACAACCCTTGTGGCAGGATATAATCTTGTTCCTAAGCCTCCTGCTAATATAATTCCTTTCATAATCTTATATCAATGATGTCTTTGAATATAAATGAACAAATTTTTCTATAAATCGGAAACAAAAGCTTTTTTATTCCGATTAAGTGATTGTCTTTTTTATAAAAAATTAATTCCGAGTCAAAATTCTTTTGTAAATTTTTCAAGTAAACTTTATAAACATTTTCCTTCAAAACTCCATTTAAGGGCATTAATACTCTACTTAGGTTTGTGTTGAATCTATATTTATCTATTTGATAGATATTAGCAAAATGATAAAAAACAAGTTGTGTTTTGTTTATATAAATTTTATTGTCTCTGAAGCTCCAATTATAATTTTTGACGTTCCAAATTGCAGCGTTTGCTCCAATATTTTCAATAATTTTTAAATTTTTAAAGAGTTTAGGCCATTTATCTAAATATTTTTGATCCCCAAAACGATTCTCTTCAACTTTTTGATAACACCAATTTAAACAGTCTTTTAACCATAAATCTAAACAAGAATTTCCTTCATGATCATTTTTAAAATTGACCCATCCTACATTAAACCTGCCATATTTAATTTGTCTTTTAGTAATCCAATGAAATTTATGCTCTATTATTGCAATTGAACTATTTTTTATTTCATCAAAAATTACTTTTGGAGATGAAAAAAAATATAAGTCAGAATCTAAATAGGTTATTGAATTAATGTTTGGATTTTTAATTAAAATATTTTTGCAAGTAGCTGGACTACATGTAAAAAAATACTCTACATTATTTCTGCTTATTTTTGCTTGAGAAAGGCCTTTAATATTGGATTCTACATCTTGGATTTTATAAAGTTTTACATTAGTTAAGTTTATTTTGGATAAATAATCGAAAGTATAATTATCCATGCAAGTTATATGAAGTAAAAAATCTTCAGTAGTATTTTTCAGAGACTCTAAAAGGGTAAGTCCATGTGGGATATAATTTTTATCAAAATGTGTACAAAAATTCAAAATCTAAAAAATTCTCTAATTGAATCACAAATATAATTAATCTGAAATTCGTTTAATCCAGGATATATTGGAAGGCTTAACGATTTATTTGATAATTTTTCAGCAATTGGAAAATCTCCTATTTTAAAACCTAAATATTTATATGCCTTTTGAAGATGCGGTGGAATTGGATAATGAATAGCTGTCCCAATCCCTTTTTTTTGTAAAAACTCTTTCAAACCATCTCTTTTATCAGTTTTAATAACATATAAATGATAAACATGATTGCATTTATTATTTACAAAAGGGGTTTCAACTAAATCATTTAGTTTCTGAGTGTAAATTTTTGCAATTTCTATCCTTTGTCTAGTCCAATATTCAATATGATCCAATTTTATATTTAAAATTGATGCTTGTAATTCATCTAGTCTTGAATTTGTGCCAATTATATCGCAAATGTATTTTTCGCTTGACCCGTAATTTCTATACTTATTAGTAAATTCAGCATATATTTTATTGTCTGTAGTGATACAACCTGCTTCTCCAATTGCCCCAATATTTTTAGTGGGATAAAAACTAGTTGCATTTAAATCTCCAAAACTACCTGTGATTTTACCGTTGAATTTTGCAAGATGTCCTTGTGCGTTATCCTCAACAACATATAAATTATACTTTTTTGCAATTCTCATAATTCTATCCATTTCGCATGGTTGTCCATATAAATGCACAGGCATTATTACCTTAGTTCTAGAAGTTATTTTATCTTCAATCTTTTTAACATCTATATTGAATGTTTTTTCATTGGGTTCAACAGGTACAATAGTTGCTCCAACATTTGTAATTGAGAGCCATGAAGCAATATATGCATTAGAAGCAATAATAACCTCATCTCCCTTTCCAACATTCAGTGCTTTAAGTGAAATAATCAATGCATCTAAGCCACTTGCAACACCAATAGAATATCTTGTATTATTTACCTTAGAATAATTGATTTCGAACTTTGAAACGTTAGACCCTAATACATAATATTTTGAATCAAAAACTTTTTTTAATGACTCCAGTATTTTTTTTCGAATAAATTTATTTTGGTAATCAAAGTTTATAAAAGGTATTTTCATCTTAGCTCTAGGAAAAATGATTTGCTATTTTCTGTTTGAGATTCTTTATAATGCTTCCCCCACATTTTAATAAATAAATTTCTTGTTCTTGAATATCCACAAAAAACTAATTTTTTTTTAAATAATTTAGATTTAATCCTTATGTAAATTTCAATAATTAATGCTTGAATGGTTAGTAGTTGAGCAGGAATAAAAAATATATATTTAACTTTATTTTTTGCCATGGAATTAAACATCGCAATTAGTTCATCATCACTTAATTCTGTATCAATTCTTGACATTAATATGAGTCCATTAAAATTTCGAACCTTAGGTAAAATTTCATTAAAAGTTAACTTATGCACCTTGTCAAAAATATTGAATTCTTTTATAATATCTATCGATTCGTCAGAATCACTAATTTCTATTGAAAAATTTTTCTGTTTAAGTCCATATTCCAAATATGCTCTCCCAGATCCTAAAGAAAAAATTGTTTTAGTTTTAAATTGGTCAGTAATAGCTACAATTTCACTAATTATTTCTTTATATGAATTCTGATAAGTTGCTTGCTTAATATATTCTACCTTTTCTTTTGGAATAAAATATTGTTCCTCATTAGGATCATTTCTTATTTTATTCCAATTGATCTTATCTGAATTTAAATTATTGAATATGCTATGATGTTTAATTTTCATGTATATAATCATTTTCATCATATAATTCGGATGCAAGAACTAATAAAATTGAATCTTTTGTGAAATTTTCCATCCAATGAAAATCTTTTGGTTCAATTAATAATCCTTTATCCTGACTGTCAAGAGTATAAGTTAGTTGCTTTTTGTTTTCGATAATTATGTCACAACTTCCACTAATGCAAATTGCTATTTGTCTTGTATTCTTATGTTTATGAAAACCCCTCTTCGAATCATCAACATTATATATATAAAATACTCTTTTTATTTCAAAAGGAATATTTTTTTCTAACACAGTTAAAGATCCTCGTTCGTCTTTAAATGTTGAAAGTTTAATAATTTTTGCCACTATGTAGGAATCGATTTAATAATTGATTTCAATTGATTCTTATAATCATACTTCTTAACGGTCTCAAATCCATTTGAAATTATTAAGTTTCTCTTAATTTCATTTTCAAGATAAAAATCAATCTTTTCTCTTAATTCATTTACATCAGAAAATAATACTATATCCTCATTCTCAGTAAAATAATTGATTATAAAAGGTAACCTTTTGCAAAGCTGTAAGCTTCCGCATGCTGGAATTTCAAAAGCTCTGATATTAATTCCATCTGACAAATTTTCATAATCATCCTGAAATAAATTAATTACAATTTTTGAGCTCTTAATCTTTTTAAAATACTCGTCACCCCAAAGGCCCTCTTTGAAAATAGATTTAAAATTATATTTCCCCGGAACTTGATCAATTCCGAATCCATAAAGCTCAATATTTCGATAGTTTTCATGCAAAAACTCTAAATATTTCCATCTATTTGAATGAATTTTTGCAACTGATCCTATGAAAAGAATGTCTATTGTTTTTTTTGAATCAACTTCGATGTTTTTAATTTTTTTTAGCGAAATAGCTTGAGGAATTAAAAGAAATTTTTTTGGCTTCTCCCTAAAGTAAGGCAAATAGTTTTCTCCCGATGCTATTAAATCAAAATATTGCAATGTCTTATTCGGTCTAGTATTAAATCTAAGCTGATTAGGAAATAATCCAAACCATTCAATAGAAGAAATATTACATAATTTTAATTTTTTTAAAAAAGATTTTGTTATTGTTGGATTTAATTCAGTAAAATAATAATTAATATTCTCGTTTTTTATTTTTCTAAAAATTATTCTGTACAAGAGCCAGTTGTCAATAAATCCAAATAAGAAATTATACGGTACAAAAAAATATTTATATTTTTTAGACTTATATAAAACCTTATAATTAAAAAAATAGTGCATCCTAAAATAAAGTATGGGAGTTATATTGTTTCTTTTAAAGCCATCTATCAACCCACAGACATGTGATGAATATTTTAAAACTCCATCTAAGAAATTTTTTTCTGATGATGCTTTTCTCAAAATATCTCTTGGCAGATTAATGTGAATTAAAATTTTGGAACTAGACATTAAAAAAACTTTTTAATTTATTAATTACATATTCGATCTCATTTAGTTGAAGGTGTTCAGAAATTGGTAAACTTAAAATTTTAGAATCATTTTGTGTTGCAAAATATTTTGAATAATTCTTTTTTAAATAACTGTACGCATTTAGATTAGGTAGTGCTATTGGATAATGAATCCCTGTATCAATTCCCTCATTTTTCAAAAAATCAATTAGCTTTTTTCTGTTTTCTACTCTAATTACAAACTGATGGAAAACTGACTGTCCCCAATTTTCTTGTTTAGGTAATATTATATAATTAATATTTGATAATCCTTTAAGGTAGTAATTAGCATTTCGAATTCTAATTTTATTAATTTTATCAAGCTGTTTTAATTTAATTGAGAGAATGGCAGCTTGAATTGAGTCTAATCTTGAATTTCGCCCCTCAAATTTATGATTGTACTTCTCTATTCTTCCATGATTGGAAATCATTCTAGCTTTTTTTGCCAAAATTTTACTATTTGTAACTATGCAGCCCGCGTCTCCAAATGCCCCTAAATTTTTACCTGGATAAAAACTAAAAACACCAATATCACCTATACTCCCAGCTTTTTCCCCCTTATATAAGGCTCCATGAGCCTGTGCGCAATCCTCAATGACTTTTATGTTATGATTTTTTATTAATTCGAAAATACTATCCATATCGGCTGTCTGTCCATATAAATGGACAGCTATAACTGCCTTTGTATTTTTTGTCAAATTTTGTTTAATGCTTTCAATACTAATGGTATAATTTTCAGGATTACAATCTGCAAAAACTATTTTGTGGCCTGCTCTTGTTACTGCCTCTGAAGTTGCTATAAATGTATTGGCAGGAACAATAATTTCACTTTTAGGCTCTAAGTCTAGTGATTCAATTGCTATTTCAAGAGCATCTGTACAGTTCCCTACTCCAACACAGTTTTCTACACCGATATATTTTGAAAATTCTATTTCAAACTTCGTTTTTTCTTCTCCTCCAATAAATTTTGATTCAGAAATTAATTCGGATAATTTAACCTCTATTTCTTTTTTTACAATGTTATTAAAATAACTTAAATCACTAAACTTTACTTTCATAAACTCCTAATCTACTTTTATAATTCTTATTTGGATCAAAATATATTTTTTCAGAGTTCTCAATAGAAAGATATATTGCATTTAAAAGTCTTATTTGCTTAATGAAATTTTCTCCTTCAAATTCAGATTTATTATCATAAATAATAGATTTATATATTTTCTCGTAAAATAAAATATGTCCTCTACCATAAACATCATCGATTTTATAATTTATATGCGACTTTTCATTATTATTTCTTATGGTATTATTTTTTATTTGATTTAGGGCTTCCCCACCAATTTGAAAACTCCCGTTTTCAGAAAAAACAGAAATTGAGCCTTCAATGTTTTTTGGTCTAATTGCAGTTGTAATTTGAAAATTCACTAAACATCCATTTTTGTACTTAAAATTTATTAAAGCAGTATCTTCTGTCTCAATATTGCTGAGAGCAGTTTGACCTTCAGCTGAAATTGTATAGGGGTCCCCTAAAAGTTTGTGTATTATGTCTATATAATGAATTCCTTGATTGGAAATAGCACCTCCATCTGACACCCATTTACCTCTCCAAGAATTTGAAATATAATATTCATCTGTTCTGCTCCAATACAAGTTAACCGAACATAAAAATATTTTACCAAATAAATTTTGGTTCTTATATTCAAAAAGTTTTTTTACAGTATCATTTAGCCTGTTTTGATGAACAACAAAAATTCTAGTAAGTTTATTTTTACATTTCTCAACAACTTTATCAGCACCAGAACTTGTAAGAGTAAACGGTTTTTCTACTATAATATTCCTTACCTTACCAGCCAGATTATTTATTATTACTTCATGACTTCCCGAATCAGTTAAAATTGATACAATATCCAAATCCTCGTTAATAACCATAGTATTGTAATCAACATACCTTGTAAGGTTATTATTAATTAAGGTATTATTAAGTTTACTTTTGTCTATATCAGTTATAGCTACTAATTCGTATAAATTACTTTTTTTAATGGACTCAAAGTGTTTTTTAAAAATTCTTCCACAACCAATTATCCCTATTCTAAGCATTTTTATTGTGTTTCTTATACCATTCATAAACTTGAACTAAACCTTCTTCAAGTTTAATTTTACTTCTCCAACCTTTTTGTTTCATTTTTGAAGAATCAAGAAGTTTTCTTTTTGTTCCATTAGGAAATTTATTATTCCAATTAATCCTACCTTTAAAATCGATGATCTGAGCTATTTTTGAAGCTATTTCTAAAATTGAAAATTCTTCCCCTGATCCAACGTTATATATATGTTCATCCATTTCATTAATAACTGAAAAAAAAA
>CESO01071617.1_pt1 | contig 13173 bp, 11 predicted proteins | sample 356341 | NCBI WGS metagenome assembly CESO01 (sample SAMEA2621812, study PRJEB7988) | marine metagenome | biome: marine biome (ENVO:00000447); feature: deep chlorophyll maximum layer (ENVO:xxxxxxxx); material: "saline water (ENVO:00002010), including plankton (ENVO:xxxxxxxx)" | depth 35 m
ATCTAGATTTGCCTCCGCCAAAACCTTATTCCCAAAACCTATCACTTTTCCAAGTATTCCGAATTTGATTATCGACAGAATCTCATAGCCTTAACATTTGAGATTAAATACTAACGTCAATAATTAAATTATGAAATATATATTTTTAATGGCCTTTCAATTGAGTGCTTTGTTTATTTATGCACAGGGGCAGATAAAAGGAAAAATAAACGATCAAAATGGATTACCTCTTATAGGAGCTAACATAGTTGTAGAAAACACTACAATAGGGACAACTTCTGATGTAAACGGTAAGTTTAAACTAGAATTCGATAAATTGCCAGTTAATATTAAGGTAACTTATATTGGTTTTCAACCAAAAACTATTGAGGTAAAGAATCAATCTTTTCTAACGGTATCACTTAGCGAGTCGGTAGAAATAGATGAAGTTAAAGTTGAAGCTACAATAAGCACTACCGAATTATCTATGGTTAACCCCTTGCAAGTGCAAAAAATTTCGAGCAAAGAATTGCAAAAAGCAGCATGTTGTAATCTGTCAGAAAGCTTTGAAACCAACGCAACTGTAGATGTAACTTTTTCTGATGCCGTATCAGGAGCTAAACAAATACAAATGTTAGGTCTAGACGGTGTGTATACCCAAATCACTCAAGAAAATGTTCCTCTTATTAGAGGGCTTTCTTCATCTTATGGTTTGTCCTATGTGCCCGGAACGTGGATAGAGTCTATCCAAGTAATTAAAGGAGCGGGTTCTGTTATCAATGGTTTTGAGTCCTTTACAGGACAAATTAATTTGGAATATTTCAAGCCTGAAAATGCCGATAAAATGTATTGGAATTTTTATACCAATTCAGAGAGCAAGTTTGAAAACAACTTGCAATTCGCTAAGAAAACAGGCAAATGGCAAAGTAATTTGTTTACTAGTATCAATTATCACGATAAAGAAATTGATGAAGATAAAAATGGCTTTTTAGATATGCCTCATATGAAGTCTTTCAACATACTCAATAGGTGGGTAAGGGAGGATGAAAGACATCGGTTTAATTTTACTGGGCGATTTTTAACTGAAAACAGAGAAGGTGGGCAATTAGATAATGTTATCAACCCTTACAAAGTTGTTATTGATAACACTTTAATGGAGTTTAGTTCCAAGACAGGATTTAAGATGCCAGATACTCCAAATAAAAGCTTTGGTGTTCAAACGGCTTTTAGAAGACACCAACAAGATATTCAGTTTGGACTAACAGACTATAATGGTTTGCAAGAAAGTGCCTACATCAATTTAATACGTCAAACTTACCTCAAACACAATCATCATGTCTTAAAGTATGGTATGAGCTACTATGCCGATAGATATCAAGAGAGTTATCTGGATAAAACCTTTGATAGAACGGACTTGACTACGGGTTTGTTTTCAGAGTATAGCTATACTTCCCCTAATCAAACGGTTTTGGTTGCTGGTTTTCGTGTTGATTATCATAATGAACAAGGCTTAAACTATACACCTAGGCTAAATTTTAAAATTAACCCTACAGAACAAACGGTGGTTAGGTTGTCAGCAGGACGAGCAATGCGAATTGCAAACCCTATTGCTGAAAACACCAATTATTTTGCTTCATCTAGAACCTTTGAGATAGAAGACGATTTAGATGTGGAGTTAGCCTTAAATTATGGTGTGAATGTGACCCATTGTTTCAAATTGTTTGATAGAGAAGCGACTTTTAATGCTGATGCTTATAGAGCCCAATTTGAAAATCAAGTGGTGGTAGATGTAGAAGATCCTTCGAAATTACGTTTTTATAACCTAGACGGTGAATCTTATTCTAATAGTTTTCAGTTTGACTTAAATTACGAGTTATTTGAACGCTTTGACATTAAGTTGGCATACAAGATTAACGAGGTTTATTCCACTTTCGTCGGTATGAAGAAGTTGTCTCCATTAGTACCTAAAGAGCGTGCCTTGGTTAATTTGGCATATGCTACTGACCACCTTAACAAATGGATGTTCGATTTAACTTGGAATTACATTGGTGAGAGTCGAATTCCTCAACACCAATTGATAGATAAAACGACTTCAGATCCATTCTATGTTATCAATAGTCAAGTGACTAAAAAGTTCAAAAACTTTGACGTTTATCTTGGCGGCGAAAACTTATTGAGCTACAGACAGGAAAATCCTATATTGGGAAGCAATGATCCATATGGTGGTGACTTTGATGCTTCTTTAATTTGGGCACCTGTTATGGGACGTTTGATTTATACTGGAATACGCCTAAAAATTAACTAATGAAATTAGGATAATGTTAGCTAAAAATATTTTCTAGATGTTGTTTGCTAAAATAATGATGGGAGTTGTTGCTATTGGCTTACTCATTGCTCTTTTACTTTTTTTGGAAAAAATCGATAAAAGAAGATGATTTGACGTGCTCTTTTGCGCTAAAAATACTTGCGTTGAGCTCAAAGCCAATAAGCATAACAATAGCATTAAAGTACATCCATAGTAGAATAACAATTAGCGTTCCTATTGAGCCATAGAGTTTGTTGTACTGGCCAAAATGGTCTATGTATAGTCCAAAGCCCATTGAGGTAATGATGATAAATACGGTTGCTAATATAGAGCCCGGAGATATCAAGCTCCAATGTGTCTTTTTAGTAGGGCCGTATTGAAACAAAATCGATAAGCCACCAAATAGGAAAGCCAATAGTATTATCCATTTTCCGATTAGCATAAGGGTTATTGAGCTTTGTTTAAGTATGCCCAAATCCACAAAGTAATTACTAGCAAACTGTGTGAATACGATAAGAGCAATAGCAAAAATAAGCATCAGTGATAGCATTAGCGTAAGTCCTAGAGCTATTAGTCGTTGTTTCCACATACCTCTACTCTCGGAAATGTGATAGGAACTATTAAAAGCCTCCATCAATGAGTTTATGCTATTGGTAGAAAAATACAAGGCCATCAAAAAACCAAATGATAGTAAACCACCTCTAGGATGATTGATTATATCGGTAATAGTTTTAAATGCCGATTCGTTAGTGCTTGGTGGCAACACCTCGCCCAAAAGACTTAATAGAATTTCTTGAAAATTATCGACAGGAATGTAGGGGATTAACGTAAAGAAGAAAATAAGAGCAGGAAACAAAGCCAAGAAAAAATTAAAGGCAATAGAGGAGGCTCTAGTTGTGATAGCTCCTTTTTCTAGGCCTTCAATAAAAAAATGAGCCACATCGTAGAGGTTCATACCACTAAAGCCAGGAAGAACAAGGTGTTTGCTCCAATCAACCAGAAATGACAGACGTTCTTTGAGTTTCATTTAAATAGCTTTCAGGCTTAAATCTAAGCTGTTGACAGAATGTGTTAATGCGCCCACAGAGATAAAATCTACTCCACACAAGGCGTGTTTTCTGATAGTTTCTTCAGTTATGCCTCCAGATGCTTCTGTTTCGTATTTGCTATTGATGCGTTCTACTGCTGTTCGTGTATCGGCATAGCTGAAGTTATCCAACATAATACGTTGTATGTTACCTGCTTTTAGTATTTCATCCACTTCTTGCAAGTTTCGAGCTTCTACTTCAATAGGAATATTTATTCCTTTGTTCTTTTGATAGTTATTGGCTTTCTCAATGGCAGCAGCTATTCCCCCAGCAAAATCGATATGATTGTCTTTTATCATCATCATATCGTAGAGACCAAAACGGTGATTGACTCCACCACCAATTTTTACGGCCCATTTTTCCAACAAACGAATGCCTGGTGTAGTTTTTCGAGTATCTAGCACCTTAGCTTGTGTGCCTTGCAATAATTGTACTATATGACGTGTTTTTGTAGCAATTCCACTCATGCGTTGCATACAATTTAGGACGAGTCTTTCGGCAGTTAGAATAGAAGAGGATGGGCCTTCTACTATAAAAGCCACATTGCCGATTGCCATACTTTCTCCATCTTTCATCAGTGGAAAAAACTGAATATCTGGATTAACTTTTTCAAAAATAGCTTGGGCTACTTCCATACCAGCAAGTACACCATTCTCTTTAACTAATAGTTGAGCTTTACCAATGGCTGTATTTGGAATACAGGCTAGGGAAGTGTGGTCGCCCTCTCTAATATCTTCATTTAGAGCGAATTCTATGAAGGTATTTAATTCTTCTTTCATACCTGTGTTTTTCTATCCAACAAAATGACTAATATTGTGGCAAATTACAAAACTTTTTTGGTGAAAATAGTAGTATTAGCAATTGGAAAGACCGATGAAAGTTGGATACAAGAGGGAATAGATAAGTATTCTAAGCGATTGAAACATTATATTTCTTTTGAATTTCAGATTTTTCCGGATTTAAAAAATCGTAAGAACTTATCAGAAAGTCAGCAAAAAGAACAGGAGGGGAGACTGATATTAAAACAAGTGCAGAATACCGATTTACTCATTTTGTTGGACGAAAAAGGCAAGGAGTTTCATTCTAAAGGCTTTTCGGATTTTTTACAACAAAAGATGAATGCAGGTATCAAACGTTTGGTATTTGTTATTGGTGGACCTTATGGTTTTAGTGCTGAGGTCTATGCTCAAGCCACTTCTAAGATAGCTCTTTCCAAGATGACTTTTTCGCATCAGATGATACGCCCATTCTTTGCCGAACAAATTTACCGAGCCTTTAGTATTCTTAATAACGAACCCTATCACCATCAATAAAATGAAATTAGTATTTGCTACCAATAACCCCAATAAACTAGCTGAAATACGTATGCTTGTGCCTTCTAGTATAGAGATATTGAGTTTACAAGATATCAATTGTAAGGAAGAGCTGCCTGAAACCTCGGATACTTTGGAAGACAATGCTGCCCAAAAAGCCTTTTATGTCTTTGACAATTACGGCTACAACTGTTTTGCTGACGATACTGGACTAGAAATAGAGGCTTTGGACGGTCGACCGGGTGTATATTCGGCACGTTATGCTGGAAAAGATTGTATTGCCGAAGATAATATGCAAAAAGTATTGTCAGAGATGAAAGACCAAGACAACAGAGATGCTTGTTTTAGAACTATTATCTCATTAGTGATAGACGGCAAAGAATTTCAATTTGAAGGCGAGGTGGAGGGGCGAATAATACCTGAAAAATGGGGCGATAAAGGTTTTGGTTATGACCCTATATTTTTACCAGATGGGTATGAGGAAAGCTTTGCCCAAATGTCTATCCAACAAAAAAATGAGATCAGTCACCGAGGCTTAGCAGTGCAAGAACTTATTGTTTTCTTAAAAAAGAAGATTTAAAAAAAAACAGAATTTTTATATTTGTGAAAACTAAATTTATCCACATGAAAACAACTTATTTTTTAGCATTACTATTAGTTTTTGCCTCTTGTCAATCTAAAATCTCAATGAAAGAATACCCTAAGACTGAAAAAAAAGAAGTTATTGATACCTACTTTGGTGTTGAGGTAGTAGACAATTACCGTTGGTTAGAAGACGATAGGAGTGAAGAAACAGCCCAATGGGTAAAACAACAAAATACAGTAACCTTTGATTTTCTTAATCAAATTCCTATTAGGGCAGAGTTGAAAAACAGATTAGAGAAAGTATGGAACTATGAAAAGCTGTCTGCACCATTCAAAAGAGGTGATTACACTTATTTTTATAAGAATGACGGTTTACAGAATCAATACGTTATTTATAGAGAAAAGGGTGATGAGCAAGAAATCTTTTTAGATCCAAACTCTTTTTCTGATGATGGTACAGTTTCTTTAAGTTCATTGAGTTTTTCCCCAGACGGTAGCTTGGCAGCCTATTCTATTTCTGAAGGTGGTAGCGATTGGCGAAGTGTAATCGTTATTGATGCGCTAACTAAAGAAATCATCGAAGATACTTTAGTTAACATCAAATTTAGTGGTGTGAGTTGGAAAGGTAATGAAGGTTTTTATTATTCGAGTTATGACAAGCCTAAGGGAAGTGAGCTATCGGCTAAGACCGACCAACACAAGTTGTATTATCATAAACTAGGTACGAGCCAAAAAGACGATATAGTGGTCTTTGGTGCTAATGAAAAACACCGTTACGTTTGGGGTGGGGTTAGTGACGATGGACGTTTTTTAACTATTTCGGCATCCATGTCAACTAGCGGAAACAAGCTATTCATAAAAGATTTGAATCAAGAGAATTCGCCTATTATAAACATGGTCAATAATTACGATAGCGATAGCTATGTTTTGCACAACGAGGGCGATTTACTCTATATTGTTACCAACAGAAATGCTCCTAATAAGAAAGTAGTAACTGCATCATTCCAAAACCCCCAAGTGGAGTATTGGCAAGAATTTATTGCAGAAACAGAACAAGTTTTGAGTCCTAGTTATGGTGGTGGTTATTTCTTTGCACATTATATGATTGATGCTATTTCTAAAGTTTATCAGTTTGATACTGAAGGTCAGAATTTGGGTGAGCTTCAATTGCCGGGTGTTGGTAGTAGTCGTGGATTTTCATCAAAAAAAGAAGAGAAAACGCTGTATTATAGTTTTACCAATTACCATTCGCCGGGTGTTATTTATAAGTACGATGTGGATAGTAGAGAGTCGGAGCTGTATTGGCAGCCTAGTATAGATTTTAATTCCTCGGACTTTGTGTCCAAACAAGTGTTTTATACTTCCAAAGACGGCACTCAGATACCTATGATTATTACGCATAAAAAAGGACTAGACTACGATGGTAATAATCCGACTATTCTGTACGGGTATGGAGGTTTTAATGTCAGTTTAACGCCAAGTTTTAGCATTAGTAAAGCCGTATGGTTAGAACAAGGAGGAGTGTATGCAGTAGCTAATCTGCGTGGTGGTGGAGAATACGGCAAAGAATGGCATATAGCAGGTACACAAATGCAAAAGCAAAATGTATTTGACGATTTTTTAGCGGCTGCAGAATACCTTATCCATAATAAGTTCACTTCATCCGATTATTTAGCTATTGATGGTCGTTCTAATGGTGGCCTTCTTGTAGGTGCAACTATGACACAACGACCAGATTTGATGAAAGTAGCTTTACCAGCGGTGGGTGTTTTGGATATGTTGCGTTATCATACCTTTACGGCAGGAGCAGGTTGGGCTTATGATTATGGGACATCCGATGATTCTAAAGAAATGTTTGAGTATTTGAAAGGCTATTCGCCTGTGCATAATGTAAAGCAGGGGGTAAGCTATCCAGCCACTATGGTACTGACTGCTGACCACGATGATAGGGTAGTACCGGCACATTCTTTTAAGTTTATAGCTGAATTGCAAGACAAACACCAAGGTCATAATCCAGTATTGATACGCATAGAAACCAATTCAGGACATGGCGCAGGAACACCTATTTCTAAGCAAATAGAAGAAACGGCAGACATTATAGCATTTACCCTATACAATATGGGAGTAGATGAATTTAAGGAGTAAGTGTGTATACCAGCAAGATACTTGTGTTAGTTGAGAATTAAAAAGCTATCAATTAGTTTTTTAGACGTTTTCAAAAAACTTTAAAGCAAATGTTTATAAAAGGCTTTAGACGATGCTTTTTATAAGTCGTAGTTTGTGGGTGTGTTTGCGTTCTTCGGCATTGAATATACCCTGTTGGTCGAGTCGGTCTATGCGCACTTTTCCAGAAGCGTGTATGATGAAATTGTTTTCTAAGATGATACCCACATGAATAATTTTACCTTCATTGTTGTCGAAAAAGGCTAAGTCTCCAGCTTCTGATTCTTCTATAAAACTTAGTGTAGTTCCTATCTCAGCTTGTTGGTAAGCATCTCTAGGAATTTCTTTTCCATGCAGACGATAAATCATCTGTGTAAAACCCGAGCAGTCAATACCAAAAGGTGTTCTTCCACCCCACAAGTAGGGAGTGTTGAGGTATAACATAGCGTTATCTACCATCATCTTTTTATCGTGGTATCCAGAAGTGCTATCGCCTTGGTGGGTGTAGGTTTTATCCTTGATTTGAAATTGATGGTCTTTGTAAAAGGGTAGTGAGCTACCTAGCGGTACGGTTTGGTGAGTGTCTTGCACCACCATGTCTAGCAATTCGGTGGTAAGTGTGGGGTCGTGGCGTTCGAGTTCTTCGTAGGTGTTTTTCTCAATCTCTGACCATTGTTTGTTGCAAATCCAACCTTCGTACTTGTCGTGTGCCAAACGTATTTTACTCCATTTTACTCTAGCTTCCAGCACCTTAAAATGTTCGCCAAATAGAATTTGATTGACCATCTCTGCTTTGTCCGATGCCTCTGCACGTATAGGGACTATTGCTAATTCTGAAATTCCGTATTTCATCCAAGACAAAAGTAAAAAAAAAGCCCACTTATGAAAGTGAGCTTTTACGATTAATTCTTTAAAGCTTAAATCATCTCTACGACCATAGCAGATGCACCACCACCACCGTTGCAGATTCCTGCTGCTCCGATTTTAGCATTGTTTTGCTTTAATACGTGCAATAGGGTAACGATGATTCTCGCTCCTGAACAACCCAGAGGGTGACCTAAGGATACAGCACCACCATTAACATTTACTTTAGAAGCGTCTAAGCCTAGCTTTTCTATGTTAGCTAACCCTACTACCGAAAAGGCTTCGTTCAATTCAAAGTAATCCACATCGCTAGTTGCTATATTAGCTTTTTCCAAAGCAATAGGCAGAGCCTTAGCTGGTGCAGTGGTAAACCACTCTGGTTGGTGAGCGGCATCGGCATAACTGCGTATCTTAGCAATAGGCTTAAGTCCTAATTCGACGGCTTTGTCAGCACTCATCAATACAAGGGCAGCAGCTCCGTCATTAAGGGTAGAGGCATTAGCAGCGGTTACGGTTCCTTCCTTATCAAATACAGGGCGAAGAGCAGGAATTTTTTCCATCTTCACGTTTTTGTATTCCTCATCTTTAGAAACGATTAGGTCATCACCACGTCTTTGTGGGACAGCCACTGACACCACTTCATCCTTGAATTTACCATTTTGCCAAGCGGCAGTACTCCTGTTGTATGATTCTATTGCAAAAGCATCTTGTTGTTCTCTGCTAAAGTTCATCTCTTTGGCACATAATTCAGCACAGTTACCCATATGTACTTTATTGTACACATCCGTTAGTCCGTCTTTTACTAAGCCGTCTACTAACTTCATATCGCCCAACTTCTGACCGTTTCTTCCTTTAGCAAAATAATGGGGTACTCTAGACATATTTTCCATACCACCAGCTACCACCACATCGTTATCGCCACACATAATACTTTGAGCGGCTAACATAATGGACTTCATACCAGAAGAACAGACTTTGTTAATGGTTGTGCAAGGTACTTCTTGAGTCAAACCAGCAGCTAAGGCGGCTTGTCGTGCTGGGGCTTGTCCTAAGTTGGCTTGAAGGACATTACCCATATATACCTCGTCCACTTTATCGGCTGATAAACGGACTTTTTCTAATGCACCTTTGATAGCTACACCACCAAGGTGGGTAGCAGATACGCTTGAAAATACACCGCCAAAACTTCCCATAGGAGTACGAACGGCGGATACTATTACTACATCTTTCATATTATTTTTTGGTTTGGATACTATGCTGCGAAGTTAAATAAAATGGACAAGTAAAGGGGGTTTGTAAACTTGTTATTTATTGGTATTTTAGTCGGCGATATGCGATTAAACTTCCCTTCTGAAATAAGGAATAATTATTACAAAATTCAAAAAGTTATTCTTTTCCTGTTGGCAACAATCCTTATTGTTTGGATGTTCCCCAACAAAGCATCATTTAAGTTTGAGTTTCAAAAGGGCAAACCTTGGCTACACGAAACACTAATTGCGCCCTATGATTTTCCTGTATATAAGTCTAGTGAGCAATTAGTCGACGAGCAAGATCAATTACGCAATAACCTAAAACTCACATTTGTATTAGATGAATCTGTCTATGATATCAAGGCAGAAGAATTTATCTCTAATTTTGAGCAAAAATGGGCTACTGACAAAAAGGTTACTAAAGATGCTCGTTTTACATTTTTTAACCTCAATAAGAAGAAGAATAAAAAAACCAAAAAAGAAAAATTAGCTAATTATGGCTTAAAGGTTCTCCAAAATCTATACGCTACTGGGATTATTCAGATGGTTGACGATATTGAATTTAAAGATAGCGACTATGAGATTATCGTCATGAAACAAAATGTCGGTGAAGTACTTCGCTTAGGAGATTTATTCACCATAGAATCGGCATCCAAAAAAGCCTACGATTTAAAAAATATTTCTGAAGAAGAATCGAATTTTCTATCACCATTGATATTAGAAATGCTCAAGCAAAATGTTTTCTATGATGAAGACGCTACCAATAAAATGCTTGAGAGTGAGCTTAACGCTATTTCCAAAGGTTTAGGTATGGTACAGCGTGGTGAGGTTATTATTTCACAAGGGGAATTGGTGACAGAAAGCAACTTTCAAGAATTAGAATCTTATCGTCAGCGATATGAAGGAGAGAATTGGCAAGAAAGCTCAGAGAATTGGCTAAGTTTTGGTCAGTCGCTTCTGGTATTGGTCGCTTTTTTAATCTTGTTTTTATTTCTCAAACAATTCAGAATTGAGGTGTTTAATGATAATAAAAAGGTGACTTTTATCTTGACACTTATTACTTTAATGGTGTTTATGGCTTCCATGTCGCTAACGGCTAGTAATAAGCTAATTTTTCTCATGCCCTTTTGCTTATTACCAATTATTATAAAAGCCTTTTTTGACACACGTTTAGCCCTATTTACTCACTTAATAGCGGTTATCATAATTGGTTTTATTGTTCCTAATAGCTTTGAGTTTATTTATCTGCAACTGATGGCAGGTATTGTATCTATTTTGTCTGTTTTGCAGATGTATAAAAGGGCGCAATTGTTTGTGTCTGCAGCCAAGATAATAGCCATTTATTTTGTGGCTTATTTTGCGATGGCTCTTACTCAAGAGGGTAGCCTAGACAATATTGAGTGGATGAACTTTGTATGGTTTGCAGCTAATGGTGCTCTGACGCTTTTTGCTTATCCGTTGATTTTTGCTTTCGAGAAAACCTTTTCTCTCGTTTCCGATGTTTCATTATTGGAGCTTTCAGACACCAATAGTCCTTTGCTTAGAGAATTGGCACAAGTAGCACCTGGCACATTCCAACACTCTATACAAGTAGCTAATCTTGCTGAAGAAGGTATTTTAGAAATAGGAGGTAATGCCTTATTGGTAAGGGCAGGAGCATTGTACCATGATATCGGTAAAATGAAAAACTCTCAGTTTTTTATAGAAAATCAAATCTCTGGCATTAACCCTCACGATGATTTGAGCTTTGAAGAAAGTGCTGGTGTGATTATTAATCACGTCAAAAATGGTATCAGTATTGCTAAAGAAAACAATTTGCCTGACGAACTTATTGACTTTATCAGAACCCATCACGGAACTACTATGGTGGGTTATTTTTATAAGCAATATGTAGCGAGTTTCCCTGATGAAATCGAGGCGGCAGAGAAGTTTACCTATCCCGGTCCGAAGCCGTACTCTAAGGAAACAGCAGTCTTGATGATGGCAGATTCTGTAGAGGCAGCAGCACGAAGTTTGAAGTCGCCTACACTAGAAAATATAGATAAGTTAGTAGAGAGTATTATCAATACTCAAATTGACAACGAACAGTTTGTAAACGCTGATATTACTATGAAGTCTATTACTCAAATTAAGAAACTGTTCAAGAAGAAATTACAAAGTATTCACCACGTTAGAGTGGAGTATTGATTTAGTTAATCATTACTCGTTTAGCATCTACCTTTTTACCGTTTACAGATAATCGAATACTATAAATTCCACTATTCAAAGACGGCTTTTTCAATTGTATTTTATGCAATTGTTTATTGCAATTACTTTTAAAGAGTACGGTTGATTGTCGTCCCATAATATCACAAATATCGATAGTAACTTCTGCTTTTGTATTGTTGTAGAAGCTAATCTCAAAGTTTTCAACTATGGGATTAGGTGCAATGGCTTGTATCTTGCTAGAAATGTCATTTCTATTGAAGTCTGGAGTATTGACTGTTTGAGGTTCTACATTGAGGTAGATGTCAAAAACCCCATTAAGGTTAGAATTGTCATCGGTGCTTAAAGGTATAATCCTATCTACTGCTGAGGGGTCAGATGCCCATGGGTCAATATCTATTGTGGTATCCCCTTCGAAATACAATTGAGTAACAAACTCAGGATTATTTTTATATACCACTTTATAATGTATATGACTAGGTCTGTAGTACGAACCGTTTAGGTACTTGCCCGGTTGAATACTTTCAAAAGCATAGTTGCCTGCTTCATCGGTGTAAATTTTACCTCTATAATCAATATCTTCATAAGAACCATCGTTATTGGCTTGCCATACATCTATCAATGCATTAGATAAAGGCGTAACACAATCTTTAGCATAAACTGTCCCAGTGATGTATAAGCGTGGTACATCGGCCACGGCTGGAGCTATATTGCTGATGTTTGGCGCACCTTCTATAAAATAAGGGCCGAGTATATCGCTAGTACTGATACATTCCACCTCAGCAAATAGCTGTTTGAATGGTACAAAGGGCAGGATAGAGGCCGTTATGAATGATTTTAAGGCTTGTCTTCTTTTCATTATTTACTAGCGATTAGTGATATTTCAACATTAACATTTTTGGGTAATACACTGACTTGTACCGCTTCTCGAGCTGGCGGATTGTGATCAAAGTACTCTGCATATACTGAATTGATGTCTGCGTATTGATTCATATCTTTTAAAAAGATAGTGCACTTCAATACATGGGAAAAATTCATTTCAGCGGCTTCTAAAACAGCTTGTAGGTTTTTCATTACCTGATGGGTTTCATCGTTAATATTATCCGAAATTAAACTCCCGTTTTTAGGATTTATAGCAATTTGCCCTGAGGTATATAAGGTGTTGTTGGATAGTATAGCTTGACTATATGGACCTATAGCTTCAGGTGCATTTTTTGTATAAATCACTTTTTTCATTGTGCTAAGATAGTATTTTTTACATTTGCCAAAGTAGTAATGGACTTCATCGCTTTCGTAAGGAAGAGGAAAGTCCGGACACCATAGAGCAGCATAGCGGATAACATCCGTCCACCGTAAGGTGAGGACAAGTGCAGCAGAAAGCAAGTACAGTTCGGCTGTAGTGAAAACAGGTAAACTCTATG
>CESO01004480.1_pt1 | contig 13106 bp, 10 predicted proteins | sample 356341 | NCBI WGS metagenome assembly CESO01 (sample SAMEA2621812, study PRJEB7988) | marine metagenome | biome: marine biome (ENVO:00000447); feature: deep chlorophyll maximum layer (ENVO:xxxxxxxx); material: "saline water (ENVO:00002010), including plankton (ENVO:xxxxxxxx)" | depth 35 m
GAGGAAAAGCTGGTCCTGTCACATAACCTGAGTCAAGAAACGCGCCCGTCTCAAGTTCGTCTTGAAAGTCACCCAAGAGATTACGGACTCCCACCGTCGGAGTGAGATCACCCGCCACCACAACGGTGAACTAAACCTTTTCCGGAATCGTTCCAAAGAGGGCTATTTCTTTGAATAACTCAACATGATCGATGGCAATTTCACTTTGCGATTCAGCATGTAGTAAATCGTCAAAGACCTTCGAAAACTGGTCGAGCAGATCAGGAGGAGTGCCATTTAATCCCCGAACAACCATATTCCAAGTGAGTAGCAAACGAACCTCATCCTCTACCGCGCAAACCAGCTTAAGAACAGTGTGACGGCTGTCTGCTTCGATTTTATCGTAAAGTTCGCGCACCGCTTCTTCACGGCCTTCCAAAATCTGCAAAATCCGATCCTCGTTCACCACCAAAAGACCCGTCACATCCCTCTCATTGTTGGCTTTAACAGATTTACTTTCAATGTCATCGAAATCAGCATCCGTGAAGGGTTCGGTTGCCCTACTGAGATAAGTCAGTCGAAAAATGGGGTATTCTTCCTCCTGCTGAATCGTCTCCCAAAGGAGGCTCATGCGTGATAGTTCGTCTGACATGGTCGTAGATTGACACAAGTGGAATCTCACGGCGAGTAAATTGCCTTGGAAGCAATACTAGATCTTTTGTAATAGGCAAAATCTCATAAAAGAATACCCTTCTCGGATGGATCAGCTTCCACCTGCCGCCGCGCAACCGCCATCTCATCACTCCGGCGTTCCCATTCCTGAGCGCCAATGGGGCATGTTCGCCCACCTTTCAGCATTTTCTGCGTGTGTAGGAATCCCTTTCGGAAACATCGTCGGACCACTCATCATATTTTTGATTAAAAAAGACGAATATCTCTTCGGGGCAGATCAGGCCAAGGAAGCGCTCAATTTTAATATCTCTTGCACTCTTTATGGTTTAATTTGCATTGCACTTTGCTTCGTTATTATCGGATTCGTTCTCCTGCCCATTCTCGGTATATTCTGGCTTGTAGTTACGATCATAGCCGCCGTGAGGTCGAATGAAGGAGTTTCTTACCGCTACCCTCTCTGCATTCGCTTTGTCAGCTAGACGCTTGGCCTTTTTACTGCTTCAGATCTGTCATGCGCGTCCTTATTGCCAACGATAAATTCAAAGGTTCTCTCCCGGCAACCGAGGTCGCTCAAGCAATACAGAAAGGCCTCCCTCCCAACTGCGAAATCGATCTCTGCCCCATCGCTGACGGCGGAGAAGGATTCACCTCTACGATGCTCGCAGCCCTCGGCGGCCGGTGGGTTGAATGCGATACCGTAGATGCCCTTCATCGCCCTCTAAGAACCCGTTACGCCATCACCGATACAGGGCTAGCGGTAATGGAAATGGCCTCAGCCTCCGGCTTCGAACTCATTCCAGAAAAAGAGCGCGACATCCTGCAGTCATCCACTTACGGCACCGGGCTCATGATACGCCACGCAGCCGATCAAAAAAACGTCGAGCGAATCCTTATTGGAATCGGTGGCTCCGCAACCAATGACGGAGGAGTCGGGATGGCGGACGCACTTGGTGTTCTCTTTCTTGATTCCGAAGAAGGGCCCCTATCTGGCTGCCCAGCCGGGCTGGAAAAACTCGCCATCATTGATCGCGATCAGCTCGTCGACTTACCACCTATCGATGTAGCATGCGATGTCGACAACCCAGTCCTTGGGCCCAACGGTGCAACTGCCATTTTTGGTCCGCAAAAAGGGGCCAACGAAACCGAACAAGAAGCTCTTGAAGCATTTTTAATTCATCTCATCAAAGTCACCAAAGCCACAGAACTTTCCGAAGTGCCCGGGGCAGGAGCAGCAGGCGGACTCGGTTTCGGCCTGATGTATTTTCTCGAGGCTCAACTCCATCCGGGCTTCGCTCTCGTCTCCAATGCCCTCGATCTTCCTGCCCGCATCAAGCAAGCCGATCTCGTCATCACTGGTGAGGGATCGCTCGATGCCCAATCACTTTCTGGTAAAGGGCCAGTCGGCATCGCCCGACTTGCCCGTAACCTCGAAAAACCGACCATCGCCATCGCTGGACACATTTCCGATGAAGTTCGCCATTCTGGCCTATTTAAGCAATGCGGAGCTCTCACAGATTTCGACCTTCCTTTCGAAACCCTCATGACGGATACCGCCAACCTTCTTTCACGCAAAGTTCGTGAGCTAAGTGACTTGCTCCTCCTGCACGGACAGGGTTAGCTCGCACTCACATGAGCAAAGCAGTTCTTCTCTTCTCCGGACAAGGTGCCCAAAAAGTGGGTATGGGCCAAGATCTCGTCGAAGCCTATCCTTCCGCCAAAGCGCTTTTCGAAAAAGCGGACTCGGTCCTAAACCGTTCCTTAACAGATATCATGTTCCACGGTCCAGTTGAAGACCTGACTCGGACCGGGAATTGCCAACCTGCCCTTTTCCTGCACGGGCTTGCTCTTCTCGAAATTCTTCGCGAAAAAGTTCCTTCGCTTGAGCCCGTTGCTGCTGCCGGACTTTCCCTCGGGGAAATGACCGCGCACTGTGCTGCTGGAACTTTCACTTTTGAAGATGGACTCAAACTTGTTGCCCGTCGCGGCCAACTCATGGATGAAGCATGCGAAGCCAACCCAGGAACCATGGCCGCAATGATCGGAGGATCCGACGATGATGTTGCCCGCCTCGCTAACGATTGTAAGGTCGATGTTGCCAATCTTAACTGCCCAGGACAAACCGTCCTCTCTGGCCAGGAGGAAGGAATAGATACTGCCGTTTCAAAAGCCAAAGAGTATGGACTTCGAATGGGCAAGAAGCTGAAAGTTGCCGGAGCTTACCACTCGCGTCTCATGGCAGGGGCCCAAGAGAAGCTCGGAGAAGCACTTGCCGTTACAAAAATCGCCGAACCTAAAATTCCGGTCGTTTCGAATTTTCTCGCTGCACCCCCAAAAGGCCCAGATGCCATCCGGGCCTCTCTCAAAGATCAAGTCACCGGCTCGGTGCGCTGGATCGAATCCATCCAATTGCTCCGCGAACAGGGTCACGACCTTTTCATCGAACTCGGGCCTGGGAAGGTATTGGCCGGATTCATGTCCCGGATCGATAAGGGAGCCCGCATTATTTCTATTGAAGACGCTGAATCGCTGGAAGCTGCAGTCGCCGAGCTTTCCTAAGCCAAAAAAATTACGCTTTAGGACAAATTAGTTCTTGTTCCTTTTGGCGGGTCGTCCTAGCGTCCCGCCGTCCTAACCGGCAACGCGGAGCGGTAGCTCAGTTGGTTAGAGCGCCGGCCTGTCACGCCGGAGGTCGCGGGTTCGAGTCCCGTCCGCTCCGCCACTTTTATAGTGTTTTGCCAACTTACCTAACTCTCCAAAACCGGAGAGTTTTTTTGCCCTCGCTCGAGAAGCTCTCGAGGTCAATCATATTTGCAGCCCCCGATTCAAACACCGGAATAATTTTCCGAAGGTCTTCTTTTCAAGAAGAGACATTCCATCATTTCCAGTAGACCCCGAGAATGTTACCCCAGCCCCGTCCATTGATATGATCGACGAATTTTTTTCCTCAATTCCTTCCTTGAAAATCTGTGGTGTAACCACTCTCATGGATGCCGAACGCCTTGCAAAGCTCAAGGTCGCGGCTCTTGGATTAAATTTTTGGCCTTCGTCAAAACGATATTGCTCGCCTGAAAATGCCTCAACGATTGCCTCGCATGTCGCAGGCGACATCATCCGGGTTGGAGTCTTCGTCAATAATTCACTCCCTCTCGCCATCGAACTTATTGATGAGTGCCTTATCGATATCGTTCAACTCCACGGCGATGAAACCATAGAAGACATTCAGTTTTTTATCGATCAAGGAATCCCAGTGATCAAAGCAGTCTCCGCAGACAAGTTACCAAATTACGAACTCCCATCTCATAACTTCGCCCTGCTCATCGATACTCCTGCCGGAAAGGACTATGGCGGCACCGGAAAAACCTTCGATTGGTCCATCGCCGGAGAATTTGTCCAAAAACACCCAAAGGTTCCCACCCTTCTTGCTGGTGGCATCAACCCCGCAAATGCCGCCGAAGCCCTCGCTGCAGTCAAACCAGCCGCTCTTGATATTGCCAGTGGTGCCGAATCGTCACCTGGAATCAAGAATTTCGAGAAAGTCCAAGCCCTAATGCAAATCCTCTCATGAATGCTCTTCTTGTTTTTCTTGGCGGCGGCCTCGGTTCACTTGCGCGTTACGGCCTCTCCTCCGGAGTGCAATCTCTTGCCCAAAACACTGCGATCCAGCGTTTCCCAGCCGGTATTCTTGTTTGCAACCTTCTTGGCTGTTTTCTCATCGGCTGCCTCTTTGGCTATTTCACCGGAAAAAGCGCCCCCGGATGGGTTTTTCCCCTCCTTGCAACCGGATTCCTCGGCGGGTTCACAACATTTTCAACCTTCGCTCGGGACACCCACTCGCTCTGGACCACAGGACTAACCCAATTTGCGATCTTAAAAGTTTTCCTTTCCGTAGCCCTCGGCCTAATCGCCGTCATCGCCGGGATCAAGCTGACTCATTCCCCCTGACTAATTTGATCATCTTGACGTGAGGGAGTCCGATTTCCTCAAAGATTTCTCCTTTCCGGTGGTAGTTCAGCGTGTCGTAAAATTCCGCGACATCGACCCGGGCATTAAGCTCAAATCTCTTCACCCCTTCAAGGGCGAGAAGATTTTCAATAGCAATCATTAACCTTTGCCCCACCCCACGCCCCTGTTGTGGCTTAGCCACTGCAATCTGCCGAAGCTTAGCAAAACCGGGGCCGAGGGTGACGACCACAACTGAGCCGACTAATACTTCTTCGAAATAAAGGCCAAAATGTCGATCGAGCTTGTCTGCCTCACCTTCCGCCTCAGTCCATTCAAGATCCAGCGGCCTCCGAAGCTCGTCAAACCTCAATCGAAGCAACTCCTGATATTCCAGCGATTCCACGAAAACTTCTCGTAGTTCCCAGCTTTCGATATCTTTCGAAATCCTATTCATTCCGGCGAAAGGATGGACGCGCATCCAGATTCCAGTCTACCAAAAAGTCCAAAATCCAAATTTTGAACTTCATAAAACAAAATTTCCCTCAGCTTCACTCGACAGCCAACTTTCCTTGAGCTCCGGAGCGCCCCCAATGACGCAAACCCTGCCGAAAAGCGTAGGAAGAATCTCGTTTCCGATCTCCCGCCCCATCGTTTTCCTGAGCTGTCGGATCTAGCTCCCCTCTGCCATGAGCTCTGCGGCAAGCTCTCTCGAGATTTGCTGGGGAAACCCACCCGATGGGGAAATAAGACCAAAAATGGCCACCACTGAATACGCTGGAATCTGAACAACATGCACTGGGCTGGAAAGATCGACAAAAAATCACGATTGTTTGCATTTTATTCTAGAAACAAGTTCCACTTGGCAATTCGCTCCGCTCCACCATATTCTTGTGTTCCCTCCGGAGGGCACAACATCTGCTGATCCTCCTACGACTTTCCGACCATGAAATTTCACCATCCACGTTACACTCCCGATTCCTCAGGCACTTTGCATCAATGGGATAATGAAACCGCGAACTGCGGAATGGGAGCTATTGCCAATCTCCGCGGAGAGAAATCCTACGATATTCTCGACTACGCCTTAACCTCTGTTTGCAATATGACCCATCGGGGAGCCGTCGACGCCGACATGAAAACTGGCGACGGGTCCGGCATTCTTTGCCAAATCCCTCGACCTCTGTTTGCCAAGGCTGCTAAAGAATTCGGCTACACCGGAGAACCAACCGATCTGGGAGTTGGTGTTTTTTTTCTCCCCGAAGGCGTTGCCGCGAACATCAAATCCTTCACCGAATCAGTCCTCACCCGACGCAATATCCAATTCGTCGGCTGGCGAGAGGTCCCCGTTAATCCTGACGAATTAGGAAATTTGGCCCGCCTTACTCAGCCTGAAATCACCCACCTTCTTGTGAGCCGTCCGGCTGATGTCGACTCAGACCATTTCGAACGACTCCTCTACCTCGTTCGGCGCGAGATAGAACGGGAGTTCAAAGACGAAGCGGCATTTTATATCCCCACTCTTTCTAGCCGCCTTATCAGCTATAAAGGACTCGCCATGCCAGCTACCTTGCGAGCTTTTTACAGTGACCTCCAAGATTCTGATTTTCAAACCGGCATCTCACTTTACCACCAGCGCTTCTCCACCAATACCTTTCCAGCGTGGCCCCTTGGTCAACCTTTCCGCATGATGTGCCACAACGGCGAAATCAACACGGTTCGAGGTAATCGCAACTGGATGAGATCCCGCGAGGAATTCTTCAGCTCCGAACTCTGGGGCAATGACATTGAGCTCGTCAAAAACCTCATGCACGATGACGAATCCGACTCGGCATCGCTGGACCACGCGCTCGAGCTTCTGGTTCTTTCCGGAAGGCGCCTCGAACACGCCATGCGCATGCTAGTTCCTCCCGCCTTCCGTCACGATCCCGATATCACTGAAGAGGAGCGCGCATTCTATAACTACATCCGCTCTTTCTCCGAACCCTGGGACGGCCCTGCTGGACTTTGTTTCACCGATGGCCGCACCCTCTGCGCCAGCCTCGATCGCAACGGTCTTCGCCCGTCCCGCTTCACTCTAACAGAAGACGGCCTACTTTACATCGGATCCGAATCCGGGGCGGTCGTTCTACCTGATGAAAAAATCATTCGCCGTGGGCGCCTTGGCCCAGGCCAGATGCTTTCTGCTAACACTGAGACCGGCGAAGTTCTTTATGATAAAGAAATCCGCGCGCAGTTAGCTTCCCAAAAGCCTTATGCAAAGTGGGTCGATGAAAATCGCATCGAACTCAAAGACTTCACTGACCCCTCCGCGCACGTCCCAAGCCTCGAAATCGAACCTCTCGAACTCTCCCGTCAACAGGTCACCCACGGTGTCACGGCTGAAGACCTCGACATGGTTTTCCCACCAATGATCAAGGGGGCACAAGAAGCGGTTTTCTCAATGGGAGATGACATTCCACTTGCACCCCTTTCTCGCTATCCACGCCTTCTCTTCACCTATTTTAAGCAACTCTTCGCGCAAGTCACAAACCCACCAATCGATCCAATCCGCGAGTGGGCCGTCATGACTTTGGGCGCGGGACTTGGAGCTGAACGTAATCTCCTCTCCGAAACTTCAAAGCACGCACGTATTCTCAGCTTGGGCTCCGCGCTTCTTTATGAGCAGGAACTCGAAACCCTCGTTAAACGTCAGGAGCATGGCTTCTCCACTCAGGTCATCGACACCACTTGGCCGGTTGGCGAAGGCGAAGCCGGCATGAAAAAGGCGCTCGATCGTATTTGTAATGAGGCCGAGGAAGCGGTGAACAACAAGGTTGAAATCCTCGTTCTCTCGGACCGCACCACGTCGGCTGAACGTGTGCCCATCCCATCGCTCCTTGCCACCGGTTCGGTCCACCATCATCTCAATCGTTGTCGCAAACGTCTCCGCACTTCACTCGTTATCGATACCGGGGAAGCACGTGACACCCACCAAATTGCATGTCTTTTTGGATTTGGAGCCACTGCCGTCTGTCCGTATCTCGGCTATGCAACGGTCCGACAGGTCGTTGCCACCGATACGAAAAAGAAGCTCGGCGAAGGAATGACCCCGGAACTCGCAATGGCGAACTACCGCAAGGCCCTCGAAAAAGGGATCCTAAAGATCATGTCCAAAATGGGCATCTCAGTCCTCAATTCCTACCAAGGCGCTCAAATTTTCGAAGCCCTTGGAGTTGGCAAAGAAGTAGTCAACTATGCCTTCACCGGTGTTCACTCACGAATTGGTGGGGTTGGCTTCAAGGAAATTGCTGAGGAATCTCTCGTGCGACATCGAGCTGCCTTTGAGACGGAAGCCAAGGAGAACAAGGTCCTCGACCTTGGTGACCCCGGCTACAACCGTTACCGAAAATCTGGCGAAGCTCACGCTATCACTACCGATGTCATCAAGAATTTTCACACCTTTGTCCGCGACGGAAAAAAGGAAGACTATGACGACTACGTGAAGGTCACTCTCGCTAACGATCCTATTACGATCAAAGACATCCTCGAGTTCAAGGTCCCTTCCTCCAGCATCCCGCTTGACGAAGTAGAACCAGCAGAAGAAATCGTGAAGCGCTTTACGACCGCAGCTATGTCCATGGGTGCACTCTCGCCCGAGGCTCACGAAACTCTCGCGATCGCAATGAACCGGCTTGGCGGAAAATCTGATTCCGGCGAGGGCGGCGAAGATACGCGTCGTTTTAAACCATACCCCAACGGAGATTTTGCGAGATCCTATATCAAGCAAATCGCAAGTGGTCGCTTCGGAGTTTCAGCGCACTATCTCGTCAATGCCGACGAGCTAGAAATCAAGATGGCACAGGGAGCCAAGCCAGGAGAAGGTGGGCAGCTTCCCGGACACAAAGTGAATGCTCTCATCGCCCGCCTGCGTAATACACAGCCAGGAGTGCAACTGATCTCGCCCCCTCCTCATCACGACATCTACTCGATCGAAGACCTAGCCCAACTCATTCACGACCTCAAGGAAGTGAACCCACGCGCCAAAGTCACCGTCAAGCTAGTCGCCGAATCTGGAGTAGGTACCGTGGCCGCAGGTTGCGCCAAAGCCAGCGCTGATAACGTTCTCATCTCGGGTCACGATGGCGGAACCGCAGCCTCACCACTTTCTAGCACAAAGCACGCCGGACTTCCATGGGAACTTGGAATCTCCGAAGCTCATCAAGTTCTCATGATGAACAAGCTCCGCAACAACATCACTCTTCGCACCGACGGAGGTCTGCGCACGGGGCGCGACGTTGTTATCGCCGCTATTTTAGGAGCAGAACAGATGAATTTCGGAACCATCGCCATGATTGCCATGGGCTGTGTTTACGTTCGCAAATGCCACCTCAACAACTGCCCGGTCGGAGTGGCCACAACCAACCCAAAGTGGCGGGCTAAGTTCAAAGGCTCACCAGATCACGTCGTCAATTTCATGATAGGAGTGGCAGAAGAGGCACGCGAAATCATGGCATCTCTTGGTGTCCGCTCAATGAACGAACTGATTGGTCGTCCCCAGAAATTTCTCGCTCAACGCGATGTGCCCGATCATCCGAAAGCCAACACTCTCGACTTGAAAAAGGTTCTTTCCGACAAGGGCGACGAAAACGCGGTTCGCATCTGCAACCAAGACCGCAACGATGGAATTCACAAACCGGCTCTTGACCTTCAGATCCTGAAAGATCTTGCCGCCCATACCGGCACGACCGGGGAAGAAAATCCAACTGCTGGCCTCATGGATCGCGGGCCTTTCACCAAGGAATACGAAGTCGTAAATACCGATCGTAATATCGGCACCCGCACCGCTGGTCGTGTTGCTGAAATATATGAAAACCATGGACTTCCGTCAGAGAGCATTGACCTGACCTTCCGCGGTTCCGCTGGCCAATCATTTGGAACCTTTCTTTGTGGGGGCATTAAGCTCACCTTGATCGGCGAAGGAAATGATTACGTCGGCAAGGGCATGAGCAATGGCGAGTTGATCGTCCGACCACCAGCAGTTATGAATCCAGACTTTATTGCTGCCAAAAACTCTATTGTTGGGAACACTTGCCTCTACGGTGCCACCGGTGGTAAACTGTTTGTCAATGGAAGAGCCGGCGAGCGTTTCTGCGTTCGAAACTCTGGATCCACCTCGGTCGTTGAAGGTGTCGGCGATCACGGCTGCGAATACATGACCAATGGTGCGACCGTTATTCTCGGACTAACTGGAAAGAATTTTGGTGCCGGCATGTCTGGCGGAATAGCTTATATCTATGACATCGATGGCATGTTCCAAAGTCGCCTCAATCCTGAAATGGTCGTCGCACGCCCTGTTAAACGTGCTCCCGATATCAAAGAGGTCAAATCCTTGATCAAAGAGCACTACGAGAAAACCGATTCGCCACGAGCCAAAGAGCTTCTTGAGAATTGGGATGTCACGCTCACCAAACTCATCCGTGTGATCGCCAAAGAAAAATACGATCTAGAAAAAGCCGAGGAAGAACATGAAGCCGCTGTCGCGGTGGATTAACGCTTCTCAATTTAAAAAGACCACTCACTTCGGGAAAACTTTTGAGTCCGGCTTTTTGCAGCCCGGCGATTCGTATTTATTGCATATGATTTGGGGTCCACTCGGATTATCCGTATGACCCTAATCGATTCGCCAAGATCGTTTAAAAAGACCTCCCGCGCATAAATCCTCGAGAGGTTTTCGCTTTAATTTATGGCCCTTCTCCTTATCAGATCAGAGAAAAGTGCTTCTAACTATTTTGCACCGTCTATACTCTCTAAAATCAACTCGACCTTCGATGGCATTTCCCTCATGGAGTAAGGTGATGAGTTTACAACATCTTCTGCTCCCCCTGCTGTTTCTCTTACCGCTCTTTGCGCAAAAGCCAAATGTGATTGTAATCATCTCCGACGATGCCGGATATGCCGACTGGGGATTTATGGACGATTACATCCAGACCCTCAAACCCGGACAACCTAAGTCGACTGTTCCAACTCCCAATCTTGACGCATTACGTCAGCGCGGAACTCTCCTTACCAATGCCTACACCGCCGCTGTCTGCTCTCCATCCCGCGCCGCGATTGTGACAGGATCTTACCAGCAACGGATTGGCTACGAATACAATATCAATAATCTCATGGGAGCCAATGACATCGATGGACTCTCGCCCGACACCATCACGATCTTCGATCGCATGAAATCGGAAGGATACACAACCGGAGTAGTAGGTAAGTGGCATCTCGGCGCACGCACCAATAACAGCGGCGGCGGCAATCGACCCGAAAACCAAGGTGTCGATGAGTTTTTTGGGATCTGGAAAGGATCCCGTAATTATGCCATTGGAGCTGTAAACGGATCAGGAACCCTTCGTGAAACTTTTGCCTCCCCATTCAGCGACACAATCCTTGAAAAAACCTCACCCTGGAACACCACCAACAACTACGTCACCAATGCCTTCGGAATTGGTGCCGCAAATTTTATCAAGCGGCACTATGCTGATGCTAACCCATTTTTTCTCTATGTTTCCTTCACTGCTCCCCATGGCCCCATTGGCCCCTCGCCAGACATCAATGACCCACGACTAAACTCACTTACTGGCCAACGAAAAAACTACGCTTCAATGGTCCTTACGATGGATCGGGAAATCGGGAATATCCTGAATACTCTAGATGACCCTGCAGATGATGGATCAGTTTCGCTCACAGATAACACCTTGGTTATTTTCATCAACGATAATGGTGGCGCTAACAATATCGGGGCAGAAAATACTCCGCTTCGGGATTTTAAAGGCTCCATTTTTGAGGGGGGAACTCGTGTCCCTATGATCATTGCTGGGGCCGGCCTTACCCCTAACTCCACTTACCATTCCCCCATTCACTCAATCGATATCCTTCCGACTTGCCTCGATGCCGCAGGAGGAACTCCTCCAGCCGAGATAGATGGGATCAGTCTTCTGCCCTATCTTAATTCAACTATTCCCGGCATTCCCCATGAAGTAATCACGATTCGTAATGACACCAAAGTCAGCGTCCGTAAGGGCGACTGGAAACTCGCTAAAAACGCTAGCAAGTCTCCCTTCCTTCTTTTCAATCTTTCAGTGGATCCCGAAGAATCGTTCGACCTTTCAGAAGCAAACCCCGAAATTGTAGCAGATCTTCTAAATTCCTTCACTGCCTTCGAAACCACCATTGACAAGCCTCGTCACGCCGGTCTCACAAAAGCACCTTCTTCCATCAACCTAAACAACGCTTTTGTTTTTGATCCCCAACCATCCCCGCTAGGGAATTTTATTTCAAACCTTACACTTGCCGACGGAAATTTACGTAATGGAAATTTTAATGCGGGCGGCGAGGGCGGTGTACAGACCTATGCTGAAACTCCCTCTTGGGAAAATATTGGGACCGGCACCTTGTCCGAAAACTTCACTAATACCAGCCTCTCCGCCAATGGATCTCGTAATGCCATAATTGCCGAATCCAATGCTCGCGCCGCTGGCCTAGACACCGGACATACCCTATCAACCGGGGAAATTTTTAGAGTTACTTTCCAATGGCGAGACGCCTCTAATTGGAATGATTCCTCTGATCTCGTCGCTGTCACTCTCTTCACAACATCTGATGACAGCATTAGCGGCCCCCGTAATAATCTCCAACGACTCTTATCCCGAACATCCAAAAACAACTCGACTTATCAAACTGAAAATTTCCTTTTTAATCCCATCATCGCCAGGGAAGAAGGGAAACGTCTTTTCGTAGAAGTAAATGCAGCCCAAACTGGTAACGGATTCGCGCGATTCGATGACTTTAAACTTCAGCGCGGAACCCTAGGACAAGGCGGTCAGCCTACCCCTTCAGCATTCGTTAATTGGTCGCAAGAGTCCGCATGGATCGATCCTCAAACAAACTCACCAGACACCCTCTTGAGAACTGATTCCTTCCCCGGCTGTATTCTAGATTTCCCAGTCACTCAGAATTTTTCTTACGAGACGAACAACGACCTCGCCCGTATCAGCGACCTAACTTTTATGCTCAACTCCCTGCGCCTCACTGGCTCGTTTGACGGCGCATCTCCATATTCTGCTACTTTGAGCGGGTCCGAACTACTATTCACTGAAAACCTTGATGGTGCTCCTGCAAACCTAGCTCTCGAGGCAATGGGGCCAGCCTATTCCTTTGTTTTAAAACAAGACCTCATACTTTATAACGACCTCAAAATCACGGGGAACGGCAATGCCACCTTTGTCCTCGAAGGTCAGATCTCGGAGTATCAAAACCCAACCAACTTGACGAAATCAGGCACCTCTACCCTGCTCATCAAATCGTCGCCCAAATACGCCGGCACTACTTCCATTACAGAGGGAGAAATTATCCTCGCAGAAAACGTCACTTTTTCCTCCGATGTGATTATTTCTGAGGAAGCCATCCTCTCTGGAAGCGGAACTCTAACGGGCTCTCTCAGCGGAGCTGGGACTATCTCTCCAGGCCAGGGAATTGGCACTCTGACCATT